>ERZ824522.336-NODE-336-length-57015-cov-23.552019_pt1 | contig 57015 bp, 41 predicted proteins | sample MGYA00519935_ERZ824522 | MGnify/ENA primary metagenome ERZ824522 (study PRJEB31778, sample SAMEA3449160) | human gut metagenome | biome: human gut; feature: human-associated habitat; material: faeces | place: United Kingdom | collected 2010/2012 ...
GAACCTTGCGGACAGCTTTCCGCGGCCTTCCGTAGTGCTTCGGAACCTTGCGGACAGGTTTCCGCAGCTTTCCGTAGGGCTTCGGCGGTCGTCAGAGGGGGATGGCGTCCACTTCGTCTTCTGTCAGGGCTGCGGTCAGCGAGAAGCGGATGCGCGACGTGCCTTCGGGCACCGTGGGCGGACGGACGGGTAGGGCGTAGAAGCCGTGGCGTTGCAGGGCTTCGGCGCGCAGCACGGTGTCGGCGCTCGGCCCGACAATCATCGGGACAATCTGGCTGACGCTGGGCGAGGTGTATCCCCGCTGGGCGAGGCGGGCGCGCAGCCGTTCGCCCAAGCTCAAGACGTGGCGACGGCGGTCGTCCATCGCAACCAGTCGGCGCACGACGAACAGCGTCCACGCCACGCTGACGGGCGGCAGGGCGGTGGTGAAGATGAACGGGCGCATGCGGTTGACGAGGTAGTCGCGCACCGTCCGGCTGCACGCCACGTAGGCTCCGGCCGAGGCGCAGGCCTTGCCGTAGGTGCCCACGAGGAAGTCGATGTCCCTCGTGCAGCCCTCTTCTTCGGCGCAGCCCAGCCCCGTGGGACCGAAGACGCCGAAGGCATGGGCCTCGTCGACGTAGAGCAGCACGTTGTCGTAGCGGCGCTTCAGAGCTACGAGGCGGCGCAGGTCGGTGCGGTCGCCGTCCATGCTGAACACGCTTTCGGTGACGATGATGAGGCGGTGGCAGTGGCCGCTGTGTTCACCGACGAGCCTCTCCAGCTGCGCCAGGTCGTTGTGGCGGTAACGGATGCAGCGGGCGGGCGCGGCGAGGCGGATGCCGTCGATGAGGCTGGCGTGCACCAGTTTGTCGGCCAGGATGAGCGTCTGTGCGTCGGCCACGGCAGGCAGGATGCCCGTGTTGGCGTGGTAGCCGCAGTTGAACATCAGCGCGGCTTCGGTGCCGAAGCGTCGGGCCAGTTCGTCCTCCAGTTCGTCGTAGACGCGGAAGTTGCCCGTCAGCAGGCGCGACGACGACGAGGTGGGCAGGAACGTCTCGGGCGTCAGCGTCTCCAGGAACTCGCGGCGCAGGTCGGTGTCGGCCGCCAGTCCCAGGTAGTCGTTGGACGAGAGGTTCAGCATCCGCCGTCCGTCGTCGGGGGTAGTGACGTAGCGTCCGTCGTGCTCCAGTCGGGGCAGGCGGCGCAGGTTGCCCTGGGCGCGCAGGGCGTCGAGGGCTTGTTGCAGTTCTTGGGTAAAGTTCATGGTCTTCTGTTATTTCATTTCTGCTACGATTTTCAGCAATCCTCCCGTCAGTCGGCTCAGCTGTTCCGGCTCGATGACGAAAGGCGGCATCAGGTAAACCAGCCGTCCGAAGGGACGCACCCAGATGCCTTCCTCTACGAAGCGGCGCTGCATCCAGGCCATGTCCACCGGCTCGCGGGTCTCGATGACGCCGATGGCGCCCAGCACGCGCACGTCCGCCACCTGCGGCAGCTGTCGGGCAGGCTCCAGCTCGCGGCGCAGCTGCGCTTCGATGCGGCGCACCCGTCCCTGCCAGTCGTATTCGGCCGACGTGAGCAGGCGGATGGAGGCGCAGGCACAGGCGCAGGCCAGCGGATTGCCCATGAACGTGGGGCCGTGCATGAAGCAGCCGGGGGCGTGGTTCGAGATGGTGTCCGCCACCTCGTTCGTGGCCAGCACGGCGGACAGCGTCATGTATCCGCCCGTCAGCGCCTTGCCGATGCACATGATGTCCGGCTCCACACCCGCGTGCTCCCAGGCAAAGAGGCGTCCCGTCCGTCCGAAGCCCGTGGCTATCTCGTCGAAGATGAGCAGCAGGCCGTGTTCGCGGCACAGGCGGGCGGCTTCGCGCAGGTATTGCGGATGATAGAACCACATACCGCCCGCGCCCTGTACGATGGGTTCGAGGATGAGGGCGGCCAGTTCGTCGGCATGACGTTCGATGGTCTCTTTCAGCGGCAGGATGTCGTCGGGGTTCCATTCGCCGTCGAAGCGCGAGCGGGGCTGCGGCACGAAGTAGCGCACGGGCAGGGCGCTTCCGAAGAGCGAGTGCATGCCCGTGACGGGGTCGCAGACCGACATGGCATTCCACGTGTCGCCGTGGTAGCCCGAGCGGATGGTGACGAAATTATTTTTCTTCTCCTTTCCCCGTCCGACCCAATATTGTACGGCCATCTTCAGCGCTACCTCCACGGCTACGGAGCCTGAGTCGGCGTAGAAGATTTTCTGCATCGACGGCGGCACCAGCGGCAGCAGCAGACGGCCCAGTTCGATGGCAGGGTCGTGCGTCAGGCCGCCGAACATGACGTGCGACATCCGTTTCAGCTGTTCTTCCACGGCCAGGTTCAGCACGGGGTTGTTGTATCCGTGTACCTGGCACCACCACGACGACATGCCTTCGACCAGCGTCTCGCCGCTTTCCAGCGTGATGGTCGCCCCCTGCGCACTCTTCACTTTATAGACGGGCAGCGGGTTGGTGGTCGAGGTATAGGGATGCCACAGGTGTTCGCGGTCGAATTGCGAGTCGCACAGGCGGTAGCCCGCTTCACGTACCAGCTGCTTGTCTTCGGCTACCTTCGAGCCGAGGGTGGTGAGCAGGTCACCCACGATGGCCGAGTTGATACCTATATATAAGGCTTTCTTCACGGCGTCGCGGCTCAGCTGCGAACGTCCGCCTGCAAAGCGTAGGTAGGCCGTGGGGTTGATGAAGCGGAAGAGGGCGATGGTTGTCAGTATTTCGTCTTCGGTCAGCGGTGCCTGATGTTCGAGCGGCGTACCCTTGATGGGGCTAAGCAGGTTCATGGGGATGGATTGCACGCCCAGCTGACGGAGCGTGAAGGCCAGTTCGATGCGTTGCTTCATCGTTTCGCCCATGCCGATGATGCCGCCGCTGCACACGTCCATGCCTACGCGGCGGGCTGCCTCCAGCGTGCGTATCTTCTCCTCCTGCGTATGCGTGGAGCAGAGGGTGGGGAAATAGCTGGGAGCCGTCTCGAGGTTACAGTGGTAGCGCGTCACGCCGGCTTCGTGCAGTTGCCGCAGTTCGTCTTCATCGGCTAGGCCCAGCGAGGCGCAGAGCTGGATGGACGAATGGCGGCGCAGGTAGCGCACCGTGTCGCAAAGTTGTTCAATCTGTTTCTTGGAAGGTTTTCGTCCGCTGGTCACCAGTGAGAACCGGTTGACGTCCTGCTCTTCGTTGGCACGGGCGTGCCGCAGGCATTCTTCGGCGGGAAGCAGGTCGTAGATGTCGGCCTGTGTGTGGTAGTGGGAGGATTGTGCGCACCATTTGCAGTTTTCAGGGCATCGGCCCGACTTGGCATTGACAATGGAGCACATATCGAATTCGCGCGGGGCGCATGCCTCGGTAATCTCGTGGGCGGCGCGGTAGAGCGCCTCGCGGTCGGCCGTACCTGCCAGCCAGGCCGCTTCTTCGGGCGACAGGGCTGTGCCTGCCAGTACCCGCAGTTTCAGTTGTTCGATGGTCATAATGGATGATAAAGATGGAAGGAGTGTGTCCGTCGTGTCTGTCTGTTTGCGCAGCGAGCTGTCGGCCACGCCTTTGGACAGGCGTCCGATGGTGACATTCCGCCCGATGCTGGCAAAGGCAGCATAGCTCTTGTGACTCCAGCGGCGGAAGCGCAACGACGTTTTTGAGATGAATTTCTTTTTCACGAGGGTCAGTCTCCTGTTGATTTTACGGATGGCAAAGATAGTGCAAACCGAGTGAAGAACAAAACGAAAACGTAGTTTTCAGTTTTTCTTCCGAGGTGCAGCCTATGTTCTGAAAAGATAATGTATCCTATTGGAAGTACAAAAGCGAAAGCGCAGTTTTCAGCTGAACATGGCCCGGATACCTTCGTCCAGCGAGTGCGGGCGGTAGTCCAGCAGGCGACGGGCTTTGTCGATGCTCAGGCCGCTGAAGCGGGGGCGGGGCGTAGCTTCCTGCATTTCGGCGGTGCTGATGGGCTGTATCAGCGAGTCGTCCAGTCGCAGCACGTCGGCCACGCGACAGGCAATGTCGGCAATAGTCAGGCACTCCGGGCCGCAGATGTGGAAGAGGCCGTTGGACGGGTGGCTGATGAGCTGTTCCACGCCTTGCGCCACGTCGTCTACGAAGGTCGGCGTGCGCCATTGGTCGTTCACCACACGGATGGGCTGTCCGTTGCGCAGGCGGTCGGCCACGAGGCGTACGATGTTGCCGTGCTGGCCGGGCAGGGGTTGTCCGTAGACCACCACGATGCGTGCCACGGCATAGTTGCTGCACAGCCGGGCTACCTGTTGTTCGCTCTCCCACTTGCTCCGGCCGTAGTAGTTCACAGGGGCAGGTATGTCTTCTTCGGTGTAGAGGCGGTCGGTATCTCCGCCGAACACGAAATCCGTAGACAGATGGATGAGGCGGCTGCCGAGGCGTTCGCAGTTTTCGGCCAGGCGGGCGGCGGCATGGATGTTGGTCTCGTCTGTCTCTTCACGATGGTTTTCGCAATAGTCGGGTGAGGAGAGGGCGGCGGTATTGATGACGATGTCGGGTTGTATTTCCTCGAACAGGCGGCGGACGGCTGCATCATCGCGGATGTCGGCCTGCACAAAGCGGTAGCTGTCTGTGTCCGGGCAGATATCAGGGTGCAGCGAACAACCGGTCACCTGATAGTCTGCTTTGCCCGACAGGGTGTCGAGGATGCGCCGGCCCGTAAAGCCGTTGGCTCCTACGATCAGTATCTTCTGTTGCATGATGTTCGGGATTTTAATAGAAGAACGGATTTTCACGTCCCTTCTGCACCTCGATGCGGATGCCGAACGAACCGTCCTGCGACTTCAGTTCGAAAGCGCCCTTGAAGTTGTTCTTCTGCCAGGGCAGGGCCGAAGGGTTGGGCACCCGCCAGCCGTCCTTGTCGTATTCGCCGTAGGTGTTCAGCCGCCAGCCGTTCTTCAGGCGGAAACTGCCCATCTGCAGGTTGTCCGTCGTGTTGCCGAAGCCGAAGCCCATGATGCCGAACGGATTGCTGCTGAAATAGGGTGAACCCGACAGGGAGAACATATTGCTCAGTCCCGACGAATAGGTGACATCGGGGTTCAGGCGGAATATCCAGTTATAATCCTTGCTGGCGTCGGGAATAACGATTTTGTAAGTCTTGTTCATGTCCGGTGTAGGCAGCTTCACCAGATTGTTCATGTCTATCAGGAAACCGTCGTAGCTTTTTACACCGTCGGGCAGTAATTGGTCGCCTGTCGGAGGAATGTCGCCCGTCGCCTGGCGCAGGGTATCGGCGGTCGCTTCGGTCTGTGCAAGGGCAATGCCGCAGTATATGGCAAGGAGTGAAAAGAGAACTAAGAATCGTTTCATATCTTTTATATATTGTTGTCAGCATCAAAGATACGGCTTTTCCTGACACTCTTCACTCTGTCTTAAGACTATTTATCGGTTTTTTATTCTGTAATCAGTTTGTATCCGACACCCCGCACGTTGATGATGCGGATGTGGTCGTCCTTGGCCAGCTTGTGGCGGAGCTTGGTGATGAAGACGTGCAGGCTGCGCTGGTTGAAGAAGGAGTCGTCACCCCAAAGGTCGAGCAGGATGTCTCGCATGCTCACTACGCAGTTGCGGTTTTGGCAAAGGCGGCGCAGGATTTCGGCTTCACGATGTGAAAGTTCCTGTTCCGTACCTTCGTGCAGAAGTAGCTGGCGGCGCGTGTCGAGCTGGTAGTGGCCTATTTCGTAGAAAGTCTGTTCGTTTTCGGCAGGCTGGGTGTAGGTGCAGGCGCGGCCCATCAGTGCCTTGATGCGTACAATGAGTTCCTGCATGCCGAAGGGTTTCTTCAGATAGTCGTTGGCACCCAGTTCGAAACCTTCGACCACGTCGTTCACCGCCGAACGGGCTGTGAGGAAGAGGACGGGCGTGCGTCGGTCGGTCTGGCGGATGCGGCGCACCATTTCGAAGCCGTCCATGCGGGGCATCATGACGTCGGCCACCAGCACGTCGGGGCGCAGGTCGAAGAACAGGCGCAATCCCTCTTCGCCGTCGGCGGCAGTTTGGATGAAGAAACCCTGGCCTTCGAGGGTGTCCTTGATAATCATGGCGAGGGTCTGTTCATCCTCGACTAATAGTACTTTTATCTTTTCCATTCGATTAAATTCTTACAATAAACTCACTTCCTTTTCCAGGTTCGCTTTTCACTTCCACCGTCCCGCCGTGCTTCTCCACCATCGTCTTGACATAGAAGAGGCCAAGGCCGTAGCCTTTCACTTCATGCAGGTTGCCGGTGGGCACGCGATAGAACTTGTCGAATACGTGAGGCTGGCGGTCGCGGGCAATGCCGATGCCGTGGTCGGCGACGTTGATTTCTGCCCACGTCCGGCCATCGGTTTCGGTGCGGCGGCAGCGGACGGTGATGTCGGCTCTGTCGCGCGAATACTTCACGGCGTTGTCCAGCAGGTTGCTCACGATGTTGGCCAGGTGTGTGCGGTCGGCAGTGACGGTCAGGTCTTCGGGGACGATGTCGAGAGTGATATGGACGGGTTTGTCGGCTTTCAGCTTGTGCAGCTCGATGAGCGAGGGCAGAAGGTCGGCCAGCCGTACTTCTTCGAGGCGGAGGCGGAAGGTCTTGCGCCGTTCCATCGACATGGAGAGTATCTGCTCCACCAGTCCGCCCAGGCGGCCGAGCTGTTCCTGGCAGATGCGCAGGTAGCGTTCGCGCTTACTGGGGTCGTCGGCCTGATGGAAGTTGAGCAGGGCATCGGTGGCAGCATAAGCCACGGCAATGGGGGTCTTCAGCTCGTGGGTGATGTTGTTGGTGAAGTCGCTCTTCATCTCCTCCAGCGTCTTCTGCCGCAGGATGGTGCGGATGAGGTACCAGAAGGAGAAACCGAGGATGAGGAGGATGACCAGTGAGGTCGTGAGGATGCCCGCCATCTGTCGCAGTACGAGGTTGCCCAACGGCTCAATAGTGAGCCGATAAACATCATGCTCCGAGGAAGAGAAGGCATACTGGTAGCTGACGGCATCGGGGCCGGGGATGTAACCGGGCGTACCGCCCGTGGCAAGGGTGTCGGTATAGAGCCAGCGGTCATAGGCGTCATATCCCGAGTAGAGGTATTGCAGACGGTAGCGGATGTCGATGTCCATCTCACGCAGGCGGGCGTTGAGCAGGCTGTCATAGGTGGCGAACGAGGGTTCGATGAAGATGTCCAGCCCCGAGTGCATGCCCCGTTGTATGTAGGCGGCCATATTGGTGATGCTGTTATGGTCGCGGAGCAGTATGTCGAGTCCGTCCTTACTGTGGATCATCGCATCAGACGTGGTGGTGTCGGCAGTAGCGGATTGGTAGAGGGTGTCCACCCGCGTGTGGGTGGTCGTGTCGCCGGAAGACGTATGGAAAGTTGTGTTGCTCTGCACGATTTTCTCTCCCTTGTTGCCATAGCCTGCCGATACGGAAATTTCGCCGTGTTCCTTGTTGCGGCGTTGCATCAGTTCGATACGTACCAGCATCTCGTTGTAGTCGCTGATGCGCATGGCTTCCGTGATGTTGCGTTCCAGGTCGGTGCGCATGGTTCGGTAGAGGCCCGTCAGCCAGTAGGCCTGATAGGCGAAGATGCCCGTCAGCGAGAGGACGACGAGCAGGGCGATGTATTTCGAGGGCAGTTTCATGGGGATAAAGATACGGAGTTCATCCTTATCCCCACGAATATGGTAAGACTAAATAACACTTTTGCAGCCGGAAATTACAGGTTTTCCACCCATTCGCTTACCGTTTTTTCGGTGGCGCGGTTCAGCAGTTTGCCTGCCTTCCAGTTGAGGTCGGGATAATCCTTCTTCAACGTGGCGGCGCTGTTCGTGATGGAGCTGCTGCCCGAGGTGGCGAAAGGTACGACCGTTTTGCCTTTCAGGTTGTGGCTTTCGATGAAGGTGTTGATGACTCTCGGCGCGAGATCCCACCAGATGGGGTAGCCGATGAAGATGACGTCGTAGGCTTCCACGTCGGCTTTGGGTGTCTGGATGGCGGGGCGGGCTTTTGGGTCCTTCATCTCGACCGAGCTGCGCGAGTGGGCATCGTGCCAGTCAAGGTCTTTTTCCGTATAGGTTTGTACAGGGCGGATTTCGTAGAGGTCGGCGCCGGTGGCAGCGGCTATCAGCCGGGCGGCTCGGGCGGTGTTGCCCGTGGCCGAGAAGTAGGTTACGAGTGCCTTGGGGGTATCTGATGTTTTCATGTGTTGTTTGGATTGTGCCGGCAGGGCGAGACAGATGCCCACCACTGCCAGCCAGGTGAATAATCGTTTGTACATAAAGGGATGTTTTTAGGGTTGAAGTTGGTTGTATTCCTCGTCCGTCACGGGTTCCAGCCATTCGTTGGAGGTGTTCTCGCCTGCGATTTCGAAGGCCAGGTGGGCAAACCAGCTGTCGGCCGCCGCGCCGTGCCAGTGCTTCACGTTGGCGGGGATGTGGATGACCGTGCCGGGCAGGATTTCCTGTGCAGGCTTGCCTTCCTCCTGGTACCAGCCGCGTCCGGCTACGCCGACCAGCATCTGTCCGCCGCCCTTTGTGGCCTTGTGGATGTGCCAGTTGTTGCGGCAGCGTGGCTCGAAGGTGACGTTGGCAAAAGGCACCTGTGTGTCCGAGATACGGGCCAGGTAGCTGTTGCCCGTGAAGTAGCGGCTGTAGGCCGTGTTCGGTTCGCCGATGGGGAAAATCATCGTTCGCTGGAAGGCGGCTTTGGCGTCCGTGGCGGGCGTGTCGTCGGCCCATACGTCCTTGGCCAGGCGGAAGGCCGCCCATGCCTTGGGCCATCCGGCGTAGAAGGCGATGTGGGTGATGATTTCGGAGATTTCCGTCCGGCTGATGCCGTTCTGGCGGGCCGTCTGCAGGTGGTAGGTGAGCGAAGAGTCGGTCATGCCCTGGCTGATGAGGGCGGTCAGGGTGACGAGGCTGCGGTCGCGCAGGCTCAGGAGGTCGTTGCGGCTCCATACCTCTCCGAAGAGGATGTCGTCGTTCAGGCGGGCGAACTCGGGGGCGAACTCGCCCAGTTGGTCACGTCCGGCTGTCTGTACAATTTTCTGTTGTGCCATACTGTTCAGTGTTAGAATGCAAAAGATAGATGATACAATAAGTTTGTTCATACGAATAGGTGTGTTTAGTTGGTGATGTACTTGATGATGCGGGCGGGTACTCCTCCCACCACGGCGCCGGGAGGTACGTCCTTTGTCACCACGGCACCGGCCGCCACGACGGCATTGTCGCCGATGGTCACACCGGAGAGGATGGTGGCGTTCGACCCCACCCAGACGCGGCGCCCCAGGACGATGGGGGCGGGCAGGGTGACGTGCCGCCGCTCGGGGGCGAGTTCGTGGTTGAGGGTGGCGAACACGACGTTGTGTCCTATCTGGCAACCGTCGCCCAGCGTCACTCCGCCGTGGTCCTGGAAGTGGCAGCAGGCGTTGATGAACACGTCGCGGCCCACGGTGATGTTCTTGCCGAAGTCCGTATAGAAGGGCGGGAACACGCGGAGCGAGCCGGGCACCTCGTAGCCGAAGAGCTGGGAGAGCAGCCGGCGTACTTCGTCGGGCGTATGGTAGGCCGTGTTCAGTTGGAAGGTGATGCGCCGTGCTTCGTCGCTCATGTCGTTCATGAACCGTCCGATGTCTTCGGTGTCCAACGGGCGGCGCGTCTTTACAAATTCTTTGAAATTTTCGATAGTCATGATTCAGTCCGTTTTGATATCCGATGCAAAGATAGCGCGGCGGGCGGATGGGAAGATAACCCCGATGCGGGAATTTTGTACCCGTTTTACGGATTTCGCCAAGGACGGCGTTGGCGGGGAGCGCCGAAAAGCCTATCTTTGCCCTCGTATTAAAAATGAATGAAGCATGAAACATATCATTGATGTAGACACCTGGGTTCGCCGCGACAACTACCGTTTCTTCCAGACCTTCGTCAGCTCGTGGTACGCCGTCACCACCGAGATAGACTGTACCGAAGCCCGCGAGGCCGCTCGCCGCCGGGGCCGTTCCTTTTTCCTCCATTACCTCTACGCCGTGGTGCGCGCCGCCAACGAGGTGGACGAGCTGCGCTACCGCATCGACAAGCAGGGACAAGTGGTGTTCCACGACCGCGTGGACATCATCACGCCCATCGCCGTGCCGGGTCGCACGTTCTTCACCCTGCGCATCCCTTATCACGAAGACTTTGATACCTTCTACGCCGAAGCCCATCGGCTCATGACGAACATCCCGCCTGACGGTGACCCCTACGGCGCCGAGAAGACCCTGATGGCGCAGGGCGACTACGACGTGGTGCACCTGAGCGCCGTGCCCGGCATGTACTTCACCTCCGTCACCTACACCCTGGCCGAGGCGGGCAACGCCTGCAACTATCCGCTGATGACCGCCGGCAAGGCCGTCACCCGAGAAGGCCGCCTGCTGATGCCGCTGTCCATCTACGTGAATCACGCCTTTGTCGACGGTTCCCACCTGTCGCTGTTCTTCCAGAAGATAGAGCAACATCTGAAGGAGATTGCGGAGGACGGAAAGACAGAATAACCCCGCTCGATAACACTCGATAAGACTTCGTAAGCCTGCGGTAACGCGGGCTTTTTGTTTTTTTTCGGACTTTTGCATCTGCCGACCTATGTCGGGAGCAAATCCGCGGCCTCTGACGGCCAGCCGACCTATGTCGGGAGCAAATCCGCGGCCTCTGACGGCCAGCCGACCTATGTCGGGAGCAAATCCACGGCCTCTGACAGCCAGCCGACCTATGTCGGGAGCAAATCCGCGGCCTCCGACAGCCCGCCGACCTATGTCGGGAGCAAATCCGCGGCCTCTGACGGCCAGCCGACCTATGTCGGGAGCAAATCCGCGGCTTCTGACAGCCCGCCGACCTATGTCGGGAGCAAATCTGAGGCCTCTGACGGCCGGCTGAGGTACCTCAGCAGTTTGGGAATGAGGATTTTATAAAAATACCATATATGAAACGACTCTACTTTCTCCCGGCAGCCTGCCTGCTTCTGGCCCTGCCGCTCTCCGCCCAGGAGAATCTGAAAAATGAGAACCTGCGGACGCTGTCCGCCGACAGCATCCTGACGGGCGATGCCCGCATGGACAGCCTCTACCGCCACCTGCCCGAGGTAATGGTGGTGGGCGAACGACCCGTCGTCAAGGCATCGGCAGGCAAGCTGGAATACGACCTGTCGCGGATGATCAAGGACCGCCCCGTGGACAACGTCTACGAAGCCCTGAAGGAATTGCCCGGCGTGGTGGAGCAGGACGGCGCACTGACGCTGGGCATGCAGGCGGTCACCGTCGTGCTGGACGGCAAGGTGACGAACATGAGCGGCGCGCAGCTCTACGCCCTGCTGAAGTCGCTGCCTGCCGACCGCATCGAGCGCGTCGAGGTGATGTACAACGCGCCTGCCCGCTATCAGGTGCGCGGGGCGATGATCAACGTCCGCCTGCGCCACCGCATCGGCGACCCCGGCGTGGTGCAGGGCGAGGTCTACGGGAAATACAACCAGGAGCACGAGGCCTCGTTCGAGGAGCGCGCTTCCTTATTATATAATGGCCGGAAATTTTCGGCCGACTTTCTTTACTCTCACAGCCACGGCGAGAGCTTCAACACCACCGACAAGGAAGCCCGCCACTGGCAGCAGGCCGACGGTTCGACGCATCTCATCGACAACTACGAGGAGATGCGCGCCCGCAGCCACACCCACAGCTTCCGCCTGGGTACGGACTACACGCTGGCCGAGAACCATTCGCTGAGCTTCGTCTACAACGGCGCCTATGCAACGAGTCACACCCGCCAGAACTCTACGGGCACACAGACGGCCGAAAGCGTGAGCAGTCAGACCTCGTGGCTGCACAACGGCCGCCTGGACTACCGGACGCCCATCGGACTGAAGGCGGGCGCGGAGTTCACGTGGTACAACGCTCCGGGCGACCAGCTGCTGCACAGCCGCATGGGCAATGATTCCCTTGACTTCTATACCGAAGACGGCCAGCGCATCAATGCCTGGAAGTTCTTCCTCGCGCAGGAGCATCAGCTGAAGAACGGCTGGGGACTGAACTACGGGGCGGTCTACACCACGAGCGTGGACCATTCGTATCAGACGTATGAGAATGAAGAATTAAAGAAGAATGAAGAATCCGGGTTGCCGGACGACGTCCGGTCGCGCCGCCGCGAGCAGACGCTCAACCTGTATGCCGGCTTCAGCAAGTCGTTCGGCCGGAAGCTGATGACGGACTTCTCGCTGGCCGTGGAGCGCTACAAGACACCCGTGTGGGACGAGTGGGACGTCTATCCCGTCCTCAACCTGACTTATCTGCCTGCCGACGGGCACATCCTCCAGCTCAACTTCAGCAGCGACAAGAGCTATCCCGACTATTGGGCCGTACAGGACGTCGTCTCCTACCTGGGCGGCGGCTACAGCGAGATACACGGCAACCCCCTGCTGAAGCCCGCCATCGACTATTCCACCTCGCTGACCTATATCCTGAAGTCGAAGTATGTCTTCCGAGCCTGGTTCAACCACACCAAGGACCGCGCCGTGCAGACGCTCTACCAGTCGCCCGACGAACTGCTGGAGCTGTACAAGTACCTGAACTTCGACTTCGAGCAGCAGGCGGGCCTCCAGGCCTCCGTCCCCTTCAAGGCCGGACAGTGGCTCAACTCGCGCCTTACCCTCATCGGCCTGTGGATGCGTCAGAAGGACAGCGACTTCTACGACCTGCCCTTCGACCGTCACCGTCTGCTGGGCATCGCCGTGCTGAACAACACCTTCACCCTGAGCCGCAAGCCCGACATCCGCCTGACTGTCGACGGGCGTCTGCAAGGCCGCGCCATCCAGGGCATCTACGACATTCCCACCTGCGGCGACCTTTCGGCCACGCTGCGCTACACCTTTCTCGGCGGCAATGCCGTGCTTACCGCCTGGTGTCGCGACATCCTGCAGACCTCGATGCCCTGTCCGCAGATACGCTACGCCCGCCAGTGGGTGACGAACGAGTACTCCAGCTTCCGCAGCGTTGGCCTTTCCTTCGCCTGGAAGTTTGGTGGATACAAGGAGAAGAAGCGCGAGGCGGTGGATACGTCGCGGTTCAAATAAAAAAGACGGGGAGGAGATTTGTATAAAATAAATTCTATCTTTGCAGAAAAGCAAAGTATGGAACTATGAAAGGGAGTATATCTTTAAGTTTATTGTTTGTCGGTTTGCTGGTCGTTTCATGTTTTAGGAGTGGAAAGCAAACAGATAATTCTGTCACAGTTGATTCTATTTCTTGGATAACTCCTGATACGGTCTTGCCCAAACAAGATCGGATGGCTTTCCATGCAGCTTTGTCTGCAAAGATACAATCCCTGAAAGACACATTGCTCCGTACCAATATCATCAGTTACGGAATAGGAACATACGAGGATGTCTATCTGATAGCCAATACGTCGGAATGGCAAGTACGTTTCAGAAAAGAAGTGGCCGATCATCCTCTCATTCGTTTTCATGGTTACGACGGAAACGACGTCTGCGAGAAAGAAGGTGTGAACCATCTGTACGGTCTGCATCTGTGGACGGTTCCTGAAGACTGTTCCTTGTCTACCAACTCCTTTTCTTGCATATTCAGTAACGAAAGCGATGCAGACATCTTGTGCAGCAAGCATTACTCCCTGGCCTACGAAAAGTCTCCTGGCCACTGGTGCTATCTGCCCATTAACACTTATGCTGAAGATATCGGCATTATCGTTAAGCCTGGAACAGAACATCGTTTTACGGCCCGTTTGTATCCTGAACTCTTTCCGAATCTTCCCACCCGCTACCGCCTGTTTTATGAGGTATGGAGAAAATGGGGAGAAGATGCAAGAGAGAAAATAGTACTCATGGAAGAATTTCAAATGAAAGAATAATATGAAGAAAACAACATTGCTAAGTCTATGTCTTGCCTGCCTGTTGAGTCTGCCACTTCGGGCAGAAGTAGTGCCTACAGACAGCATCCCTTTTGAACTGGGTGCCGACAAACGTTTGTATGTGACAGTTTATATCAACGGACAGGATGACCGTCCCCTGCGCTTTCTGCTGGACACGGGAGCGACGGATGTGGTGCTCAATTCCAATTCGCCGCGCACCGAAGGGCTGGCTGCCTTTACGGAAAGTGTGGAGAACAATAGTGCCAATTCGGTGGAGACTATTCCTTCCACAGAGTCCTCTCAGGTGGTGAGGATGGGCAGCCGGGCCATTTCCGGCCTGAAGTTGATAGCCATCCCTTATCCGCCCGATGCCTGGGACGGCGTGCTGGGGCTGTCTTATCTGAGGAATTTCGATGTCCGCATCGATTATCGGCGGAAATCCATCTTCCTGTATGAGTTGGGCGACGGGCAGAAGGCGGTATCGGACAAGGCTGTCAGGCTGAAGATGGACTATCGTTTGGGAGTGCCGGTCGTACCGGTCGGCGTAAAGGTCAATGGGGTAGATTATCAGGTGTCGGTAGAGGTGGATACGGGTTCCGACCGTGTGTTCGACCTCAATACGCCCTTTGTACGTCGCAACGGCCTGTTGGGCACGCAGAAACCCTTCGCCATCTCGCGCATAGCCGGTACGGTGAAGGATGGCGGCGAACTTCAGAACGTATTCTTCGACTCGGTAACACTGGGAGGAACATTGACTTTGCTTCGCATCCCCGGAGCTTTTTCTACCGTTACGACTGGAGTACAGGCGAGCGAAGCAATGGACGGTGTGTTGGGAAACAACTTCCTGCAGCGTTTCAATCAGCTCTATGACTTCAAGAACAATTATCTCTATCTGGAAGTGAACGACCGGCTCTATACTCCTTTCTATGATTTTCTGGTTCGTTGAATAAAGGGATTGTTCTTCTTTTCCGGATTATTTGGTGATGTCGAACAGATAAGCCATTTTGATTCCTATCACCCCGTGGGCGGCACGGGCGAAATAATCTTTCTTGGTGCTGTGGTAGAAATCGGAGAGGCCATAGTAATAGCGTCCTTCTACCTGGAAATGGCCGACTTTGGTGCGCAGTTCTACACCGAGGCCGGCCGTTATACCATAATCGAACTTGTTTTCCACATCCATGTCATGCTGTTCGGTGGTAAGGTTGGGATAGTTTTCCCACGGACCGCTTTGTGTGTAGCTTTCGTTCAGGAAGAAACCGATTTGCGGTCCGGCGTTGAGGAAGAATTGCAGACCGCGGCCTTCCTTGCCGAATGCCAGATGGGCCAGGAACGGCAGTTCGACGTAATTCATCTTGCGCGTGTATTGCAGGTCGGGATAGTCTTCGTAGAACTCGTCCCATCCGTGTTGTGAATAGTTGACTTCCAGTTGGACACCACAAATCATTCTGAAGAAACGTTCGGAGACATAGCGCAACGTGATGCCTCCTACGGGAGCCATCAGGTTCTTCTGTTGCACGCTGGGCGAAAAGCTGACACTGTTGAGGTTGACACCGCCGTTGATGCCGACGGTGAAGTTGTAGCGCTGTTCTCCCACCTGAGCTTGCACGGGAACAGTCAGGGCGGAGAGGAACAGGATGGCGGGAAGTATGGTTTTCAGTTTCATTATTCAACGTTCAATTCTCAATGTTTCATCTCTCAATTCTCAACTCTCAATCAGTCAAAGTCCAGTTTGAGCAATTCGTAGTTTTTGGTAAAACGCACGAAGAATACTTTTCGGTTGATGAAGCCTCCCCAGTTGTTGACGCGCTGGAACTTGAAGCCCGTCTGAATGGGATTGACTTGCAGGCGATCCAGATTGTCTTCAAGCTTGGAACCGTATTGTGACAAACCTTTCAGGAAGAAATATCCCGTGTCGAATCCTAAGATGCCATACTTCGGGTAGCGCTCTTCCAGGTCTTTGCCATACCAGTGACGGTAGTTGCGGGTGAAGTTGGAGGCTGCTGGCAACAGGTTGTTGGTATAAAAAGAAGAATAGAAATAGGTGTCGAGTTCGAAGAACGATTCCAGATGATCCTTGGTGTAGGTCTGCCATTCGGGATAGCCGAACAGGTGGCATTGCATCTCGGGATGTTGGCGTACGGCCAGTGTCAGGTGTGGCAGGAGTTTGATGAGCGTAAGGTTGCTGCCCGATGTAGGGATGAAGATATTCTCATAGCCGGCTCGCATGGCAGCACTGAGCGATGCTTCTTCGGAATTGTCTGCCAGGGAAACCATCGGAATGGAACGGCTGCGCAATTCTTCTTTCAGGCCTTTGATGAAGTCTGCCTTTTCCTTGGCTCCTTCTTTGGCTTCGATGAAGATGACATTGGGGCGGCTGAAAGTACGCAGGAAGTGGTCGTAGACCTCAGAATAAAGATAGGACTGCGGCGTATTGATCTGGTAGACGCAGGGATTGCGGAAAACCGAATTGTCTTTCGACGTGAAAGGGATGACCAGTCGGATGTCTTTCTTTTGGGCAAATTCGGCCAGTGGCTGGATATGCTGCTGGTAAAGCGGGCCGAAGATGATATTTACGTCTTGCATCTCGCGGCGGGAAAGGATGCTTTGCAACGAAGCGTTTTCAGGACCGGAGTTGTAGGTATAAAGGTCGAACGATACACCTTGACGCTTCAGGCTGTCGACGGCCATCAGCAGTCCCTCGTAGTATTCGAGCATACGGGTAGACTCGCTTTTCTGAATGCCTTCGGGCAGTAAAGGCAGGATGATGGCGGCCTTTACGGTAGCGTATTTCTTGGCTTTCTTGTCGTTTTCTTCGAACAGCTCGCGGTCGGTGAGCGGTTTCTGTTCCGTTGTCTTGTCTGGACGGGCTTCGCGTGCATAAGGAATGCAGAGGAAGGAGCCGCGCTTGATTTTGTTTTCACCTTTCAGTTCAGGATTGGCGGCAATGAGTTCTTCTTCCGTGATGCCATATTCACGGCTGATGCTGTAGATGGTTTCGCGGCGCTTCACCTTGTGCATGTCGCGGCAGTTGGGTTTGAGCATTTCAGGCTCTTTCGGTTGTTCTTTGGGAACTTCGACTGCCGTTTCAGGTGTCTTGGCGGGGATACGGATGACTTGTCCTGTGCGGAAATTATTGGCATCCAGGCCGGGATTGGCATCACAAATGGCTTGTACCGATACGCCGTACAGGTTGCTGAGGCGGTAGAGCGTTTCGCCTGCGGCGATGGTATGGAAGGTTTCCTGCGTCTGGCTTTCTTTCTTGCGGGGAATGCGCAGGGTACGTCCCACATATATCTTTTCGTCACTACCCGGATTCAGTCGGACAATGTCGGACTGGCTGATGCCATACATGCTGGCGATGGAGTAGAGGCTTTGACCTTTTTCGATGGTATGCAAAAAGTATGTCTGGTTTTCTTGTGCACGGATGCCGAAGCTGCAGGCTGTAGCCAGCAATAGGGTGCAAAGGGTGCGTTTGGCTGTTTTCATTCCAATCATTCGTTCGGTTTTAATAAAAATAATACCCAAAGTTGCCGCAAAGTTAACAAATCTGTCGCATTTCAGCCAAAGGATTGAGTTAAGAAATAATATTGTGTTGCTCCAAAGCCGAAAAAAGCGCAGTACCAGCTGATATTCGCCAAGAAACGTTTATTTTTGCAAGTTGAATAAAATGCAGTCGGATATGCAAGAAGAAAACGAATATATCAATGTCTACGGAGCCAGGGTACACAATCTGAAGAACATCGACGCACAGATTCCGCGAAACAGCCTGACAGTCATCACGGGGCTGAGCGGTAGCGGCAAGTCTTCGCTGGCTTTCGACACCATCTTTGCCGAGGGACAACGGCGTTACATCGAGACGTTCTCGGCCTATGCCCGCAACTTCCTGGGTAATCTGGAGCGTCCTGACGTGGACAAGATAACGGGCCTGAGCCCCGTCATCTCCATCGAACAGAAGACGACGAACAAGAACCCGCGTTCTACCGTGGGCACCACGACCGAAATCTACGACTTCCTGCGTCTGCTCTATGCCAGGGCAGGCGAGGCTTATTCGTACCTCAGCGGCGAGAAGATGGTGAAATATACGGAGGAACAGATTCTGGATCTCATTCTGAAGGAGTACAAAGGCAAGCGCATCTACCTGCTTGCTCCGCTGGTACGCAACCGTAAGGGACACTACAAGGAACTGTTCGAGCAAGTGAGGAAGAAAGGTTACCTCTACGTCCGCGTGGACGGCGAACTGAAGGAAGCACTTCCAGGCATGAAGCTGGATCGCTACAAGAACCACGATGTGGAAGTCGTAATCGACAAGCTGGTGGTGGCCGACAAGGACGATACGCGGCTGAAAGGCAGTGTGGCTACGGCCATGCGTCAGGGCGACGGGCTGATGATGATACTGGACGCACAGACGGAAAGCGTGCGCCATTACAGCAAGCGACTGATGTGCCCCGTGACGGGCCTGTCCTACAAGGAGCCTGCTCCCCATAACTTCTCGTTCAACTCACCCCAAGGTGCCTGTCCCCGATGCAAGGGGTTGGGCGTAGTGAACCAGATAGACATCGACAAGGTGATCCCCGATCGTGACCTGTCTGTGTACAACGGAGCCGTCGTGCCGTTGGGAAAATATAAGAACAGCATGATCTTTTGGCAGATCGAAGCGTTATTGGAGAAGTATGATGCCAATCTGAAGACGCCGGTCAAGGACCTGCCCGACGAGGCAATCGACGAGATACTCAACGGTTCGGACGAACGGCTGAAGATCAAGAGCCAGCTGGTGGGTACGTCGTCGGACTACTTCACAACCTACGAAGGCGTGGTGAAATACATCCAGTTGTTGCAGGAGCGCGATCCTTCGCCTACGGCACAGAAGTGGGCGGAGCAGTTTGCCCGTACGGCCACCTGTCCTGAGTGTCACGGAGCCAAGTTGAATCGTGAAGCTCTTTCTTTCCGCATCCACGACAAGAACATTCAGGAACTGGCCACGATGGACATCAGCGAACTCTACGAATGGCTGATGCACGTGGAAGAACACCTCAGCAACAAGCAACGGCAGATAGCCGTGGAGATACTCAAGGAGATACGCACCCGTCTGAAGTTCCTGCTCGACGTGGGGTTGGACTACCTTTCGCTCGACCGCAGTTCCATGAGCCTGTCCGGCGGTGAGAGCCAGCGCATCCGACTGGCCACGCAGATCGGTTCGCAACTGGTGAACGTGCTCTACATCTTGGACGAGCCGAGTATCGGCTTGCACCAGCGTGACAACCTGCGCCTGATCAATTCGCTGAAGGAGTTGCGCGACATCGGGAACTCTGTCATCGTGGTGGAGCATGACAAGGACATGATGCTGGCCGCCGACTACGTAATAGACATGGGCCCCAAGGCCGGACGCCTGGGTGGCGAGGTGGTGTTCGAAGGTACACCCCGCCAGATGCTTCAGACGCATACGCTGACCTCGCAATACCTGAATGGTGAACGTGCCATCGAGGTGCCCAAGGAACGCCGCAAAGGTAACGGACACAGCCTGTGGCTGCGCGGAGCTCGTGGCAACAACTTGAAGAATGTGGACGTGGAGTTCCCCTTGGGCAAGCTCATCTGCGTGACGGGCGTGTCGGGCAGCGGAAAGTCCACCCTCATCAACGAAACCCTGCAACCCATCCTTTCGCAGAAGTTCTACCGCTCTCTGCAAGACCCCTTGCCCTACGACAGCATCGAAGGGCTGGAGTACATCGACAAGGTGGTGAACGTCGACCAGTCGCCCCTGGGGCGTACGCCGCGCTCCAATCCTGCCACTTATACAGGCGTGTTCAGCGACATCCGCAACCTGTTCGTCGGCCTGCCCGAAGCGAAGATACGCGGATACAAGCCCGGACGCTTCTCGTTCAACGTGAGCGGCGGCCGTTGTGAAGCCTGTCAGGGTAACGGTTACAAGACAATCGAGATGAATTTCCTGCCCGACGTCTATGTGCCCTGCGAGGTGTGCCACGGCAAGCGCTACAACCGCGAGACGCTGGAGGTGCGCTTCAAGGGCAAGTCCATTGCCGACGTGCTCGACATGACCATCAACCGTGCCGTGGAGTTCTTCGAGAACGTGCCGCAGATACTGAACAAAATCAAGGTCATTCAGGACGTGGGCCTTGGCTACATCAAGCTCGGACAGTCCAGTACCACACTCTCGGGCGGCGAAAGCCAGCGCGTCAAGCTGGCTACGGAGCTGTCCAAGCGCGACACGGGCAAGACACTCTACATCCTCGACGAGCCCACCACGGGTCTGCACTTCGAGGACATCCGCGTGCTGATGAACGTACTGGAGCGGCTGGTGGACAAGGGCAATACGGTGATTGTCATCGAACACAACCTGGATGTCATCAAGATGGCCGACTACATCATCGACATGGGTCCCGAAGGCGGCAAGGGCGGGGGAGAAGTCCTGTCGTGCGGCACGCCCGAGGAGGTGGCGATGAGTGGCAAGGGATATACGCCGAAGTTCCTGAAAGAGGAATTAGGGATATAACAGGAAGGTGTTGTTTGTCAGAGAAATACGAGTTTATTTTAGTTTAAGGAAAATAAACTGTCAGTTTATACGGATTAAACTGCCAGTTTAAAGGCAGTAAACTGATAGTTTAAAGCTATTAAACTGGTAGTACAAAGGCGTTGAACTGAGAGTACAAACGGATTGAAGCAATGCATTGCTTCGGAAATATAGGAAAGAACAATGAAGAAGATCAATAAGACCAATGCAGCCCGGCTGCTGGACAAGGCCAAGATAGCCTACGAACTGATCCCCTACGAGGTGGACGAAAGCGACCTGAGCGCGGTACATGTTGCCGCCAGCCTGGGCGAGAATATAGATTGTGTGTTCAAGACCCTCATCCTGCACGGCGACAAGACGGGCCATTTTGTCTGCGTCATCCCCGGCGAACACGAAGTGGACCTGAAGCTGGCCGCCAAGGTGTCGGGCAACAAGAAGTGCGACCTCATCCCCGTAAAGGAACTGTTGCCCCTGACGGGCTACATCCGTGGCGGCTGTTCGCCCATCGGGATGAAGAAGCCTTTCCCCACGTATATCCACGAGACGTGCCTCCAGTTTCCCTACATCTACATCAGTGCGGGGCAGCGCGGCCTCCAGCTGAAGCTCGACCCGAAGGATTTGATTCGGGAAACGGGAGCGGAAGTTTGTCAGCTTTTTTAGGAAATGTGGGGCAAATGTCTTATATTTGCGCAAAATAACTCAATTTATTAATCTTAATTTCTACAACATTATGTTTGAAGGGCAACCTAAAGGTCTCTATGCTTTGGCGCTCGCCAACACAGGCGAACGCTTCGGCTACTACACGATGCTGGCCATCTTCGTTTTGTTTCTGAAGGCCAACTTCGGTTTGTCGGCAGCCATGGCCGGCACTATTTATTCTACGTTTCTGGCATTAGTTTATTTCCTCCCGTTCATCGGTGGTATCCTGGCCGACAAGTTCGGTTACGGCAAGATGGTGAAGATCGGTATCGTCGCCATGTTTGCAGGCTACGTGCTGTTGGCACTCCCGTTGGGCAGCAGTACGATGGGAATGATCGCCATGTTTGCTGCACTGGTGGTTATCAGCAGCGGAACGGGTTTGTTCAAAGGCAATTTGCAAGTAATGGTGGGCAATCTGTATGACTCACCCGAATATTCTGCCAAGCGCGACTCGGCTTTCAGTATTTTCTATATGGCCATCAACATCGGCGCCTTGTTTGCTCCTACAGCAGCTGTAGCCATGATGGAATATGCTCAGAAAAGCTGGGGTGTGAGTGTAAACGACTCCTATCACTTTGCTTTCGCCGTGGCTTGCGTGTCACTGATTGTGTCCATGGCTATCTATTACGGTTTCCGTAGCACCTTCAAGCATGTAGAAGGCAGCGGTAAGAAAGCCGGCAGCAAGCAGGACGCAGCTGTCGAAGAGCTTTCTCCGCGTGAGACGAAAGATCGTATCGTGGCTCTCTGCCTGGTATTTGCTGTGGTTATTTTCTTCTGGATGGCTTTCCATCAGAACGGTTTGACACTGACATATTTTGCCGATGAATTTACAGCCAAGAGTTCAGTCGGACTCGAGAGCATGATGTTCAGCGTGTGGAATCTGGTAGCTGTCATCTTCATCGTATATGCTCTGTTCTCTCTCTTCCAGTCGAAGACGGGTAAGGGCAAGGCTATTTCGGGTGTCGTTATCCTGCTGGCAGTCCTCTTCCTGGTATATCGTTATTCCGCTATCGAGGGTGCTACGCCGGTGGATGCTCCTATCTTCCAGCAGTTCAACCCCTTCTTTGTAGTAGCGCTGACACCGGTATCAATGGCAATCTTCGGTTCGCTGGCACGTAAGGGCAAAGAACCTTCTGCTCCGCGTAAGATCGGTTTGGGTATGCTGGTGGCTGCCTGCGGTTATGTACTGATGATGTTTGCTTCCTTTGGTCTGCTGACTCCTAATGCTCAGGCTGCTGCCGTAGAGGCTGGTACAGCTACGTTCGTATCGCCCAACTGGCTGGTGTCTACTTATCTGGTATTGACATTTGGTGAATTGTTGCTCTCTCCGATGGGTATCTCGTTCGTATCGAAGGTGGCTCCTCCGAAGTACAAGGGTATGATGATGGGTGGCTGGTTTGTGGCTACTGCCATCGGTAACTATCTGACAGCCGTTGCAGCCTGGTTGTGGGGCGATCTTAACCTGTGGATCGTATGGGGCGTTTTGATGGGCCTCTGCCTGCTGGCTGCTCTGTTCATCTTCTCTGTAATGAAGAAATTGGAAAAAGTAGCTTAATTGATATTGATATAAGGATATAAAGAAAGTGGGGCAGGATTTTCCTGCCTCACTTTCTTTATAACTCCATTCCCATGATATAGTCATTCATGTAGTAGCCGTTACCAATAGGAAAGTCACCTTCACGTACCTTCGTCATACCCATGTGTTGGTAGAAGCCGAGGGCAGGATTGTGGCGGTTCACGTTGAGCTCCATGCGGCAGGGAGCGGGATGTACTTCCTTGATGTACTTGATGGCCTCACGGAAAAGGAAGCTGCCGCAGTGTGCTTTCTGGAAGTAGGGCAGCACATAAATCTTCTGGAGGTGGAAGAGGTCTTCGCTTTCGGGCTGGACGGATACGTAGCCCGCTGCTTCGCACTCTTCGTAGGCCAGCAGGTAGACGTGGCCTTCTTCTTCCATTTGCTTGCGGATGTTTTCAGGAGAATACATCCAGTCCATCATGTAGTCAATCTGTGCTGGGGTCAGGATGTCTTTGTAGGTTTCAGGGAAAACTTGCCAGGCCAGCTTGTTGATGAGCTGGCAGTCGGCAGTATCTGCTTTTCGAATGGTAAACATTGCGTGTTTGTATTTTAATGGTTCGACAAAATGTGTTCTCGGTTGTCAGATTATAGTTGTTCCAGCGTTTCCAGATCCACTTCGATAGCGGCAGGATAGAGGCGCTGCGGGTCAAAGAAGGTGGCGCAACTGTTCACCAGATGCTTCACGTCGGGTTTTACGCGGCCTTTGAATGCAGTGCGTCCGTTGACTGTCAGTGTGACTGGTTTGTCTAGGTCTACTAGTTCGGAGCAGAGATAGATCGTTACTTTTCCTCGCTGGGCAGGTTGGTACGTTTTAGTGAATTTCAGTTCAATGCCCCATTGCGGATCGATTTCTGTAGTACGGTAGGTCACTTCGTCAATGGCCAATGAAATCTGGTTGCTTTCAATGTCCAGTGTGTAGCGGGTGCGTGTATTGCTGTCGGCATTCGAACGTTGCTCCACGCGTAGGTTGTAGAATCCCTGACGGTAGCGTCCGTCCATTTCGAAGTTCTCCCAACAGAAGTGTTTGGGGTAGGGATTGCGGACATGTTGTTTCAGCCAGGGAGTAGTGGGTGAGTAGTCGATGTGATGTCCGCGACCAGGGATCAGTTCTATCCAGTGCTTATAGCGGTCGGGATAGAGCCGTTGTAAGCTGTCCAGCGCTTCGGCGGTGTAACGGGTGAGACGGTCGCGGTAGAAGCCTTTGTCTTCAGCACCTGTGCGGAGGGAGAAAGCTGTGTTGCTCAGGTTTTCGGCTGGAGCGTTCTTCAAGGGTTCGCCGCCCGCCATGGGACCTGCCGCTGCCCAATAGTCGGCATAGAACGAGGCAAGCCGCTGGCTGCCGTAACCACCTTCAGAGATGCCGAATACGTAGATACGATCGGGATTGATTTTTTCAGACAGCAGCGCCTGTCGAAGGAGTTTTTCCCAGGCGTATTGTTTGGCGCGTTGATACCAGCGGTAGTAGGCACCTTCGTTGGGTATCTGTGGGATGAAGTAGATGGAGGGTGCATCGTCAAAGCGGCTGCATATCTTCAGTCCGGTAGCCCATTCCTGTGCTTTGGGGCCTGAGCCGTGAAGGTAGAGGAACAGGGGGAGTCGTTGTTCTGTGCTTGTTGATTCAGCCGTTTTCTTCCATCCCCAGTAGAAATTCAACGTGGCATTTGGTTCCAATTCCTGAGGTAGCTTCCAACTGCTTGCCGATTGATCTGAGAGGGGGGAGAGAGCAGGTAGTTTTTCTTCTTTGAAAGCTTCATTGGATTCCTTCCATAGTTGCCATACAGCCTGCTTCATGTCGTCTGTTTCTTTCCATTTCATACGGATGGTTGTACTGAAAGTGATTGTATCATCTTTCAGTCGCTGGTCGAAAAAGGAGGTTATTTCTTTCCGATACTTTTCTTTCAAAGTCTGGTCTTCCTTTTGTGCCATAGCGGAGGAAAGTGTGCAGCAGGCTATTCCCAGGCACAGAATGTGTGTATAAGTCTTTCTTAATGGTAGGATCATTGTTTCTATAGATTAAATTTTCCTGCAAGGTATCAACATTTTCCGGGATGTGCAAACTGATACGATAAAAAGATGTTTTCTTTCTACTCCTCAATCCGTATGTATACAGATATTTTTTGCGTTAATATATACTAATATATAGTATTATGTAATGCAAGGTACCTATATTATACATATATTTGTGTCATACAAAATAAGTAAGTAAACTAAATGATTAAGAAGATAGAGTATGAATGTAGACAATGTAAAGTCGCAGATGCGTAAAGGAATGCTGGAATATTGCATTATGCTGTTGCTGCACAAGGAACCGGCCTATGCTTCCGACATCATTCAGAAACTGAAAGAAGCCCGGCTGATTGTAGTGGAAGGGACGCTCTATCCGTTGTTGACGCGTCTGAAGAACGATGATCTGTTAGGATATGAGTGGATAGAATCGACACAGGGACCACCCCGGAAATATTATCGGCTGACAGTGAAGGGAGAGAGCTTCTTACAGGAGCTGGAGACTGCCTGGCAAGAATTGAACGAAACGGTGGAACATATTCGCCGAAATTAAAAATGAAAATGAATATCGGAAACTTTTTAAACAAACATATCACAATGAAAAAGACTTTGACTGTAAATCTGGGCGGAACGGTGTTCAACATCGATGAAGATGCCTACCGTCTGTTGGATAATTATCTGATGAATCTGAAGTCGCATTTCCGCAAGGAAGCTGGTGCGGACGAGATTGTAGACGATATCGAACGCCGTATTTCTGAATTGCTGGCCGAGAAACTGGCTGGAAATCGCCAAGTGATTACCTTGGGCGATGTAGAAGAAGTAATAGCACGCATGGGTAAGCCTGAAGAGATGGATGACGCTGACGGAGAGGAGAAACATACAGCGAGCAGTGGTGGAGGATATGGAGCCGGTTCATGGACACGGAACGAGGAGACAGTAAAGGTACGTCGCAGGCTGTTTCGAAATCCTGATGACAAGATGTTGGGAGGCGTGTGCAGCGGTCTGGCGGCTTATCTGGGCTGGGACACGACGCTGGTGCGTCTGCTGCTGTTCGTCATTCTGATTTTCGGTTACGGCACGTTGATACCTATTTATATTGTTTGTTGGCTGATTATCCCTGAGGCGCGCACAGCTGCCGAGAAGCTGAGTATGCACGGCGAGGCGGTAACGGTGGAGAACATTGGCAAGACGGTGACCGGAGGCTTTGAGCGGATGGCTGACGGCGTGAACAGCTACATGCGTTCCGACAAGCCTCGTACGATGCTGCAACGAATGGGTGATGCGCTGGTGACGCTGGCCGGGTGGATTCTGAAAGTGGGACTGATCGTCCTGATTATTATCTGTAGCCCAGTGCTGTTTGCTTTAGGCATTGCGTTTGTCGCTTTGCTGTTTGCGGCTATCATGGTGGCTGTAGGCGGTGGAGCAGCTCTGTTCTCACTTTTCCCTACAATGGACTTTGTGTTACCGGCTTCACCATTCGAGGCCATTGCAATGTACATTGCCGGTATTCTGCTGGTAGCCATTCCGTTGTTCAGCCTGCTGCATGCCCTGTTCCGCAACCTGTTGAAATGGCAGCCTATGGCCGGTGGGTTAAAGTGGACGCTGCTGATACTCTGGATAGTCAGTGCGATAGTGTTTGCTTTGTGTTTCACGTTGGGAGGCTTGTCCTTCCCTGACTTCTATATGGGGCAGGAATATATGTCGGTGTGACGACAGCTGTTTATATCATATAAAAAAGAGGCATCTTCCGGTGCCTCTTTTTGTACGTTTCCGTTTCTTATTTCTTCAGCCACTTGTCCAGCCATTCGAAGAATACGCGTTGCCACAGCACGCCGTTCTGGGGTTTCAGTACCCAATGGTTTTCGTCGGGATAAATCAGCAGTTCGGCAGGCACGCCACGCATCTTGGCGGCATCGAAGGCTGCCATGGCCTGGTTGGCCAGGATGCGGTAGTCTTTCTCGCCGTGGATGCAGAGGATGGGCGTGTCCCACTTGTCCACGAACTTGTGAGGCGAGTTGGCGAAGGTGCGTTGGGCTGTGGCGTTGTCCTTCTCCCAGTAGGCACCGCCCATGTCCCAGTTGGCAAACCATTTCTCTTCCGTTTCCAGGTATTGCATCTCCATGTTGAAGATACCGTCGTGGGCGATGAAGGCCTTGAAGCGCTTGTCGTGGTGTCCGGCCAGCCAATAGACGGAGAAGCCTCCGAAGCTGGCACCTACGCAGCCCAGGCGGTCCTTGTCGACAAACGGTTCCTTGGCCATTTCGTCGATGGCGGTGAAGTAGTCCTTCATGCACTGGCCTCCGTAGTCGCCGCTGATGGCCTCGTTCCATTCCACTCCGAAGCCCGGCAGGCCGCGGCGGTTGGGAGCCACGATGATGTAGTCGTTGGCCGCCATGATCTGGAAGTTCCAGCGGTAGCTCCAGAACTGGCTGACGGGGCTTTGCGGACCACCTTCGCAGAAGAGCAGGGTAGGATACTTCTTGTTGGGGTCGAACTGGGGCGGATAGATGACCCACGTCAGCATCTGCTTGCCGTCCGTGGTCTTCATCCAGCGGCCTTCCACGCGGCCCATGTCGAGCTGGTCGTAGATGTGCTGGTTCTCGGTGGTGAGCTGCGTGGCCTGTGCGAAGGTCTCACCCTGGCGCGTTTTGTCTACGGCATAGATTTCGTCGGCCATGCTCATGGAGTGGCGGGTGGTCATCAGCTTGTCGCCGCAGAGGGCGATGGAGCCGTAGTCGTGCATGCCTTCGGTGAGCTGTACCACCTGTTCGGGCTGGTCGAGGGCGATGTAGTAGATTTGTTCTTCGCCGTGCCATACGCCCAGGAAGTAGATGCCTTTTGAATCGTTGTTCCATACAAAGGAGTCAACGTTCGAGGGATAGGCCTGGCTGAGGAACTTCTTTTCGCCCGTCTGGCGGTTCATGATGAAAAGGCGGTTCCAGTCAGCTTCGTAACCGTCGCGCTCCATGCTCTGCCAGGCAATGTAGCGGCCGTCGGGCGAGTATTGCGGATTGGTATCATACCCTTTGTTATCTTCGGTGATGTTGCGGGTTTGTTTGCTGGCTACGTCATAAATATAGATGTCCGAGTTGGTGGAGATGGCATATTCCAGTCCTGTCTTCTTGCGGCAGGTGTAGGCCACTTCTTTGCCGTCGGGACTCCAGGCCAGTTGCTCGATACCGCCGAAAGGCTTCATGGGGCTTTCGTAGGGTTCGCCTTCGAGGATGTCCTGCACGTTGCTGATGGCCGATCCGTCGAAGTCGGCTACAAACGGATGGGGGGCAGTTGTTACCCACTCGTCCCAATGCTTGTACATCAGGTCGGTGACGATGATGCCTGTTGTTTTGTCCAGATCGGGATATTTGTCCTGTGTGCTGGGCACGGTTTTCACTTGGGCGATGAAGAGCAGACGCTTCTCGTCGTGGCTGAAGGCAAATCCTTCGATGTCGCCTTCGTAGTCGGTGAGCTGACGGCGTTCCGTTCCGTCAGGGTTCATTTCCCACACCTGGCTGCTGCCGCTTTCACTGCTCAGGTAAGCCAACTTGGTGCCTCCCTTGATCCAGGTGGGCTGGCCTTCGTGCCACGTCGTACGGGTCAGCTGCGTATTGGTACTGCCGTCGGCGTTCATCACGAAAAGTTCGGTATTGCTCTTGTTCTGGGGTACACTGTAATAGCTCACGGTGTAAGCCACCTGCTTGGCGTCGGGCGAAGGGGTTACACTTCCGATGCGTCCCATGGCCCAGAGGGCCTCGGGCGTCATACGGCGGTTCTCGATGCGGATATCCGAACGTCCGATGAGGTCTGCATCGCCTTCTTTCGTGGCTTCGGACGAGCTGCCGCACGAAGCCAGTGTCATCACTGCTGACATAAGTAAAAGGTTGGTTGGTTTCATATAAATGTTTTTTCGTTATGATTGTCTGTCTGCAAAGGTATGCATTCGTCCTGAAAAAACATTGTTTTCCTCCGATTATTAGAACCATTCCCTGAAAGCAGGGACACGTGCCTTGCTGATGAGGACCTTTTCGTCGGTAGGGGGAGTGAGCTGGAGCACCATACGTCCACCAAACCACAGGCTGACGCCGGTAACCGCTTTGTGGGCCACGATATACTGGCGGTTGGCGCGGAAGAACTGGCGGGGATTTTTCTCTTCGGCGGTGAAACGGCCGAATCGGGGGGTGAAGTGAGTGAAATCGGCAGGTGAATTTGTCTCGCCAGCCAGCCGTCCGGCCGTCCGGCGCGAGGGGGACCGCATCTCATGTACGGGATGGCGGTTGTACATAAAAAAAGGGGCTTGCGCCCCCCTTTTCCATTCTCAATTTTCCATTTTCCATTCTCCATTACAGCGGGCTTCCGCCTTCGCCCTCGTCGCCGCCCGGCTCTTCGGGTTCGGGTTGCGGCGTGTCGGTGCCGCCTTCATCCGGCGTGTCGGTGTCGGTGGTGTCGTCTGTCGTCTTGCCCACGCCGCGGCGCGAGAGTACAAGCGTGTACTGCGAAATGAGGGCGTTCACCGTCGTGGCGATGGCGGTCACTTCGGCCAGCGTCTCTTCGTCCGGCGCGAGGACGGTCGACTGGATGTAGAGGGCGTTCACGATGTCGGCCACGTCGGCATAGGCCGCTTCCATCGCCGCGCGGGCCACTTTCATGTCGGGCGCCGAGGTGTTGCGCGCGTAGCGTTCGTCGGCGCGGGCGGTGTAGAGGGCGTCGAAGTCGTCGTTCGCCGCCTTCAGGTCGGCCACGAGCTGCGCGGCGCCCACTTGCTCTACCGACGGGGCGTAGTGGTCGGACTCCAGCTTGTCGACGATGTCGCGCACGGCAGTGGTGTTTTCGGTGTAGGGCAGGGTCGTCGGATTCTGCGAGCCGAGGGCTTCGAGGCAGCGTGCGGCTGCGGCGGACGTGTCGGCATCGGGGTCGAGCTCGGCGGACTGGAGGTGGAGCTTCAGGCGGCGGAAGAGGTTATCGCGCACGTTGTCCTTCTGCACCAGCGTATCGGTGTCGACGTACTTCGTCGTGCGCGTGTAGCTGGCGTTTTCGTCGGCCAGGGCGGCTGTCATGCGCTGGTGGTAGGCGAGGAAGTTGTGCTTCGTGGCGAATTCCTTCGAAATGGCTTCGACGAGTTTGTTGAACAGGTAGTCGTGTTCCGCGTTGCGGGCCTTGCTCGTGTAGGGAACTTGCGATGTGATGATTTGCATAATAGTACTTGTTTTTAAAGTTAATAAATAGTTTTTTATAGGTTTCTCATTCTGTTTTTCCGTCGGAATGTCCGAAAGTCTCTCCGAATGTTCGGGCGGCCTGTCGGACTTTACGAAAGCTTCTCCGAGCGTTGGGACAACCCGTCGGACTTTCCGAAAGCTTCTCCGAGCGTTGGGACGCTCCGTCGGACTTTCCGAAAGCTTCTCCGAGCATTGGGATGCTCCGTCGGACTTTCCGAAAGCTTCTCCGAGCGTTGGGACGCTCCGTCGGACTTTCCGAAAGCTTCTCCGAGCGTTGGGACGCTCCGTCGGACTTTCCGAAAGCTTCTCCGAGCATTGGGACGCTCCGTCGGACTTTCCGAAAGCTTCTCGGAGCGTTCGGGCAGCCCGTCGAACATTTCGAAAGTCTCTCCGAATGCCTGTACGCCCCGTCGGAATGTCCGTCATTCTGCGCCCAATGTACAAAAAAACATCAGAACAGACAATTTTTTTGTGAAAAAAATGGATAAGCATTTTCTCTGTCAATCCGCATAATCCGTGGGCAGAAGTAAGATAAATCGGCATAATCCGGCGGTATTCCAAATATTTTTCGTAATTTAGGCCGCTGAAGTTAAGAAACAACATTACTTAATCTATAGGCCATGAAAAAAATTCAGTTGACTTTGTTCTTGTCGTGTCTCCTGCTGATGGGATGCGGCACTTCCGAAAAAAAATCTGTAGTCATCGTTCCGCAACCCCAGTCCTGCGACGTGCAGGCGGGCAGCTACACCTTTACGGCAGGTGGCGCTTTCAGTTCCAACCTGTCGGGCAGCGAACTCGACGACCTCTCTGCCGTCCTTGCCTCCTCGCCTTTCCGCCTGACGGCTTCCGAGGATGCCGGCGCGGCTTTCCGCTTCGAGCGCGTAGACTCCCTGCCGGGCATATCCTCCGCCGAGGGCTACCGTCTGACGGTCGGCGCCGACGGTGTCCGTGCCGAAGCCACCACGCCCTCCGGCCTGTTCTACGCCTTCCAGTCGCTGCTTCAGCTGGCCGACGACGAAGGCGGCCGCTTCTCGTTGCCGTTCGTCCGCATGAGCGACTATCCTCGCTTCGGCTACCGCGGCCTGCATCTGGACGTGTCGCGCCACTTCCGCTCGAAAGAGTTCGTGATGAAGCAGCTCGACGCCATGGCGCGCTACAAGCTGAACCGCTTCCACTGGCACCTGACCGACGGCGCGGGCTGGCGTCTGGAAATCAAGCGCTATCCCCAGTTGACGGAGCAGACCGCCTATCGGCCTTATCCCAACTGGAAAGCCTGGTGGAAGGGCGACCGCAGATATTGCCTCAAGGACGCCGAGGGCGCCGAGGGCGGATACTACACGCAGGACGACGTGCGCCAGGTGCTCGAACATGCGCGCCGGCTGCACATCACCGTCATCCCCGAAATCGAGATGCCCGGCCATTCGGACGAAGTGCTGGCCGTCTTCCCGCAACTCTCCTGTTCGGGCAAGCCCTACAAGAACGGCGAACTGTGCATCGGCAACGAAGAGACCTTCACCTTCCTCGAGAACGTGCTGCTCGAAGTGATGGACCTCTTCCCCTCGGAATACATCCACATCGGCGGCGACGAAGCGGCCAAGAACAGCTGGGAAAAATGCCCGAAGTGTCAGGCCCGCATCCGCAAAGAAGGGCTGAAGGACGAGAAGGAGTTGCAGAGCTACCTGATACACCGCATCGAGAAATTCCTGAACGACCACGGCCGTAAGCTCATCGGCTGGGACGAAATCCTCGAAGGCGGCCTGGCACCCAGTGCCACGGTAATGTCCTGGCGCGGCGAGCAGGGCGGCATCACGGCGGCGAAGGCCGAACACGACGTCATCATGACGCCCGGCGAATTCTGCTACCTCGACGCCTATCAGGACGCCCCCGTCACGCAGCCCGAAGCCATCGGCGGCTACCTGACGCTTGCGAAAGTCTATTCCTACGACCCCGTTCCCGCCGAACTGACCGACGCGCAGAAGACATTCATCAAGGGCGTGCAGGCCAACGTCTGGACCGAATACATCCCTACCGAAGAACATGCCGAATACATGATCTACCCCCGTCTGCTGGCCCTGGCCGAAGTGGCGTGGACCGCACCCGAGCATAAGGACTGGCCGCGCTTCCGCCAGGCCGCGCTGAAGGAAGTACAATGGTTGCAGTCGCAGGGCTATCATCCCTTCGACCTGAGCAAGGAGGTGGGCGAGCGTCCCGAGTCCCTCCAGCCTGTGGAGCACCTCGGCCTGCATTGCCCCGTCACGTATGCCCAGCCCTGGTCTTCGGCCTATCCGGCTTCGGGCGACTCCACGCTGACCGACGGCGTGCGCGGCGGTTGGACGTATGGCGACAAACGCTGGCAGGGCTTCCTGTGCAAGGACGTGGACGTCACCATCGACCTGGGTAAGGTGACGGACGTCAAGCTGGTCGAAGCCGACTTCCTGCAACTGCGCGGTCCCGAAGTCTGGCTTCCGAAAGAAGTCGTCATCTCCCTCTCCGAAGACGGACAGAACTTCACCGAAATGAAACGCATCGCCACCGACGTCCCCGTGACCGAAGAACGGCTCACCTTCCGCAACTATCGCTGGGAAGGCAACGCCAAGGCCCGCTACGTTCACTTCCAGGGACTGCTGAACCGCGAAGTGATGGGCTGGATGTTTACCGACGAAATCGTAATCAAATAATATAATAAGGTATCTATGACAAACAAGAAACTTTGGGCAGCCTCCCTGCTCCTGTCGGGAGCGGCTTCGGGCACGGTTGCCGCCGAAACCACAATCCATGCTTTTGCACCGCTTTCAGAAGTGGCCTTCACGGCGCCGAAAGATAACGTGGGACGCTACGTCAGCCAGCGCCCGTCGCCGGCCGACCGGCTGTTCCAGTCTGACATCATCGAGAAGAAGATTGCCGAAATCAAGGCACTGTTGAAAAATCCCTACCTGGCGTGGATGTTCGAGAACTGTTTTCCCAACACGCTGGACACGACGGTACATTTCCGCCTGCTGGGCGGCAAGCCCGACACCTTTGTCTATACGGGCGACATCCACGCCATGTGGCTGCGCGACTCGGGCGCACAAGTCTGGCCCTACGTGCAGTTCGCCAACGAAGATCCCAAGCTGAAATCCATGCTCGAGGGAGTGATCCGCCGCCAGTTCCTATGCATCAACCTCGACCCGTATGCCAACGCCTTCAACGACGGACCGAAAGGCAGCGAATGGGAGACCGACCGCACCGCGATGAAGCCCGAGCTGCACGAACGCAAGTGGGAAATCGATTCCTTGTGCTATCCCTTGCGTCTGGCCTATCACTATTGGAAAGTGACGGGCGACGCCAGCATCTTCGACGAAAACTGGCTGAAGGCCGTCGAAAACATCCTGCGCACCTTCAAGGAGCAGCAGCGCAAGGAGGGCAAAGGCCCGTATCGCTTCCAGCGCAAGACCGAGCGCGCCACGGACACTACCATCAACGACGGCTGGGGCGCACCTGCCAATCCCGTGGGGCTGATTGTTTCCATCTTCCGTCCGTCGGACGACGCCACGACACTGCCTTTCCTCATCCCGTCCAACTTCTTTGCCGTGACCTCCTTGCGGAAGGCTGCCGAGATTCTGACCGAAGTGAACAAGAACGCCGACCTGGCCCGCCAGTGTACCGACCTGGCCGACGAAGTGGAGCAGGCGCTGAAGAAGTATGCCACGTGCGAGCATCCGAAGTACGGCACCATCTATGCTTTCGAAGTGGACGGCTACGGCAGCCACATGCTGATGGACGACGCCAACGTGCCCAGCCTCCTGGCCCTGCCTTATCTGGGCGATGTCGATGTGAATGATCCTGTTTATCAGAACACCCGCCGCTTCGTGTGGAGCGAGGACAATCCCTACTTCTTCAAAGGCAAGGCAGGCGAAGGCATCGGCGGACCGCATATCGGCTACGACATGGTGTGGCCCATGAGCATCATGATGAAAGCCTTCACCAGCCAGGACGACGAAGAGATTAAGGACTGTCTCCGCATGCTGATGTCGACCGATGCCGGTACGGGCTTCATGCACGAATCCTTCCACAAGGACAATCCCGAGAAGTTCACGCGCAAATGGTTTGCCTGGCAGAACACACTGTTCGGCGAACTGATCATCAAACTGATCGACGAAGGCAAGTTGGATTTGCTGAACAGCCTTTAATGAATATAACTCTCAAAGAAAAACAATCGTAACGATATGAAAATCCTTTCACTTACTACAAGTGTAGTGTTATGCGGACTGCTGGCTATGCTGCCGTCCGCCTGCGTTTCGCAGAAAGAAAACAAGGTAGCGGGGCAGGACTACCTCAGCTACGTAGACCCCTACATCGGTTCGGGCGAGCACGGACATGTCTTTGTCGGCGCCAGTGTTCCCCTGGGCATGGTGCAGATTGGGCCGCAGAACATCCATAAAGGCTGGGACTGGTGTTCGGGCTATCATTATTCGGACAGCGTGCTGATCGGCTTCAGCCATACGCACCTCAGCGGCACGGGCTGTGCCGACTTGGGTGACGTGCTTTTGATGCCCTACGTGGGCGAAGTTCGCACGGCCCGTGGCGAACAGGACAACATCGAAGGCACCTGCTCGACCTACTATTCGCACGCGAACGAGGAAGTGGCTCCCGGCTACTATTCGCTGCTCATGGACAACGGCGTGCGTGCCGAGCTTTCGGCTACCGACCGTGTGGCCATTCACCGCTACACCTATCCCGAAGGAACGCCGCGTCTGCTTGTGAACCTGAAGGAAGGCAACGGCGACCGTGCCTACGAGACCGGACTGAAGCGTGTGGACGAATATACGGTGGAGGGCTACCGCTTCTCCAAGGGATGGAGCCCGCAGCACAAAGTGTTCTTCGTGTTGAAGTCCGAACAACCCATCGAGAGTGTCGCCGTATTCGACGACGATACGCCGGCTGGTCAAGATACGCTGACGGGTAAGGCCGTGAAGGGCGTGTTGACGTTCAAGAATAATCCGAAGAACGTGCAGCTTAAGGTGGCTTTGTCGTCCGTGAGCTGTGCCAACGCGCTGGCCAATCTGGAGGCCGAGCAGCCCGGATGGGACTTCGAGAAGGTGCGCACGGATGCCGAAAAGCGCTGGAACCAGATGTTGTCATGCATTGACGTGGAGAGTACTGACGAGCGCGGCAAGAAGATTTTCTACACCAGCCTTTACCACATGTTCATTGCCCCGACACTCTATGCCGACGTGAACGGAGAATTCCGCGGTCACGACGACAAAGTTTATAAGGCAGATGGCTGGACCAATTATTCCACTTTCTCGTTGTGGGATACTTACCGTACCCTTCATCCGCTGCTCACCATCATTCAGCCTCAGCTGGTGCCCGACATGGTGAACTCCATGCTGAGCATCTACGACCAGCAGGGCAAGCTGCCTATCTGGCCGCTGGTGGGAGGCGAAACAAATCAGATGCCGGGCTACAGCGCCATTCCCGTCATTGCCGACGCTTATCTGAAAGGCTTCCAGGGCTTCGACTCCGAACGTGCTTTGAACGCTATGGTTGCTTCGGCCACGTACGAGAAGCAGCGCGGCGTGCCTTACGTGTTGGAAAAGGGTTGGATCCCTTGCGACAAGATGCCAGAAGCTACTTCCATCGCCATGGAGTATGCTGTAGGCGACTGGGGATTGGCCATGATGGCGAAGAAGATGGGCAAACAGGACATTTACGACACCTTCCTGAAGCGTGGACACTATTATGAGCAATATTTCGACAAGAGCATCAACTTCATCCGTCCGAAGATGGACGACGGCAGTTGGCGTACGCCCTACGATCCCTTCCAGTCCATTCACGGTTGGGGCGACTTCTGCGAGGGCAACGGCTGGCACTATACCTTCTTCGTGCCCCAGCATCCCGAAGGCCTCATCAGCCTGATGGGGGGCGACGAACGCTTTGTGGGCAAGCTGGATTCGCTCTTTGTAGCCGAAGGCGACATGGGCGAACATGCTTCGGCCGACATCAGCGGTCTGATCGGCATGTATGCCCACGGAAACGAACCCAGTCACCACGTGGCCTACCTCTATGCTTATGCCGGACAGCAATGGAAGACAGCAGAGAAAGTCAGCTACATCCAGCACAACTTCTATACCGACCAGCCCGAAGGCATTATCGGTAACGAGGACTGCGGCCAGATGTCCGCTTGGCATGTGCTTTCTGCTTTGGGTCTCTATCAAGTGAATCCGTCCAATGGTATATTCGTTTTCGGTAGTCCACGCTTTGAGAAAGTCACGATCAACCTACCGGAAGGGAAGACCTTTACCGTTGAGGCTCCGGCCACTAGCAAGGACAACAAGTACATCCAGTCCGTACGCCTGAACGGCGAGCCCTACACGAAGAGCTACATCAGCTACGAGGACATCATGAAGGGTGGTACGCTGAGCTTCGAGATGGGTAGAGAACCAAACAAGGCATTTGGTGCCGACGTAGCGGATAGACCCCATTCATTGAAAAAATAAGCACCTTATCTACCGGCAGATAGGTATTTTATCTGCTGGTAGATAATCACTTTATCCGTCGGTAGATAAATTCCTTATCCGCTAGCAGATAATCACTTTATCCGTCGGTAGATAAACTCCTTATCCGCTAGCAGATAATTACCTTATCTAATCTTAGATAGCCGCCTTGTCCGGAAGCCGATAGCCTTTTCGTCCGGAAAGGGCGGTTTTGTTATTCTTAATAATCTAATTGTCTATTAAGTTCTTATGAAAAAGAAAAAAAACATCGTTTTCATGGTTGGCGGAGCAGGAGCTTTGTTGCTACTGTCCGGCTGTTCCGATGTGCGTACAGCTTCGGAAGGGTTCCTCCGTTCCGACTACTATACCCGAGGCATCGGCGTCTATCCGGGTAGTCCCCAGGAAGACTTTTCGCCTGAGCTCCTGCCTGATGAAGACCAATACCGCAATCTGGCCCTCCTGCGTGCCACGTACCAATCCTCGGCCTATGACTATAACCTGACATCGCAACTGCTGACTGACGGCATCGTGACCGACCGCGCTCCCCAGTATTTCGACCTCCAGACCGCCGAAGGCAGTGTGCCTAAGCGAGAACGGGAATGGATGATAGACGGAGGTCCCTATTCGCGCAACACCGTGCGCGGCGAGGAGGCCTTTTTCCTGTTCAGCATGCACAATTATAACAAGACCATCAGTCGTGCGATCGTGACCGGTACTCTGATTTACGATGACAAGGCGGCTCAGGGTGGTTACGAAATGACGTGGGAAGCCTCGAACGATGGTACTACTTGGACGGTTCTGGCCGTGAACAAGGGAGCCGGACTGCCCGGCAAGGCTCGTTCCGGTCGAGTAGAGGTGAACGATCCCAACAAGCAGACTGGTACCGTTTCCATGCCGATGCGTCGGTTGGAAGAAACGTTTGAGTTTACTAACACAACGGCCTATACTTCCTATCGCATCCGTCTGCGGATGAAGGGTGCTTTCGAGTGGACCTTCCACGAAGTGGAGTTCTCCAATGCCGACGGAGCGGTGGATCTGAAGCCATCGCAATTCTTTACAAGCACTTGGATGAGCGCTACGGCGGGCGAGGAGTGGGTCAGCGTAGACCTGGGTTCGCATTCGGAGTTCGACAAGGTGATCCTTCACTGGGTGAACAAGGCTGTCAAGGGACGTATTCAGACTTCGGACGATGCACAGACCTGGACCGACGCGGCCCCGCTGCCCGGCGGTGAGGGGCTGACGGACGAGATAGCTGTCAAAGGCAAGGCCCGCTACGTGCGTGTCTGCATGGACCGGTCGGCCGACGGCGGACGCTACATCCTGAGCGAACTGGAGGTGATGGGACGTGGCGGATTGCTGCCCCGTGCGGCAGCCATGCCCGAGGCAGCCGGCGGACGGCTGACGCTTTCGGGTGGCGGCTGGCAGTTGCAGCGCGCTTCCGAGGTGCAAGCCGGCGGCGTGGAAATCGCTTCGCCTGCCTACAAGGCCGAAGGATGGGTGACGGCTACGGTACCGGGCACGGTGCTCACTTCGTACAAGAACGTGGGAGCCTTGGCCGACCCCAACTACGCCGACAACCAGCTGATGATATCCGAATCGTTCTTCAACTCCAACTTCTGGTATCGCAACGAGTTTCAGCTGCCGCCCTCGTTCAAGCGCGACCGCATATTCCTGAACTTCGACGGCATCAACTGGAAGGCGAATGTCTATCTGAACGGAAAGCAGGTAGGTCGTCTGGAAGGAGCCTTCATTCGCGGCAAGTTCGACGTGACGGACTGCGTGAAGGAAGGTACGAACGTGCTGGCTGTAGAAATCATCAAAAATGCGCACATCGGTGCCATCAAGGAAAAGAACAAGCAGAGCACGGACTTCAACGGCGGTATCCTCGGTGCGGACAACCCCACGTTCCATGCCACCATCGGCTGGGACTGGATACCCACCATGCGCGGACGTAACATCGGTATCTGGAACGACGTCTTCCTGACGACAACTGGTAAGGTGACCGTGCAGGACCCCTACGTGCAGACCCAGTTCGCTCTGCCCGATACCACACAGGCCCGTCTGACAGCTGAGGTGGTAGTGAAGAACCACGACGGCAAAGACGTAAGCGGTGTCCTGCAAGGCAGGGTAGGCGACGTCACCTTCGAGCAGCCCGTGGAGTTGAGAGCAGGCGAAGAACGGACCGTTGTGTTCGATGCCGACCGCTTCCCCCAGCTTCAGGTGAAGAATCCGCGTCTGTGGTGGCCCAACGGTTACGGTACACCTTATTTATATGATGCCAACTTTACGTTCAAGGTGGGCGAGGAAGTATCCGATGCCCGCGACTTCAAGGTAGGTATCCGCCAGATGACGTTCAACGAAGACGGCGGTGTACTGAACCTCTACGTCAACGGACGCCGTTTTATCGGCCGTGGCGGTAACTGGGGCTTCAGCGAATCGAACCTTAACTACCGCGGACGCGAATACGAGACAGCTGTGGCCTACCATGCCGACATGAACTTTACCATGTTGCGTAACTGGGTGGGCATGATCGGTGACGAAGAATTGTATGACGCCTGCGACAAGTACGGCATCATGATCTGGCAGGACTTCTGGCTGGCCAATCCTGCCGACGGTCCCGATCCTTATTATCCCGACATGTTCATCGCCAATGTCGAAGATTATGTGAAGCGCATCCGCAGCCATGCCTCCATCGGCTTGTACTGCGGCCGCAACGAGGGCTTCCCGCCCGAGACCATCGACAAGGCTTTGCGCCGTATCGTGAAGGAAGAACATCCGGGAATGCACTACATTTCTAGTTCGGCCGACGATGTGGTGAGCGGCCACGGTCCCTACCGCATGTTGCCTGCCAAGACCTACTTCACGCTGGAGACCGGCAACGACAAGTTCCACAGCGAACGCGGTATGCCCAACGTGCTGACTTACGAGAGCTTCCTGCGCACCTATTCGCCCGAAGGTATCTGGCCGCAGTCCGACCAGTGGGGTATGCACGACTATACGCTGGAGGGAGCACAGGGTGCCACATCCTTCAACGAGATTATCGCTACCGGCTACGGACAGCCCGAAAGCCCGGAGGAGTTTGCCAACCTGGCCCAGTGGGTGAACTACGACGGCCACCGCAGCCTCTTCGAGTCGCGCAGCAAGAACCGCATGGGGCTGCTGATGTGGATGAGCCATTCGTGCTGGCCTTCGATGGTATGGCAGACGTACGACTACTACTTCGAGCCGACGGCGGCGTACTTCGCCATCAAAAAGGCGTCCGAGCCGCTGCACATCCAGTGGAACCCGGCCACCGACGAGGTGGAGGTGGTGAACTACCACGCCGGCCTGCGTCCCGGCCTGAAGGCCCGTGTACAGGTGCTCAACATGGATGCCACCGTGGCCTGGGAGAAGGAAGTCTCGGTGGACAGCCGGGAAGACACGACCGAGAAGTGCATCAAGCTGGAATTCCCCGACGGGCTGAGCCAGGTTCATTTCATCAAGCTGGTGCTGGAAGAGAACGGGAAGGCCGTTTCCGAGAACTTCTACCACCGCAGCAAGGTGGAGAACAACTATCAGGCGCTGAAGCAGCTTCCGAAAGTCTCTTTGCGTGCACAGACCCAATATGACAAGGGGGACGACGGCGAATGGAAGGCCGAAGTAACGGTGGAGAACCGTTCGGACGCCCCGGCCCTGATGGTTCGTCTGAATATTGTGGGCGACAAGGACGGTAAGCAATTCCTTCCCATTTTCTATTCCGACAACTACTTTGCCTTGTTGCCGGGCGAGACGAAGGTGGTGCGTGTGCATTGGAAAGATGTGGATACGCGTGGAAACGCGCCTTTGCTGAAAGTGTCAGGCTATAATGTAGTAGAATAAAGATATGTGGTTGCAACTGATCGTCGTTTTGGCAGCCATCATTATCGGTGCCCGGCTGGGCGGCATCGGACTGGGTGTGATGGGCGGTCTGGGGCTGGCTTTGCTCTGTTTCGTTTTCGGGCTTCAGCCCACCGCTCCGCCCATCGACGTGATGCTGATGATTGTGGCCGTCATTTCGGCAGCCTCGTGTATGCAGGCTGCCGGCGGGCTCGACTATATGGTGAAGTTGGCCGAGCGGATGCTGCGCAAGCATCCGTCCCGCGTCACACTGCTTAGTCCGCTTGTCACCTATCTGTTCACCTTTGTGGCGGGGACGGGGCACATCGCCTATTCCGTCCTGCCCGTGATAGCCGAGGTGGCACGCGAGACGAAGATCCGCCCCGAACGTCCGCTTGGCATTGCGGTCATCGCTTCGCAGCAGGCTATTACGGCCAGTCCCATCTCGGCGGCTACGGTTGCTTTGCTGGGGATGCTGGCCGGCTTCGATATCTCTTTGTTCGACATCCTGAAGATTTCCGTTCCCGCTACCTTGATAGGGGTGCTGGTGGGGGCTTTCTGCTCGATGAAAGTGGGCAAGGAACTGGAGGACGATCCCGAATACCAGCGCCGTCTGAAGGAGGGCGTGATAGAAAATCGGTTGGTGGAAACCGCTTCGTCGTTCGACGTCCGTAAAGCTCGCATATCGGTGGGGATATTCCTGTTGGTCACGTTCCTGATTGTGCTGTTCGGTTCGGTCGATGCCTTGCGGCCAGTGTTCCAGTCGGACGGGAAAAATGTGCCACTCGACATGCCGTCCATCATCGAAATCGTCATGCTCAGCACATCGGCCCTCATTCTGCTTGTCTGCCGGATCGACGGCATTAAGGCGGTGCAGGGAAGTATCTTCTCGGCGGGCATGCAGGCGGTGATTGCCATCTTCGGCATCGCGTGGATGGGCGACACGTTCATTGCGGGCAACCTGTCTTCACTGACTGCTTCCATCGAACATGTGGTTCAGTCCATGCCTTGGCTGTTCGGCGTGGCACTGTTCGTCATGTCCATCCTACTTTACAGTCAGGCGGCTACGATCCGGGCGGTGGTTCCGCTGGGCATTGCCTTGAGTATCTCTCCCTGGATGCTGATCGCCCTCTTTCCGGCGGTGAACGGCTATTTCTTCATCCCCAACTATCCGACGGTGGTGGCGGCCATCAATTTCGACCGGACGGGAACGACCCGCATCGGGAAATACGTCCTCAACCACTCGTTCATGATGCCGGGCCTGGTGTGTACCATCGTAAGTATCGCGGTGGGACTGTTGTTGATATGGTTGTAAATCCTTACCTTTGTGTGTATCGTTTCAATTAAGATTTGGATTATGAAAAGAAAATGTATGTGGGTGGCAGCTCTTGTGGCGGCTGCCTCTATGCAAGCACAAACGCTTGAGAAAACTACAGGTGGAATCAAATTTTCCACAGCTCAGCCCGTGCTGAACGGTGAGGTGACTTTTTATTCGCCTTCCATCGTCCGGGTCGTGAAATATCCTTCGGCAGAAATGCCTTCCAAGAAGAGTTATCCTGTTATCCTGACGCCGGGCGGGGTGGATATAACTTACCGGGAGACGGGTGATGAGGTGGTGATGCAATCGGCGTGCATGTCGGTGACACTCAATGTGCGTACCGGACAGGTGACGTATCGCGATCTGAAGGGGAATCGGTTGCTGGCCGAGAAACCTTATGGAACCAACTTCCTGCCGCGTAAGGATGTGGAGAAGGATTCCTACACCGTGAGCCAGACCTTTATGCTTCACCCCGATGAAGTGATTTACGGCCTGGGACAGCGGCAGACGGGCGTCATGAATCATCCGAACCAGCAGATTGAGTTGCGCAATGTCAATACGAATATCTGCATTCCGTATTTCACTTCGGAAAAAGGATATGGCGTATACTGGGATAACCCCGGACTGTCGCAGTTTAACGACACGCCTTACGAGACTTCGTTCTCTTCCCAGGTGGGGTTATGCTCGGATTACTATTTCCTGTACCGCGACGGCAGCATGGACGGGGTCATCTCCGCGCTTCGCGACCTGACCGGCAAGGCTACCATGTTCCCGCTCTGGACCATGGGTTATTGGCAGTGTCGCGAACGCTACAAGAGTCCTGACGAATTGTGCAACGTGCTCGACAAGTATCGCGAGCTTGGCGTGCCTCTCGATGGCATTGTGCAGGACTGGCAATATTGGGGATGTGACTCCAACTGGAATGCCATGAAGTTTATGAATCCCAGTTATATCAATAAGGTGGGCGATAAGGATTGGATGAAATACATCCCCAAAGGCCATAATGCCGATGACGAGGCTGCGCTGAGCCGGAAGCCGCGCATCAAGAGCCCGCAGGAAATGGTGGATTATGTCCACAAGAACAATGCCCATCTGATGATTTCCATTTGGGCCAGCTTCGGTCCGTGGACCGACCAGTACAAGGAACTGAAGGAGATGAACGCCTTGTTGCCTTTCGAGACGTGGCCCCTGAATTCCGGCACGACCCCTTATGACCCGTTCAATGAAAAGGCGCGCGACCTGTACTGGCGCTATCTACGCCCGATGTATGACATGGGGATGGACGCCTGGTGGACCGATTCTACCGAACCGGACCATTTCAATGTCAAGGACAGCGACTTCGACCTGATGACGGCCGACGGTTCATTCCGTTCCGTGCACAATGCCTTCCCGTTGATGACCAACAAGGGCATCTATGAGCACCAGCGTGAAGTTTCGGACGACAAACGCCTCTTTTTGATGACACGTTCTTCGTACTTGGGGCAGCAGCACTACGGCTCGTTCAGCTGGAGCGGCGACGTGGTGTCCAACTGGCAGACCATGCGCCAGCAGATCCCCGCAGGATTGAACTATATGCTGTGCGGTATCCCGTTCTGGACGACGGATCTGGCCGGCTTCTTCGGTTGGGAGTACAACAACGACTGGACCAATGCCGCTTACCAGGAACTGCACGTCCGCTGGTTCCAGTGGGGATGTTTTCAGCCGATGATGCGCAACCACTGCTCTTCGCCCATGCTGAACGAAATCTATCTGTTCGGAAAGGAGGGCGACTGGGCTTACGACGCGCAGAAGCGGATCATCGAGCTCCGATACCGTCTGTTGCCCTACATCTACAGTACGGCCGGCGAGGTGGTCCATCGGGATGGTGTCATGATGCGTCCGCTGGTGATGGATTTTGCGTCGGACCGCAAGGCCATCCAGCTTGACGATGAATATCTCTTCGGCCGGAGTCTGCTGGTTTGCCCCGTGACCGAACCGCTTTATACGAAGAAGGTCGAAAAGAACCGGGGAGTGGCCCTCGTGCCCGACGTGGCCAAGGCCAGCCTGCCTTTCGAGGTCTATCTGCCCGAAGGTTCCCGTTGGATTGATTTCTGGACGAACGAAATGCTGGAGGGCGGACAGGACGTGCAGCGCGAATGCCCCATCTCGCTGATACCGGTCTATGTCAAGGCCGGAAGTATTCTGCCGCTGGGGCCCGACGTGCAGTATGCCACCGAGAAGAAGTGGGACAATCTTGATATCTGTGTCTATCCCGGCGCGGACGGCGAGTTTGTCCTTTACGAAGACGAGTTCGACAACTACAATTATGAGAAAGGGATGTTCTCTACCATCCGTTTCACTTGGGACGACGCGCGGAGGGTGCTGACCATTTCCGACCGCAACGGCGAGTTCCCGCAGATGCTGAAGCGTCGCAAGTTCCGCATCACACTGATGGAGCCGGGCAAGCCCTCGGCTGAAAAGGTGCTCGGGAAGGCCGACCGCGAAGTGCGCTACGCGGGCCGCGAGATTGCGGTGCGGTTCTGAACAGAGGAAACATTTTTAATAATTTATCGATAAATGGACATGAACAAGAAACTATTCAGCATGATGCTGTCCCTCCTGTTGGGAGGCAGCATCTTTACAGGCTGTTCCGACGAGAATTCCGGCGAAGGGCCGGGCGGTGGTTCGGAAACGCAGGAGGTGACCGAAGAAATTTATTATGCCAACATGTTCGGCAAGGACGTGATGAGCACGTTCTACTACTGGTGCGACGAGATCGGCAAGGACCTTGACGCGTGGAACATCAAGACCAACACGGACCCCATCGGGACGGTGGATCGCATCCGCTACCACGAGGGGGAGAAGTACATCGACAAGTGGTCGATGCTGACCGACGACATGGACTCCTTCACCAGCAGCGTGGAGGGCGTGTCGACCACCTTCGGCTGGAATCTGTCGGTGTATCTGCTTTCCCAGAACAGTAACCAGTGCGTGGCAGCCGTCAACTTTGTCCACGCCGGTACGCCGGCGGCCGAGGCGGGGCTGGACCGCGGCGACATCATCGTCGGCCTTAACGGCGGAAACCTGACGACGGAGAACTACCTCGACCTCTACTATGCCTCTGCGCTGAAGGTGGACCTGGGCCGCTACGAGGCCGCTACCAACACCGTCTACTCCCTGGACAAAAGTGTGGAGCTGACCGCCCGGACGATGTACGAGGACCCCGTCCTCTGCGACTCCATCTACGAGTTCGGCGGCAAGAAGGTGGGCTACCTGGCCTATTCCAGTTTCGACCTCCATTCCATCGAGAAGCTCGTGGAGACGGCCCGCGAGTTCAAGGCGGCGGGCGTCGAGGAGCTGGTGCTCGACCTGCGCTACAACGGCGGCGGATACGTCATCACGGAGAACGTGCTGGCGTCGCTCTTTGCCCCGCAGGAGGCCGTGGACCAGAAGCTGGTGTTCGAGCAGGAGGACTACAACGACTACATGACGGAGGAGTACCGGAAACTGGGCTACAGCCTGGAAACGCGCTTCGCTACGGAGTTTGAGTATCAGGACGGGAATGTGACGAAGAAGGTCAGCACCAAGGGCGCCAACATCGGCCTGAAGAAGGTGTACGGCCTGATCGGAAGCGGTTCGGCGTCGGCTTCGGAGGCGCTGCTGGGCGGGCTGATGCCTTACATGGACGTGCAGCTCATCGGCAGCCAGACGCACGGCAAGTATTGCACGGGCTGGATGATGGCCGCGAAGGAGGCTTACAAGTCGTGCCCGAAGGCCATCGAGGACTGGGGCATCTACGTGATGGTGAGCATCTACCAGAACGCCGACGGCGAGACGCCCTGCATGCCGGACGGCATGGTGCCCGACGTGGAGGTGGAGGACATACCGCTGTTGCCCTACCGGCTGGGCGACGTCGACGAGCCGCTGCTTCGTGCGGCGCTGACTGCGGCGGGACGTACGTACGACGACGAGCCGGCTGTGCAGACCCGCGGCCTCGGCTTGCAGTTCGGCCGGATGCCGGACGTGCGGAAGCCTGTCTTCGGCCGCCGCATCCTGCTTCCGCCGGCAGCGCTGCTGGAGGGCATGCGTTGAGCCTTGCCCGAACTGGAAGAATGGAAAAGGGTGCCCCCATCGCGGATGGAGGCACCCTTTTTCTGTGTGCGTGGCCCGGGACGCGGGGCTTACAGCGGACTGCCGCCTTCGCCGTCGTCGCCATCGCCGCCCGCATCGGGGTCGGTGGGCGTGTCGGTGCCACCGCCGTCGCCGGTGCCGGGCGAGTCGGGCAGGGGCTTGCTGGCGGTGGAGGTGCCCATCTCCTGTTCGGCCTTGTAGATGATGCCGTTCACCTTCTGGATGAAGGCGGTCACCTCGTCCGTGGGCTGGAGGACGGCGACGGCGTTCACCGTCAGGACAATCTGTTGGTAGAGGGCGTCGACCTGCGCGCGCAGCTCCTTGGTGTCGACGCTCTGCAGGGCGGCCAGCGTGGCGGCCTCTTCCTGGTCGCGGGTGTAGGCCTCCTCGAAGGCGGCGTTGGCCTGCTCCAGGGCGTCCACTTCGTCGTCCATGCCCAGGGTGGCGGCGTAGGTGGCGCCGTCGCCGGTGGTCAGGACGGCGACCATGCCGTTAATCTCCGCCGTCTCCTTCTGGTAGGCGTGCGCGCCGATGCCCTTGTAGGGGGCGAGCAGCTGGCGCAGCTTGTTGGCGGCGTCGGCCTTCTCGGCGATGATGGAGGTGGTGTGGGCGTTGGTCAGGTTCATGATGACGCCCACGGCGCGGTCGCGCTGGCGGTCGGCGGCGCTGACGTCGACGGTGCTCGCCATGGCGGTCTGCCGGTTGACGATGCGGCTTTCTTCTTCAATCTTCTGTGCATAGAGCGTGGCGTAGTTTTCCACGCGGAGCGCGGCGGCGGTGGCCTGGATGATGGCGTTGTTCACGTCGATGTTGAACTTGTTGTGGGCGCCGAGGGTCATGTGCGTCGTGGCTAACTGTGTGATTTGTTGAACTGCCATAATGTTACATTAAATTTTAAGGTTAATATTCTGGTTAACGATATCTTCTCTCTGTTTTGTCGTGGGCGGAGCCCGACAATCGGGATTTTCTTGCCGTCTACCACGGTTGTCGGGCAGAACATCCCGATTTTCTTGCCGTCCACCGCGGTTTTCGGGCGACTATCCCGATTTTCTTGCCGTCTACCGCGGTTGACGGGCAGAACATCCCGATTTTTTTGCCGTCCACCACGGTTTTCGGGCGACTATCCCGATTTTCTTGCCGTCCACCGCGGTAAATGGGTAAAAAATCCCGATTGTCGGCTCGTTTACCACAGTTTTTGGGCGACTATCCCGATTTTTGCCCCGTCCACCGTGGTAGACGGCAAGAAAATCCCGATTGTCAGCCGTAAATGTAAGAATTTCTCCGATAAATCCCGCCATTTCCGGCGGAAAAATCGAGGGGCGGGCGAAAAGAGGGGCAGACGCGGGGCTCAGATGCGCTTCTCCGCCCAGTTGCCCCGGCCGATGTAGCGGCGGCAGAAGAGCAGGATGAAGCCCGCGTAGACCAGCTCCGACGTCCAGCACAGCGCCACGTCGAGACGCAGGTAGAGGATGGTGAAGGTGATGTAGGCCACGTAGATGACCAGCACCGCCAGCTCCAGACAGAGCGCCGTGCGCGTGTTGCCCGTGCCCGAGACGGCCTGGAAGTAGACGTTGGCGGGCACCAGCAGCAGGTAGGTGGAGCACATGACCCACAGCGAGGGCACCGCCGCCTGCCGCAGCTCGGGCAGGTCGGTGTAGACGCTCAGGATGACCTCCGGGAAGAGGGCGAACATCAGGGCCAGCGGCAGCACGAAGGCATAGGCCAGGCGGATGTGCTGGCGGATGGTGGAGCGCACGCTGTCGCAGTGGCCCGCCCCGATGAGGTTGCTCACCAGCGAGCCGCACGTCGAGGCGAAGGCCATCATCACCATGAACAGGATGCCGCTGACGCTGCGGATGATGTTCGTCACCGCCAGCGACCGCTCGCCCAGGTGCTCGATGTAGAGGAAGAACAGGAACCACGTGGACAGCGACAGGAAGTTCTGCAACATCGTCCAGAACGACACGTCGAGCATCCGCCGCAGCACCGCCCATTGCAGCCGCGGGATGCGGTCGAGCCCGTACTTGCGGCAGTCGATGCGGCAGCGGGTGTAGACCACGAAGAACACGAGCGACACCCCCTCGGCCAGCGACGAGCCGATGGCGGCTCCGGCGATGCCCAGCGCGGGCAGGCCCAGCTTGCCGTAGATGAGGATGTAATTGAACACCACGTTGCTCACGACCATGACGACCGAGTTCAGCGTCAGCGTGCGCGTCTGCGTGGTGCCCAGGAAGAAGGCGCGGAAGATGACGGCGCTGAACGAGAAGAAGGCGCCGAACACGCGCCAGTGCAGGTAGTCCGTGGCCGCCTCGTAAATCTGCGGCGAGGCGATGATGCGCTTCAGCAGCAGGGGCGAGAAGCAGTAGGACAGCAGGAACAGCACGGCGGCCAGCCCCGTCTGGAAGTAGATGCCCTGGTAGAACAGGGACCCTATCTCGCGGTATTGTCCCTCGCCGTTGCGGCGGGCGATGAGTATCTGCGTGCCGATGCTGAAGCCGAAGGCCACCATGAAGATGACCATGTAGAACACGCCGGCGATGGCCGAGGCGCCCAGCTCCACCTCGCCCACGCGGCCCAGGAAGGCGGTGTCGGTCATCCCGATCATCTGCTCCATGATCAGGCTGACGAGGATGGGGTAGGCGATGAGCCAGATTTGCTTGTTGGTATAGTGGGTGGTCGGGGTCGTTTGCATAGGGATTCTTGTTTTCGGTTGAGTCTTGAAACGGATGACGCGGACGACACGAATCAATGGGAAAGAATCAGTGTCATCCGCGTCGTCTGCGTCGGATTTGTCATCGTGCCTCCGCGGAGGCACCGTTATGTACGTCTTTTACTTGCGGTTCTGCCGCTGCTTCATCAGCTCTTCCTGCTGCTTCTGCATGGCCTCCAGGCGGGCGGCGAAACCGGATGTCTTCATCTTCTTGGGGTCCTTCTTGTTGGCCTCCAGCTGGGCAAGGAGCTTCGCCTCGTTCGTTGTCTTGCGCAGTACGAGGGTGGTTGCCACACTGATCAGCGTCGACAGGAAGTAGTAGTAGTTCAGTCCCGAAGGATAGTCGTTCAGGATGAACAGGAACATGACGGGCATCAGGTAGGACATCCACTTCATGGCGGCCATCTGCGGGTTGGCGCCCGTGTCCTGCTGCTGCATCATGTATTTCGTGTTCAGGATGTTCGTCACCGTCATCAGCACGCAGAACAGGCTCAGGTGGTCGCCCAGGAACGGGATGCGGAACGGGAAGGTGACGAAGGCGTCATACGTCGACAGGTCGTCGGCCCAGAGGAATCCCTGCTGGCGCAACTCGATGGCGCTCGGGATGAACATGAACAGGGCGATGAGCACCGGCATCTGGATGAGCATCGGCAGACATCCGCCCATGGGGCTGACGCCGTACTGGCTGTAGAGGGTCATGATCTCCTGCTGCTTCTTCATGGCGTCCTCCTGCTTGGGATACTTCTGGTTGATGACGTCGATTTTCGGCTTCAGCACGCGCATCTTGGCCGATGACAGGTAAGTCTTCCACGTGGCGGGGAACACGACGGCCTTCACAATGAGCGTCAGCAGGAGCAGCACCATGCCCATGCTCAGTCCCCAGCCCGACAGCCAGTCGAAGATGTTGATGATGAACCATTTGTTCACCCAGCGGAACAGCGGCCAGCCCAGGTAGACCAGCTTGTTCAGCTCCCACTCGTTTTCGCGGTCGTTGTCCAGCGCGGTCAGCGTCTTGTAGTGGTTGGGGCCGAAGTAGAAGTACATCTGCGTAGCCTCTTTTCCCGTCGGGTCGAACAGGGTGTTCATTTCGGCCGAGTAGTCCTTGATGTAGCCGCTTCCCTGTGTCTCCATCTTGGAGGCCAGCTTGGCTTTCTCGAAGTTCGCGTCCGTAATGAAGACCGATGAGAAGAACTGGTTCTTGAAGGCGATCCAGTTCAGGGGCTCGGCCACTTCTTTCTCGTCGTTTTTGGCGGCCGAGAGGTAGTCCGTCCCTTCTCCGCTGACTTTGTAGGTCAGTTCGGCCAGGCGGTTCTCGTACGTATAGCCTTTCTCGATCTGGCGTGCGCGCTGCGACCACTCGATGTCGACGTGGTTGTTTCCGGCAGCCAGCAGGTTCTCCATGCCTACGGCGTGGATATTGAAATCTACCAGGTAAGAGCCTTGGCGCAGGGCGTAGTTGAAGTCGATGTAGCTGTCGGCACTGGCAGCCAGGCGCATGGTGAGGGTGCTGTCCGTGCGATTGACAGCCTTGAAGTAATAATTCTGCGTCTGGATAGTCTCCCGTTTGTTATAGAACAGGAAGTTGAGGTCGATATCGTCGCCGTTGAACAAGGTGAGCGGTGTCTTTTTGTCCTGCTCCATGTATTCCTTGAGGGTCACGGAGAACGGCGTGCCGCCTTTGGTGCAGACAGCCAGTTCCATCACGTCGTTCTGGATGGTCACTTTTTCGTTCTGTCCTTCGAGCGCGTGGAAGAACACGGAAGTGGAGTCGTTGACAGCTTCCGCTTTCTCGTTGGCAAGAGCAGCTTCCGCTTTGGCTTTCAGGTCGGCTTCGCGTTGTTGTACCAGTGCGATGGAGTCGTAGTAGCGTTGCTGGGCTTCCAACTGCTCCTTGCTGGGGCGGCTCAAGAAACTGAATCCGACCAGAAGGATCGCTATCAGCACCAGTCCGGTAATGGTATTTTTATCCATTGGGATCTTTTCTGTTAAATATGAGTATGATTAAGATGAATTAGTTGTTTGTCTGTTTCTTCTTTTCGTCTTCGTGATATTCGATGGCAGCTTTTACGAAAGATACAAACAGCGGATGCGGATGGAGCACGGTGCTGCTGTATTCGGGATGGAACTGCGTACCTACATACCAGCGGAGAGCGGGAATTTCTACGATTTCAACCAGGTCGGACTCCGGATTGATGCCCGTACACTTCATGCCGGCAGCTTCGTATTCGGCCTTGTACTGATTGTTGAACTCATAGCGGTGGCGGTGGCGTTCCTGGATGTGCTCAGTGCCGTATGCTTCGTAGGCTTTGCTTCCTTTCTGCAACACGCATTCGTAGGCACCCAGACGCATGGTTCCGCCCATATTGGTGATGGACTTCTGTTCTTCCATGATGTCGATCACGTTGTGCGGTGTCTTCTCGTCCATCTCGCGTGAGTTGGCATCGGCGTAACCCAATACGTCGCGGGCAAATTCGATGGCGATACATTGCATACCCAGACAGATACCGAATGTCGGGATATTGTGCGTACGTGCATATTTGATGGCTACAAACTTGCCGTTGATGCCACGTTCGCCGAATCCGGGGCCGATGAGCACGCCCGACATGCCCTTCAGAGCCTCGGCGATGTTCTCGTCGGTCAGTTTCTCGCTGTTCACGAAGTCTACGGACACCTTGCGGTCGTTGTAGGTTCCAGCCTGCGAGAGGGCTTCACGAATAGACTTGTAGGCATCCTGCAAGTCGTATTTTCCTACCAGTGCGATGTGGATAGGCTCGGTCTTCTCTGCCTTGTGGCGGCGCTCCAGGAAGCTGCGCCAGGGGCCAAGTCCCGGAGTCTCGCCCACGGGCAGGCCCATCTTCTTCAGGATGGTCTCGTCCAGCTTTTGAGCCTGCATCAGGATGGGCACTTCGTAAATGGTCGGTGCGTCGATGCTTTGTACTACGGCATCTTCGTCTACGTTGCAGAACAGGGCGACTTTCTTGCGAAGGTTCAGGCTCAGTTCATGTTCGGTGCGCAACACTAGGATGTCCGGTTGGATACCGGCACTTTGCAGTTCCTTGACGGAGTGCTGGGTAGGCTTGGTCTTCAGCTCGCCGGCGGCTGCCAGATAGGGTACATAAGTCAGGTGTACACACAAGGCGTCTTTACCCAGTTCCCACTTCAGCTGTCGGATACTTTCCAGATACGGCAGCGACTCGATATCGCCCACGGTTCCGCCGATTTCGGTAATGACGAAGTCGAATTTATATTTGTTGCCCAGCAATTTCACGTTACGTTTGATTTCGTCCGTGATGTGAGGGATGATTTGGATGGTCTTACCCAGGTAGTCGCCACGGCGTTCCTTGTCGATGACACTTTTGTAGATGCGTCCCGTTGTGATATTATTGGCTTTGGTTGTTTGTATGCCCAGGAAACGTTCGTAGTGTCCCAGGTCGAGGTCGGCCTCGTGTCCATCCACGGTTACGTAGCATTCACCGTGTTCGTACGGGTTCAGCGTACCCGGATCGATGTTGATATACGGATCAAACTTTTGGATGGTTACTTTATAACCTCTTGCTTGCAGCAATTTTCCGATGGAAGACGAAATGATTCCTTTGCCTAAAGAAGAGGCAACACCACCGGTGACGAAAATATACTTTGTTTCTCCCACAATTATATAGGTTTTAATATGTTAGATCGATTATCTTCAAAAGGTCTGCGACCTTATTCACATTTTAAGCTGCAAAATTACAAAAAAAAGAAGAGGAAGTAAATATTTTAAGCTAAATTTGTGCCCGATTCATGGATTTTAGGGCTTTATGAATTTTATGAGTTTTATGAAGAATAGAAATGTCTGCGTCTGGGCGATGCTGTCGATGATATCCCTGTCGCTTTCGGCGCAAGTCTCTGTGACACAAAACGAATGGTCCGCCTCTTCGCGGGTAGTGGATACGCTTGTTCAGGGCAGAGCTCAGGAACAGGATACCTTGATTTCGCTTGTACCTGTTGTCCGGCTGAACTCTTTGGAGACGGATTCTTTGCAGAACGAAGCTGAACAGGCTGTCATCTCCATGCAGGCCGATTCCTTGAAGGTCGATTCTTTGTCATTGGCAGTTGTGCAGGCTGATACGGTGCGGCAGGACACGGTGCGTCAAGAGATTGTTCCTCAGGAAGTAACAGCGGAGAAAAAGAAGAAAGAAGGGAAAAGCAAGAAAAAACAACCCCAATTATCGGAACTTCTTTCCCGCTATTGTGTTCTCAAGTTAAAACCTGTAGAGGGTACTTCGGAGATGGCATTGGATACAGTGTCTATCTTGTATGAAAAGAATCTGGGCGTCTTGTATTACCTGAACGATCCGGCTACTCCTGAACGTTATATTGCGCCCGATCCCAAATACTTCCGCATGTTCTTGCCCTTTACGTTCTATTACGCACCGATGGCACAGATTTCTCAGCTGACGTGGAAGCCTTCGTTGTGGAATGATTCGGTGACCGTCTCTACCCCCGAGCCGCTCTCATTCGATCCGCAACCTTTCAGGGCCATAGAGCAAACAAACGAGATAGTGAACCGTACTCTGCTTGCCGCCTATCCCTACTGTTCAAAACAGGTGGTACTGACAGAAGATGAAGTGATGTTGGGGCCCAGTTACAGTGACGATATTCAGAAAGAAGCTTCTTCCAAACCTTCAGTGACGAAGCTGATCAAGAAGAAACACATCGATATAAACGAAGAGGCAGGAGTCATCATCCGAAAGCCTAATTGGTGGATAACTTCAGGAAGTGGTTCGTTACAGTTTTCTCAAAATAGCATTTCGAAGAACTGGTACAAGGGAGGTGAAAGTTCGAATGCTGTATTGATCAATCTCCTGCTAAAGGCCAATTACAATGACCATGTGCGCGTAGAGTGGGAAAATCTGTTGGAGATTAAGACCAATGTAAACTCGGCACCTTCGGATACATGCCACAACTTCTTGGTAACCAGCGATCAACTTCGCTTGTATAGCAAGATGGGTATTAAGGCCTTTTCCAAGTGGTATTACACTATTTCTACCGAGTTGAAAACACAGATCCTCAATTCTTATGGAAGCAATAGCAGAGATTTGAAAGCTGCTTTTCTGGCTCCGTTCGATTGGTCGACCAGCCTTGGTATGGACTATAAGTTGGAAAAGTCGAAGTATAAATTGTCTGTCTTCTTGGCACCTCTGACCCATACGATGCGTTACATTGGCAATAAGAAAGTAAGCGAGACCAGTTATGGCTTGGACGAAGGTTCTAGAGTGAAGCATAATTTCGGTTCGCAGGTCCAGACGAATTTCTCTTGGACCATTATTCCTTCCATCAAATTCGCTACGCGTTTGGATTATCTGACAATTTACAGATGGGTGCGTGCTGAGTGGGAAACAAATATCGACTTTATCCTGACTCGATTCTTGTCTGCAAAACTGTATGTGCTGGCCCGCTTCGATGACAGTACAAAACCTACGGTAGGTGATAATTATTTGCAGGCTACCGAGACGCTTGGTTTTGGTTTCAATTACACATGGTAGACAGAAAGCATTTATATTAATCGGTTTTATCAGAACAATTGATGGGGTATCGTGAAAGCTTGAAGGCATTTCCTCATTTTTGATACCTCGGTTACATTCAATAGAAAGCAATGCTTTGCGATGAAGAAAACGATGTTTTTCTTCCTGCAAAGCATTGCTTTTTTATTTGTGGCTCTTTTTACTTTCTTTGAAAGAGTGGTTTCCTCTATTTATGCCAAGTCCTTCTTTAGCCTTGTAAAGTCCCTCTTTAGCATTCTAAAGTGGCACTTTACGCGGCTAAAGTAGATGTTTGCAAACACCATGTTCGCAATTTCATTTTTTTCAATAGGTTTTCATCGGAAGTGAATTAGGGTATTATAGACTTCTATTTGTGGAAAATTGAACACATGTGAATGGTAGTTTATCTCTATTTTTGCGGCGAAGTTTTAAACAGGATAGTTTACGATTAAAGACAAAAGAGGCCTTATATGGCTTTTTGAAAGGTTCTTGTAGGCTAAATCTTGATTTGTATAGGCTTTGTAAGGTAGATGATGTCTATTACTTCTGTAAACTATTTACAGGTTTGTATAGTAAAAAATGTTGCATTGTGTAATCCTAAGGAAATAAATTGGAGAATGAAACATGTTATTGTAAAAAAAGCAGATACGAAGCATCGGATGAACGATTTTGTTCGGCTGACAGATATGTTGTACGCCGATTCTCCTTATTATGTTCCAGATTTGGAGATGGATACTCGAGATGCTTTCAATCCGGCAAAAAATATGGGATTGGAGTATTCTATCATTCAACCGTTTGTAGCTTACGATGAGTCAGATAAACCTGTGGGGCGCATTGCCGGAATTATTAACTCACATGCTAACCAAAAGTGGAATACGAAGAATGTCCGATTTGGATTCATTGAGTTTATTGACGACATGGATGTGTCCAAGGCTTTACTGGAAACGGTCGAACAGTGGGGACGTGAGCAGGGTATGATACACATACAAGGGCCGATGAGCATTTTGGATTTTGAAAAAGAAGGGATGCTTGTCGAAGACTTTGATCAGATGGGCTCTATGATAACAATCTATAATCCGCCCTATTATCCCAAACATTTGGAAGCGTTAGGTTACCAGAAGGAGGTAGATTGGGTACAGATACGCATTGATGTACCTCCTACAGTTCCCGACAAATATGAACGTGTTGCCCGTTTGTCAAAAGAAATGTTTGGCTTGAAAGTCAGGAAGCTTACAGATGAGGATATTTTCAAGCGTGGCTATGGAAAGAAAGTATTCGACCTGCTGAATCTTGCCTATTCACCTTTGTTTGGATATACGGAATTGACAGACAAACAGATAGATTCTTTCTTGAAACACTACGTGCCTTTGATGGATAAACGCATGTTGCCTGTGATAGAAAACGAGGAAGGACAAGTGGTAGGTGTGGCTATTACAATGGGAAGCTTGTCTTATGCTTTACGGAAGTCACGTGGCCGATTGTTTCCTACAGGATGGTATCATTTGGTGCGTGCTCTCAAATGGAAACACGAAGATAAAGCAGAACTTCTGCTTGTGGCTGTACATCCTGATTATCAAGGATTTGGAGTGAATGCCTTGTTCTTTGCTGATCTGATTCCTGTATATAACAAACTTGGATATCGTTGGGCAGAAACAGGTCCTCAGTTGGAAAGCAATGTACGTGAGCTTTCGCAATGGAAGCCTCTGAACCCTTCCATAGTCAAGCGTAGGAGATGTTACAAGAAAGATTTATGAACTTAGAATAAAGAATTATGATATGGAAAAGAGAGTAGTTATTACAGGTATGGGCATTTGGTCCTGTCTCGGTACAACATTGGATGAAGTGCGTGATTCTCTTTATAAGGGTAAGAGTGGCATTGTTTTCAATGCCGAACGCAAGTCTTTGGGGTTCCGCTCAGCCTTGTGTGCCGATGTGCCCAAACCCGATTTGAAACCATTCATTCCTCGCAATCAACGCCAGTTTATGCCCGAAGAGGCACAATATGCTTATATGGCTACGAGGCAAGCGTTGGAGGGTGCAAAGCTGGATGCCGACTACATGGAGCATCACGAAGTCGGTTTGATATATGGCAATGATTCTGTCGCTGAAGCCACGATGCATGCACTCGACAAGTTTCGTGAGTTTCATGATACGGCAGCCTGTGGCAGTGGTGCCATCTTTCAATCGATGAATTCTACGGTGACGATGAATTTAGCTTGTTTGTTCCGTCTGAAAGGTATCAATCTGACGGCTTCTGCAGCATGTGCATCAGGATCTCAGTCAATAGGACTGGCGGCGTTGCTCATTCGGAATGGTTTGCAAGAATGTGTCGTATGCGGTGGTGCGCAGGAAGCCAATCTGTACAGTGTGGCGGCATTCGATGGAATACAGTCGTTTTCTGTTCGTGAGGACCATCCTACTTGTGCCAGTCGTCCTTTCGATCGCGATCGTGATGGGCTGGTACCTGGTGGCGGTGCGGCGACCGTAGTTCTGGAGAGTTACGAACATGCCGTGCGACGAGGTGCTCCGATATGGGGCGAAATCGTTGGCTGGGGCTTTTCTGGTAATGGCGATCACATTTCGACACCCAACATTGAAGGACCCGTTCGCTCTTTGGAAGCTTGTCTACGAAACAGTGGTGTGACGCCGAAGGAAATAGGTTATATCAATGCAATTCAACCTGAATCATATACAAATATGAATGCTTTAGAATTTATTAATGACGAATATGCTTCTTGGGATATAACTTATTATATGAATGGTAATTTGCTGAATCGTTTACCACTTGTGAAAAAGTTGAAGTGGCGAGAAGTGTTTTGCTTCAGAGGTTTGTGGGGGCATTTGACTGATAAAAATAATCCTGCTAAAAGTGGAAGTGAAGGACTTTTCTGTTTTCCTGCCTGTACTTATGAGATGGGACGTGCTCCTTATATGGAGGCAAGCGCAGGAATCGAAAATATTTTTAATTTCCTGCGCATAGATTATGTCTGGCGATTAAATTATCGTAACCATCCAGATATTCAGAAGAGTGGAATACGAATGACAATGGCATTGTCTTTCTGAAGCCTTACCGGGTGTTCGTTCAGCCCGTCGAACAGTTCGAAAGCTTCTCCGAGCGTTGGGACA
>ERZ824522.354-NODE-354-length-54571-cov-9.689614_pt1 | contig 54571 bp, 46 predicted proteins | sample MGYA00519935_ERZ824522 | MGnify/ENA primary metagenome ERZ824522 (study PRJEB31778, sample SAMEA3449160) | human gut metagenome | biome: human gut; feature: human-associated habitat; material: faeces | place: United Kingdom | collected 2010/2012 ...
CACGGTTTGCTTCGTTTCGCATTTTCTTAACCTCGCTTTTTACTGTTTACTTTTATTTCAAATTTCTGAATAGTTTTATTATGGGAATATTCAGAACTTTTTAGTCCTATTTATTATCTCTTAAACAATATAAAAAAAACTACATGTTTTATTAAATATATTTTCTTTATTATATCTTATATAATTTAACTCCAATTGTAAATATACTGTTATTGCACCAACTAAAAGAAAAAGGCTGTACCTTTTACGCACAGTCTTTTTACACATTTTTGTTTACATTTTTATAACATTTTTTCTTTTCATGTTGTATTGTAACTTTTTTTATAATACAATATTTATATGGAGGGATTTTTATGAAACACAAAAAGATAATAATTATTATATCAATAGTACTACTTTTAATCGTTCTAGGTTTTGGAATATATTCACTATATAAATATTTAACACCAGTAACCGTAACATCAAGTAATAATGAATTTAGCCTGCAAATACCTGGTAAAATAAATTTTAAAGAAAGTGCTTCTGGCTCTTCAGAATACGTTTTAGATCTTTATTCTTTAAAAGATCAAATGATGTTATACACTACTATAATTGATAATGTTGATAGTGGAATAAGCTTAGAAGAAGCTATTACTTCAGAAAAAGATAATATTCCAAATGCTAGAGAAAATGCAAGAGATATTTCTGATGTTACAAAAATGAATATTCCAAATTGTGAAGCATATAAATATACTTTTACTTATCATGATTCAAACCTTGAATCTGACCTTTATTCTAATGTTGTATGGATAAAAACACAAAAACATATTTACATATTAGACTTCGAAGTTATATCAAAAAATAAAGATAAATATGTAACTATCTTTGATGATATTGCAAATTCTTTTAAGGAAAATAATTAATTATACATTCAGCCTAAGTTATGTACTGAACCCAAAAAGTTGGACAGTATAAATTAGGCTACTAACAAGGAATGTTTTCTATATTGAACAGGAGACATTCCTTTTAGTTTGCTCTTAATTCTTCTGTTATTATAATATTCTATATATTCAATTATATCTTTTTCTAATTCTTGTATATTTTTATATTCTTTTTCTTTTATATAATAAAGTTCTGATTTTAGTAACCCAAAAAAGTTCTCAGCTACGGAATTATCTAAACAATTACCTTTCCTAGACATACTTTGTCTAATACCTTTTTTTTCTAAAAGATATTGGTATTGCTTCATTTGATATTGCCATCCTTGGTCTGAATGCAATATCAAATTGGTATTATCTGGTATTTTCTCAAATGCCTTTTCTAACATATCAATTACTTGATGAAAAACAGGATGTCTAGATAGAGTAAAGCTTACAACTTCTCCGTTAAATAAATCTACTATTGGTGACAAATAAAGTTTATCATTATTAACTTTAAATTCTGTTACATCTGTAACCCATTTTTGATTTGGCTCATCTGCTTTAAAGTCTCTTTTTAATAAATTATCAGCTATTTTACCTATTGTTCCTTGATATGAACTATATCTTCTTTTAGGTCTTTGAATGCTTTTTAATCCCATTGTCCTCATTAGTCTAGCAACTGTTTTATGATTGATTATATATCCTCTATTTCTCATTTCTAATGTTATTCTACGATAGCCATAACGTCCTTTATTTTCATGGAAAATTGATAATATTTCATCTTTTATTTCTTTATATTTATCTGATTTATTTAATTTTTTTAAATGGTAGTAGAATGTACTTCTTGGAATTTCTGCTAATTTTAATAATTCTTTCAAGCTATACTTTTGCCTTAATTCATCGACAACAATTACTTTTTCTTGTTCTCTCGCTTGATTCTTTCCTGAACTAAGGCATTTAATTTTTTTAAGTATTCATTCTCCATACGAAGACGTTGAACTTCTTCTAATAAATCTTCATTTTTATGTACATTTTTCTTTTTTCTTGGTCTTCCACGTCGCTCTTCATAAAGTGCTTGTGGTCCTTCCTCATAATATATACGTTCCCATATTATCGGTTGATTTTCATCTAAATTAAAATATGCTGCTGTTTGTTTTGCTGATAAATGGTTTGTATGCATATATTCTATCACGTTTTGTTTAAATTCTCCACTATATGATGATTTAAAAGTTTTCACCAATCCTTTTGGACCATGTTCATTATATTTACGCACCCATTTTCTTACTGTCGTCCATGCTGGAATGTTAAAGTGATTTGCTACATAATTCCAGCCACAATTATTATTAAGATAATATGTAACTACTTCTAATTTAAATTCATTTGAATATTTACTCATAAAAAGAACCCTCCTCATTAAACAAATTTTGTCTAACAATTTGGGTTCACTTCATTTATTAGGCTGTTTTTATAATTATTGTAATTTTTTAGTTAATCTTCTAATAGCCAATTTATGAAATATTTAACCTTAATCTATATCATCATTGCAAACAATCCCAATACAAATCCTAATATATTCCCAATAGCATTCATTCTACCTTTATACATATTATTTGCCTCTGGTGTTAGTTCTCCAGAAACTATGTACAGCATTGCTCCTGCTGCAAAACTTAGCGCTCCTGCAATTATCTCTTCTGATATTCCCCCAAGTAAATGTCCAGCTAAAGCTCCAATCCCTGTACTTATTCCAGACATAATAACATAAAATATTACTTTTTTGTTACTCATTCCTCCATTTTTCATTGGCACTGCCATAGATATTCCTTCTGGTATATCATGTATCGCAATTACAATCGCTAGTGATAATCCTAAATTTAACGAACTACTAAATCCTGTCCCTATTGCTAATCCTTCGGGTATATTGTGAAGAGCCAATCCTATACTTATAATTATCCCTGTTTTTAGTAGATTATTCATTTCACTCTTTCCACTAAATTTTTCTTTAACAATTGCATCACATATTATCATTGTAATAATCCCACATAAACAGCCTAACAATATTACTGCTAAATTAGATATTTTCATGGCTTCTGGCAATAAATCAAAACAGATTATAGCCATCATTAAACCTCCTGCAAATGACAATACGAAACCTAGAAATTTATTCGAGTTTCTTTTTAAATTCACTCCTATTACCCCACCTAGGGTAGTTCCAAAAGTACCAAAAAATAAACCTACTCCAACTACTTGTAGTATTTCCACAATCTCCACTCCTATCAAATTTTTTATTTTAATTTTATGCAACTAGTTTAATATTTATTAAATTTATACTTTGAAAGATTAACCGCTTCCTTAAAAACATACATATTTAAAAGCACTCCAAAAATTTTCTAACAAATCTAAATTCTAAGAAAATCTAAGGTTCACTAGAATTTTCTAGTCCAGAAAATTCTCCTAATATAAAAAATAACAAGCGTATTAAATTATACTTAAAAAGTAAAATTTAACACGCTTGTTTTTTATATTTTATATCAAACCTATTAGTTAGTTATTGCCTCAAATTTAATATATTTTTTATATAAATTTTAAGTTTAAACTTTATTATTCATCTTCGCTTCCTTTTAGCTTTTCTGCCATACTTGCAGCTGTCAAACTATCTATCATGTTGTCTATATTTCCATTTAAGAAATCTTCCATTTGGAATATACTTAAGCCTATTCTATGGTCTGTTATACGACCTTGTGGGTAGTTGTATGTTCTTATTTTTTCACTTCTATCTCCACTTCCTATTTGTGACTTTCTTTCGCTTGCAAGTTCATTATCTTGCTTTGTTTTCTCTATTTCGTATATTCTAGAACGTAATAGCTTCATTGCATATTCCCTATTTTGTAATTGTGATCTTTCTGTTTGGCATTCTGCAACTATTCCTGTTGGTTCGTGGATAAGTCTTACTGCTGAAGAAGTTTTGTTAACATGTTGTCCTCCAGCTCCAGATGCTCTAAATACTTCCATTCTTACATCTGCTGGGTTTATTTCTATTTCAACATCTTCTACTACTGGTAATACTGCAACAGTTGCTGTAGATGTGTGAATTCTTCCACTACTTTCTGTGTCTGGAACTCTTTGTACTCTATGTACTCCACTTTCATATTTTAGTCTACTATATGCTCCTTTTCCTGTAATCATAAATGAAATTTCTTTATAACCACCAAGTTCAGTTTCGTTTTCGTTTAATACTTCTAATTTCCAGTGTTTTCTTTCCGAATACATATTGTACATTCTAAATAATGTTCCTGCAAATAATGCTGCTTCTTCTCCTCCAGCACCTGCTCTTATCTCACAAATAATATTTTTATCATCATCTTTGTCTTTTGGTATTAATAACATTTTTAATTCTTCTTCTAGCTTTGGAATCTTCTCTTTTGCAGAATAATAATCTGCTTCTGCTAGCTCTTTTAATTCTTTATCTGCCATCATTTCTTTGGCATCTTCCATTTCTTGTGTTACTTTTTTATATTCTCTGTATTTCTCTACAACATCTGTAATATCTGCATGTTCTTTTACATACTTCTGCCATTCGCTATGGTTGCTAATTACTTCTGGGTCACTTATTAATTTAGTTAACTCTTCATATCTTTGCTCTACAGCTTCTAATTTTTGAAACATAATTCTCTCCTCTTTTTATAAACTCTGAATACTATTATACACAATTTTCCCATTTTTTTCAAGGTCAAAATCGGGATTAGAGGACGGTCCTTAAAATCCCGATTCTATTTTATAAAAAAATTAATTAGATTTTCTTATAATTATAAAAAATATGCACTGTACACCAAACACTTGAAATATATAAGATACTTAATACGTTTAAAACTGCCGACGCACTTAATTCTCACAAAGCAAAAAATCTCGGTGTAACCGAGATTTTTTATTATCTGTTCCAGAATGCTTTATATGCTTTATATGCTGAGTATACATCATATTTGCTAGAAACTTCATATGGTGAATGCATACATAAAATTGGAATTCCACAGTCAATAACATCTATTCCTTTATTTGCAAGAATATATGCTATTGTCCCTCCTCCTCCAACATCTACTTTTCCTAATTCTGTTATTTGATATTTTATATTGTTTTCATTAAATAATCTTTTTATTTCTGCTAAGTACTCTGCATTTGCATCTGATGCTTCATACTTTCCTCCAGAGCCTGTATATTTATTTAATCCTACCCCATATCCCATATATGCTGCATTAAATCTGTCTGAAACATTTGCATATATTGGGTCTAAACAAGCATCAACATCTGCAGAAAGCATTTTAGAATTTATAAACACTTTTTCTAATAAATTTGGTCTGTTTTCTCCTGTTTTATTTAGTAAATATGTTATGAATGTATCAAATGCATGTGATTCCATTCCAGTGTTTCCTACACTTCCAATTTCTTCTTTGTCTGCAATTATACATACTGCTGTTTTTGTTATATCATTTAATTCCATCATTGCTGTTAACGATGTATACACACAAACTTTGTCATCTTGCCCATATCCAGCAACCATGCTTTCGTCAAACCCTTGTGTTCTTGCTTTATATGCTGGTACAAGTTCTAATTCACTACTGCTTAAATCATCTTCTACTATACCATATTTTTTGTTTAATAAATTTAAAATATTTAATTTTACGCTTTCTGAAATTTCTTCTTCAAATGGCATGCTTCCTATTAATAGGTTTAAATCTTCACCTTTTATCGCTTCTCTAAGTTTTGCATTTTCTTGTTCTTTTGCTAAATGTGGTAATAAATCTGTTATTGTAAAGATTGGATCTTTGTCATCTTCACCTATTTTTACTTCTATTTTTTCACCATTTTGTTTTATTATTACACCATGAATACTAAGCGGAATAGTTGTCCATTGATATTTCTTTATTCCACCATAATAATGTGTTTTAAAATATGCTAATTCTTGGTCTTCATATAATGGATTTGGTTTTAAGTCTAATCTTGGAGAATCTGCATGAGATCCAATTATATTTAAACCTTCTTCTAATTTTTCTTTACCTATAATTGCTAAATACATACTTTTTTCTTTATTTACGTAATATACTTTGTCCCCAACATTTAAGTTTTCTACTTCATTTACATCTTTAAATCCATTTGCTTTTGCCATTTCTACAGCACTTTTAACAATTTCTCTTTCTGTTTTTGAATTGTTTAAAAATTCCATATATCTTTCATTATATTCAAATATTTCTTGTTTAAGCTCTTCAGAAATTTTAAACCATCCATTTACTTTTTTGTTGAATAGCTTTTCTTTTAGTTCTTCTGCATATGTCATATATATCTACTCCTTTTCTTTTTTTGTATATTCTATCATTAAATAGTTCAAATGTCCAAATTTTCCGTGCGACATTTTTCGATTTTCTTATACAAAAAGACGAGAACCTAAAATTTTCTAACAAATGCAAATTCTAAGAAAATTTAAGGCGCGCTATAATTTCCTACCATATAAAAAAAGGGATTTTAAGGACCGTCCCCGAATCCCTAATCCCTTTTTTAGGTTGTTAATCTATTTGTTTAAAACTTTCTTTTTTATTAAGATTATTCCTACCGCTAATATTCCAGCAATTGCAATTCCTATTGTTATGTATTTTACTACATCTTCTGCACCAAATGGTGGAACTATAGAAATTCTTTCTGATAATGCTGTATCTGGTTCTCCTATATTATAGTTACCAGGAATTGAAACTATACTAGAATTATATGTTCTTCTACCTGTTGGTGTATATGTTTCTATAACTTCTGCTATGTTTTCATATTCTGTATCGTCTGTAACACTTCCATCTGAAGATACTACTTTTGTTAGTAATACTGATGATGTTTGTGTCTCTGAAGCTTTTCCTGCTTTATCCTTAGCTTTTTCTGGTACTATTGGATCTGATTTTAATATAGGGTTATCATCTGTTGCAACAATAACTTTTTGTAATCCATTAAATTTGTTTTCATCTACTGCTTTAATATGTGGATTATCTCCAGATGTTAATTGTGACTTGTCTGTAATTTCTTGCCATCCTGTATTTAAGTTTGCATCAAATACTAAGTTATTAGATACATAATCTGCTATCATTAATGGGTCTAAAGTTACTATTTTGTTTTTATCTGTTATTACACCTGTATTGTAATATGTTTCGTCTTCGTAATCTGTTTCACCTGTATTTATTACTTTTATACTAAATGTAAGTTCTAATGTTGCACCATGTAATAAGTTTTCATCTACTGTAGCTTGAATTAATCCTCTACGTTCTCTTGTGTTATTCTTCCATGTTAGGTTTGGTACAGATTGATTAGAGTTAAATATTGTTTGACCATCTCCTGTTGTTGATAATTTTAAATTAGATACTGTTTTTTCTACAAATATATCTGAACGTGGTCTTTCTATAATACCTAAATCTATATTTTTTACTGCATATTCTGCATTTTCTTGTCCAACATATTCTATTTCCATACTCATATTAGCTGTTACAGCATTCATATTTGTGTTATCTGCTAATGCTCTTAATGTTTCTTCATCTGTTCTAGCTGTTGAGTTTAAAACTGTTGCATTTTTATATTTTAAGTTTTTACTATAAGAATTTACATCTTGTCTTCTTCCTTGGTCATCTTTAGCATCATTTAGCTTTGTATCTATATTATTGTTATACCAATGTGCATCTGGATAATTTTCGTCTTTGTAAATTGTAGATTTGTAGTCTTGACCAGTGTACATTTCGTCATTTGGTTGTACTGCTACTAAAGATTCATAATCACCATATATAAATTTAATGTTGTAATCTCCAGGAATGTAGTCTGTAAATTCGTATTCTCCTTTGTCATTTGTTCTAGTCTCTTTTACTTCTACATCTCCATTTGTACAAATTAGTTGTACTTTAATTTGGTTTACTAAATTTTCACCATTTGAATATGTTCCGTCACCAAGTCTTTCGTTGTCTTGCTCTAATTTTTCTGCTAATGCTGCATCTTCAAATACTGTTCCTGTAGCTCTTCTCTTATTAGAATCATCAACTATCAGTTTTAATCCTGGTGCTGCATCTGCATCATCCTCGAATACTTCCATACTACGTTTTGTTTTTTCTTCTCCACCTAGGTCTTGGTATTCGTCTGTTTTGCTAAATGCTACAAATTCTTGTACTTTTGAATCTGTTGGGTTTAAGTTTGCTGGTGTAGAGTCTACGTCTATTAATCCTGCATTTTCCCCTGCATTTGTTATTAATTGTCCATTTAAGTCTTTTCTGTCTTCTCTGTATGTATTTTTGTAACCAGATATTTGTGCAAAGTTTTCTTTAGTAGATGTTCCTTCTTCCACTAATGCTCTTAATGCTTCATCTGTTACTCTATATTCTACAAATATCCATTTTTTGTCGTCTATACCTTGGTCTGCCAATGCTGTTGTATTCATTGTATGATATGTTTTTCCTGAACCAGATATATCTTGACCTTGTTTCCATGCAATTTCTTTTTCGTTTTCGTCATATGATCTAATGTACTCATAAGAAGTATCATAGTAATCTGCTAAATCTGTTACATAGCCTGTAAGTTTTCCAACTGATTGATTCTTTAATTGAATTTTGTAAGTTACTTTTACTTGTAATTTATCTGGTGCTTCTTCTAGCTGTTGTTCCATTTTGTATTTTAAGTCTGCACTTCTAATTGCTCTATTATAATCTGGTATGTCTGTACCTCTTATTTCTACTTCTAGGTCTTTATCTCCACCTGGATAATCATATTTATGAGTTTTACCATTAATACTTAAGTCTACTTTTACTAAATCTTTTCTTAAGTTCATGTCAAATTGTTCTCTGTCTTTAATTCCAAAGTTGATATTTTGTAATTCTTCTTTAGAATTTGAAACTCCATATAATAATAGTTCTTCCATTCCATTTGGTCCTGTGTACGCATAAATATCAAATGCTGGGTTTTTAGTATCACTTCTGTCTGGTACTGTATGAGTACTATCTACTGGCGTAAATTTGTTATTAAAGTTTTGTCTATTCTTTTTGCCATCTGTTGCATAAGATCTTTCTTCTATTGATGTTTTTCCTAGTGTTCCTGAATTATCTATTATCTTACTTACTCTTTGATATGTTGTTGGTTCATATAATTGTCCATTATATTTAAATCTTACATAGTATTGTCTAGAAGCTAATTGATCTTTAAATTCGTAGTAACCATCTTTGTCTGTTGTTGTTTTTGCAACTTCTTTACCTGTACTATCAAATAATGTTACTTCAATTCCTTCTAGCATTTCATCTCCGGTACTTAATATTCCATCTTCTGTACCATCTTTATTTGCTAAGTTATCTTTAAATACTTTTCCTGCTAAATCTATTGTAAGTTCTATTTCTGGTCCTGTTGCATCATCTTTTGCAGGTCCTCCGGTATAATCTATTGTTACTAAACGTTGTACTGTACGTCCATCCATTGATGGTGTAGTTGGTACATAATATGTATATGTTCCACTTGCTTCTTCATATTTATATTCTGCCTTTAATGTAACTTTAGATGCATTTTTTGCTTCTTCTTGTGATAATAATACATAGAATTCTTCACCAGAATCTATATCTTCTACACTACCTGTATAACCTCCAAAGTTTACTTTTTTAACTTCAATTGTTTCATTTGTATCTGTTGTTAAATATAATCTTGATATTTTAGAATATGAACTTTTATAAAAAGATAGTTTAAATGGGCCTAATTTGTATACTCCATTTTCTGAGCTTTGTAGTCCTGCTTCTGATTGTTCAAATTTTATATCTTTTCCTTTTTCTTGTAACTTTTTGTAATATTCATTAAAGCTTGCTATTTTGTTATATTGTTCTAATGCATCATCATAATCTGAATGCCAATCTGGTGTGCTAATATTGTTTGCAATTTCTGACATCCATATTAAATTTTGTCTAGAATTTATAGAACAACATTGTCTGAATGCATATGCAAGCCCTGCTGACATATTACGTGTTTCTGCACTTTGGAATGTAAGTCTCCAAGATGACCAAAGTGATCCTCCAGCTTGTGAACAATACACTTCTGTTTGTTTACCATCTATGTTTGTAACAAAAGGAGGTCCTCCATTTGTTACACCATATTGGTATACAAATGAGCTAGCTTTTGAAATTGGTGAAAAATATGTAATTACTGCTATCATTGGTATAAGTATTAATAATATTATTAATGCTAATAATTTAGATTTTTTCATGATTTCTTTCCTCCTTTCTATATTTTTAATACCTTTTTATTTATTATATATGCTCCACAACCTGCTATTGCTAAGATTGTTAATGTTAATACTGCATATGTTACTGGTCCACCAGTCTTTATTCCTATAATTACATTTGCTGAAGAATTTGCATCATCTTCTGCATTTTTTTCGTCTAATAAACCTTGGTCATTATACGTTTCTGTAATTTCGGCTTTATTTGTTACAGTTCCTGTAGCATTTTCATTCATTTTCTTTGTTAATAATAATTTAACTTCTTTTGTTTCTCCTGGTTTTATAAGTTCATTCTCTAGTGCTGTACATACAAGTGTCTCTCCAGAAGTATACCAATCTTTATTTAAATTAGAACTAAATTCTAATTCTTTTGGTAAATAGTCTACAATTTTCTTTGCATATCCTGCTACATTACCCTTATTAGTAATTGTCATTGTGTATTCTATTACTAAATTTGTATTGTTAATACGTTTTGCATCAACTTCTATTTTTCCTAATTTCTTATTTTCATAAGGTATAGCTTTTGTTTTCTTTCCATCTGCCATTTTTATTTGTGTTAATGATTTATTTAATGATAAGTCAAATATTCCTTTTGTCGTTAGTCCTAGGTCTATATTGTTCATACTATTTTCTGTAATTTCTAAACTGTCTGTAATTGCTACTCCATTGTTTTCTGTTGTATTTATTGCATCTGAATTATATTTTTCATCTGCATCTTGTTTTCTATATTCTGTAATAACATATTTAGAGTTGTCGTAATTAAATTTAACAATATATTTTCCTTTAATTAAGTCACTTAAAATATATTCTCCTTTATTGTTTGTTGTAGCTGTAATTTTGTTTCCATTTGAATTTTTTACTTCTTTTCCAGTTTCTGCATCTACTATTGTTACTGGAATTCCTTCAAGTAATTTTTCTTCTAAATCTCTTGTACCATTTCTATTTTCGTCAAACCATACTACACCAGATATTCTATAAGTATTAGCATTTTGAACATTATCGTTTTCTATTTTATTGTTAATTTCTTCTTTAAAGTCTTCTGTTCCATCTCCAGATACTTCTACATCTACTGTTGCATCTTCTTCTTCTTTTGATGTATCTATCATTTTATTTACAGCTGCTTTTACTACGAATTTAAATGTTTGACCTGCATCTAAGTCTAATGTTGCCTCTGATACTTTATTTTCTAATAAGTATCCACTAAACATTTCTTTGTCATCTACATAATATGTTGTGTTTAAATATTTTAAATTGTCTGGTATTGTTGCTTTTATTCTTACATTTTTTATAACTCCAGAGCTTACATTTTTAGCCGTTATTGTATATGTTACAACATCTCCTATTTGTAAGTAATCTTTTGTTATGTCTGTTTCTGTTTTTATTTCTAATTTGTTGTTTCCTGTTGAGTGTATAATTATAGAACTTCTTTGTTCGTTTGTACCTTTTCCTTTTACTACAACTTGCATATTTACATCTTCTTCTTTAGTTGTTTTTACTCTTAATATGAAATTGTATTTTGCTGCTGATTTTGCTTCGATATCTCCAACATTAAATGTTACTGTTTTGCTCTTTTCGTCATATTTTACATCTTCTTTTGATTGGTTAGCTCCTGCATATTCTTGTCTAAATGCTTCTATATATTCTACATTGTCTGGTAATTTTATTGTTGCTTTTACATTCTCTATTTTCTTATCTGTTGCATTAGTAATGTTTGTATAATATTCTATTTTACTTCCTAAACCAACATTGTCTTGTGTTGGTGTTGTAAATTGAATAATAAAACTTGCTAATGTTACATTTACTTCTGGTGTTGATACTTGTTCTGATTTTTCTAAGTTTCCAGCTGAAAGGCTTAAGTCTAATTTAAACTTTCCTTCTTTATTTGCTTTTATTGTAAATTTTACTTCTTTACTTTCTTGTACTTCTAAGTTTCCTACTGAAAGGTCAAATGTTCTCATTTCTGGCTTTACTTCATATCTTTCTCCCATAGGTTCTTTTATATATTCTGCATAATCAACCATTTCTGGTAAGTTTACTGTAACTTTTACATTTTCTGCTGGTACTTCTCCATCATTTTTTACTGTAATTTTATATTCCATTATATCTTCTGTTGAAGCTGTACTTCCAATATTAGAAGATATTTCTGCTTTTAATTCTGGTCCTTTTCCTGTAGATACACCAACTGTTGGAGCCATTGTTTCTTTTGATATTGTTTGATTACTTTCTTCTTCTTCATAATATACTGTATATGTACCAAATGCATTTTCATTGTGTGATAAGTTCTCTGGTACTTGTACATTGTATGCCATATCAAAAGCTGTTGCTTGTGGCATTACATAATTATTTAATACTACTAAATAAGATTTTATTTTTGAAACGTCGTCTATCGTTTGTTTCCATCCATTTTGTGTATTGTTTAAATCTGCTGTTGCTTCACCATTTTCACTATAATAAATAGTTGCAACTCCATTTTCTATTCCTGATACCGTAAGTCCAGATGTTAATATTGTATTTACTGTAGATCCTAATTCTGTTCCATCTGTTTTCTTATTTCCTTGGAATGGTATTCTTCCTAATATTTTTGGATTTTTAATATCTTTTCCGTAATTATTTACTACTGTTGCTTTCATTGTAATGTTTTTAGAAGCTTCTTTAATTCCTATTTTTCCTGCTTGTTCTTTATTTGGTAAAGAAACTACTTCTGCATTATCATTTGAAAAGTTTGCTACACTACTTAATAGTACAACTCCTTGTGGTGCATATATATTCATTCCAACTTTGGCTATACCATCATTTTCGTATTGTATCGCTTTATTATTTGTTACTTTTAATATAGCTTCTTTTGCTACATTTGCTGCTGTTTTTCTTAATGTTATGTCTGTATTTATTACTACATTAATTCCTTTGCTTATATCTGTAACAAATTCTGTTTGATTACCTTGTATTCTTATTCTGATTACTTTGTTTCCATTTGCATCTGTTATAACATCATATGAACTTATTGCTAAGTTTTCATTATATAATAAGTTTATTGTTTTTATTTCTAATACTTCTATTTCACTTGGTAATGTTATTTCAAGTGTTGGATTTTCGAATAAGTCACATGTATAGTCATTTGATTTTAATATAGCTTTTATTTCTACGTTTTCATTTTTAGCAGTTGTTGTTAAGTTTACGTTGTTTATATAAAGTTCTGCTTTTGTTGATGTTTCATTTAATTTTGTTGTTGCAACTTTTGTTTCTAGCTCTTCTACTATATCGTCTCTAATTATATTTCCAAAAACTTCTGTATCCATTCTTTGTATGCTTGTGATTGTTGCTCTATTTAAATTTGTTGTAGCTTTTATAGCTTTGTTAATATTAAATGTTATAATTCCTTCTGAAACTGGTTTTGTTGTTTCTATTTTTATTGCTGTAACATCTTGACTGTTTATAGAAATTGTCATATTACTATTTGCATCTATGTTAGTATTTTTATCTATTCCAGCTATTTTGTTACCATTTTGATCGTATATTTGGATTATTCCATTTGGTCCTAAAATTTTATCAAATACAGCTTTACTTATAGCTATGTTTTTATAGTACATATTATTTCCTACTGGCATTGTAGCTTCATTTGCTGTAATAAATTTTGCATTGTTTTCAATTAACTCTAATTTGTCTACAGCCTCTATATATGCTATATTTGCTGATATTGTAGATGCAAATTGTGTTTCATATTTATTGTTTGCATACATATAACCTTTATATATTTCTTCTGTAGAAGATACTTCTGAATCTACTACTGTACTAATTTTGTCATTTAATTCTACATTTTTTTGAACTTCTGCTGTAACTTCTTCTTTAGTTACATATGTATTTATTCTAGATTTTGCATTTAAAGTTACAACTGTTGGAGCAAAAGTAGTATCTGCATATATATATGTTATATAAAATTTGTCTTCTCCTAATTTCCAATTAACCAGATTATTATTTTCTTTATTTTCTAAATTAATTTTTAATATTCCGGTGTCTTTATTATAAGACCACATATCTTTTGTAAATTCTGCACTATTTGTAGCCATTGTGTTTGCAAATATTCTAACTTCTGTTGGATTTTTATCTGCAATTTTTGGTACTGTAACTTCTATTTGTGTTTTTTCTACTGGAAGTGAATTTCCTTCTAACATACTTGTTAATAGTGTTTGCACATATACATTTGTATTGTAAACACCATATTTAGTTACTTCTTCATTTAAAACTGCTTTTGGCTCTGCATTCCAATTTAATCTAACATTTATATTAGATTTTATGTCTTTTGACTTTCCGTTTTCATCATAATATGTTCCTTCTAAGTTTAACTTTGTTTCTCTCGAAAAATATGTTAAGTCCATATTATCATTTCTTACGAAATTGATAGGAATTTCTAATTCAATTTCTTTTCCACTTTCTATTTGGTTTAATGTAATTTGATTTTTCTCATAATCTACAGATTTTATGTCGTCGGTTTTAACAAAATTCTTAGAAATTGCAAAGTTTGGATTTTCTAATGAAATCGTTGCTGTTTCTAAATATCCTGTATTTTTTACATTTACCCTTACATATAATTTTTGTTCTGCAGTCATTTCTGCTTTCATGCTATGTTTGTTTGTTCCTTCTGTTTTAAAGTATGCATCAAATTCTACGTTTTTGTTATTTGATACAATACCTTGTTTTTCCAATTCTTCATAAGCAGCATAAACTGAATCTGTTAATATAGACACATATGACATAAGTAAACAAATTACTGTTATAGCTGCTATTAACTTATTAACAACCTTTTCTTTCATATTTTCCTCCTAAAAAAATAATAATCCCATATATCATATATTATACACTTTTTTTCGCTATTTTTCAATACTTTTCTAAGATTTGTAATATTTTTATGTAAATTCATTTTTTACATCTTTTTCCTTAACGGATACTTATATTTTAAAAATATTTTTTTATAGTAACTATTTATTACTTTTTTAATATAATATTATAACGAATTTCATATATATTTTTTAAGAGGTGATTTTATGGATAATTTGGATATGGCAAAATTAATGAATATGCTATCTAAAGTAGATAAAAATGATTTACAAAAGAGTATGGAAATTGCAAATAAGATAATGAAATCTGAAAATAAGGATGAAATTATAAAAAAATTAAAAGATAATTTAAATTAATTTTTGTGTTTTGAAAGTATGGAGGTTATTATGAATGATGATTTATCTGATCTAATAAAAAATTTTTCTAATAGTAATATAGATATGAATAAGATTAGTGATATTTTAAATAATTTAAGTTCTTCTGACAAGTCATCATCTTCTAATAATTCTTCTACTTCATCTAATTCCGATGACTCGCATAGCAGTATAGATATAAATACAATTTTAAAAATGAAAGAAATTATGGATAAAATTAATTCTACTCATAATGATAAACGCTCTAACCTATTATTAGCATTAAAACCCTATCTTCGCAAAAGTAGGCAATCTAAATTAGACCAATATATGAAGCTTTTAAATATGGCACCATTATTAGAAATATTTAAAAATAATGGTGGTGATGATAAAAATGTATAATTTTCCTCCTCCTTATTCTAACTTTTATAAAAAATCTATACGCAAATCTAGTTTTCAAAAAGATGATCCTAAAAATAATAAAACATTAAAAGATGATAGTGAGCCAAGTATAGATTGTATTAATATTTTAGGTATAAAATTATATTTAGATGATTTAATAATACTTTTTATTATTTTTATTTTATATAAAGATGATAATAAAGATTCTGGCCTAATAATTTGTTTATTATTGTTACTTTTAAATTAGTTTATCCACAATTTGCTACCATACTATAATATCTTTTATGTAATAATATTTTATAAAAATAGCAGTTAATTACTTAAAGTTCCCCCACTTAAAAACTTAACAATGGGGGTTCACTTCAAACTACTAACTGCTATTTTTTATTCTAATATAATTTCTCTTCCATTTTCGTTAACATAGGCATATGTATATGCGACATTGTATGCGTCATCATCTTTTACCATTTCTTTTATTATGTTTGCAATTCTAAGTTGTGGCGTATCTATTCTATTTGCTGCAACTATTGCTTGTTTATTTCCCTTCGCACCTGCATGTGCTAATCCTCTTAAATTTCCTACGACTACTACGTTATCCCCAGCAATTACTTCTGCACCTGCATTTACATCTCCTAGGATTATTAATGTTCCCTCATATTCCATTCTTTGTCCAGATCTTAATGAGCCTCTGTGTATTTTTGACTCTGAAATTTCTACATCTTTATTATAAGTTCTTCTTATCTCGTTTAGCCCTAGGGCCTTAGGGGTGTCGAACTCTACTTCTACATTTATACTCTTTTTTATAACTTCTTGAATCTCTCTTATTTCTTTATTTTTTAATATTCTCCCTGTTACAAATATTGGCGTTTTTTCTTGCTGATATAATTTCTTAAGTTCTGGTAATTTTTTCTTTAAACTTTTTATAGTATCTGCCTGAGTTGCTTTTTCACTTAATTTCATAACGATTACGTCTTTTTTTAAATTTACTGTTACATACTGTGCCATGTTCAACTTCCTTTCTTATTATCTATAAGTTTCTACATAAGGTGCTTGTGTCATATCTTCTTGGACTTGCGCTATATTCATTCCAAAATATTGTTCCATTATATATTTTACCGTTTCTGCGGTATACCAACCATGTCCACCATTTTCTACAAACACAACTACTGCAATTTCTGGGTCATCAAACGGTGCAAAACCTGCAAACCACGCATTTGTTTTTCCATTTCCTGATCCTCTTTCAGTTTCTGCAGAACCTGTTTTTCCTCCAACTTCTATTGGGAAATCTTTAAATACACTATATGCTGTTCCAGATTCGTCAGACGTAACAGATCTCATTCCCTCTTTTACAACGTCTATACTAGTTTTAGATATTTCTAAGTCTTCTACTCCATTATCTGTTATTCCCAATTTTGACTTTATCTTTTGTTCGACTTCATCTTTTGGTATTTCTGTACCATCTGCTTTTATAACTGTTTCTAGTATAGTTGGAGTTATTTTTTCTCCTCCATTTGCGACCATACTTATATATTTTGCCATTTGTAATGGTGTAAATGCATTATAGCTTTGTCCAATAACAGCTGACATCATATCTCCTGGATACCAGTTTCTTTTTGCTTTTTTAGCTGTTTCTCTAGAAGCAACTGTTCCAGAAACTTCTCCTGGTAATTCTACTTCTGTTTTTACACCTAATCCAAAATATTTTGCGTATTTAGCTAGTGTATCTACATCCATTCTCGTTCCGATAGTATAGAAGAAATAATTACAAGATTTTTCTATGGCCCCAGTAATATTAAGCCAACCATGTCCTCCTTTTTGCCAACATTTCCAACTGTCATTATAATGGTAAAACGTGCCTGTATCATTAACTTTTTCTGTAGTATTTACAACTCCAGACTCTAGTCCTGCTATTGCTGTTACCATCTTAAAGATTGAACCTGGTGCATATGCAGATTGAATTGTTTTGTTCATTAAAGGTAAATCTGCATTTTGATTATATTCATTCCATTTTTCTGTTGATATTGTTCCCACAAAATCTTGAGGACTATAGCTTGGAAAGCTTGCCATGGCTAATATTTTTCCTGTTTTTACTTCCATTACTACAGCTGCTCCAGAATTTGTTTCATATCGCTTAGAATACCCACCTGTGTTTATTTTATTTATTGTATTTGCTAAAGCTTCTTCTGTTACTCTTTGTAGATTTAAATCTATTGTAAGAACTACATCTGAACCTTTTACAGCTTCTTTTGTAGTATACTCTTCTTGCACTGTTCCATCAACACTCATATCTAATTGCTTTATTCCATCTTCACCTTTCAAATATTCCTCAAATGTTGACTCTATTCCATTTTTTCCTATTATATCGTCTTTATCGTATGTCTCTTTTCTTGTTTCTAGTTCCTTAGATGTTATTCTTCCTGTATATCCTACTAGATGTGAAGCTGTTGTTCCTTGTTTATAATTTCTTACTGGTTCTACTACTACATTTATTCCTGGAAACTCTGATGACTTTTCATTAAATATTAATACAGATTCTCTTTTTATATTTTCTGCTATTTTTAATGGCTTTGTACTACTATATCCTTTTTCTTGTATTGCATATCTAATTGCCATTATCTTTCTTGCTTCTGCTATGTCTGTATTTTCTATTTCATATTCTTCTTTCATTATATAGAAGCATTCCTCTGGTGTTGCGTTATCTTCTATTTCATTATCTTTTTTAAATTTCTTAACTTTTTCTTCCGAAGCATTAAATGAATATGGGTTTATATTTATTATAAAATCGTCAATATATGTATCTCCATTTTGTTCTAAAACATTTATAACATTTAAAATAGTTTTGTTTAATGTTTCTTCATCTATCTTTGTTTTATATAAATCTATACTAAACCCCATTGTATTTCCTACTATAGTATTCCCTGACTTATCTAAAATTGAACCTCTATCTGCTTCTATCTTACTTTCTCTTGTTAACCTTGTATTAGATTTTTCTCTATATTCATTTCCATGAACTATTTGTAGATTGAAAAGTTGTAATAATAAAATAATTCCTACTACATATATAATAGTAGTTAGAAAATTAAATCTAAATTTTAAATTTGGTTTTTTACTCAATTAATCACTTCCAATCTTAGATTTTTTATTTAAAAATATCGTGTTAATATCTTTGTTTCTTTAAAATTTTCTTCTAATATATATCCACATTTTTGAATAAGTGGATATAGTATTATTGTTAGTAATACATTAAATATTGTTTCTATTGCAAGTTTTATAAAAAATTCCGCTAGTTCCAACGAATATGTGTATATTATTGCATTTATAGAATAATTAAGTAACTCATAAGCAACTGTTAAAAACATAACCATTAGAACAAGTGTTATTCTACTATCCTTAGAAAAATTTTTATCTAATACTGAACCCACAAATCCTACTATACCTAACGTTATAGCAGTTACTCCTATTTTCTTGCCTATAAATATGTCTAATAGTAATCCTGCTACAACTCCTACAGATATTCCAACATATTTTCCGGCAAATAATCCTATTACTAAAACTAATATTATAAATAAGTTAGGCATTACCCCTGCAATATTAAACCATGTAAAAACATTTGCTTGTAAAAAATATATTATAAGGAAAGCTAAAAGTATTAACAAAATTGATACTGTTTTTTTCATAATTGCTCTCCTTTCATTATTTTAGTATTACAAGAACTGTATCTAATTTAGAGAAATCTACTGCAGTTTCTATTGTTGCATACTTATTAGTTGGATTTTTTGTATTTACTACATCTTTTATTGTTCCTACATGTATTCCTTTAGGATATATTCCGCCTAATCCAGATGTTTCTATGCTTGTATCTTGTACAAGTACTGCATCTGTTGGTATATATGTCGCTTTTATTTCTCTTCCACTATTATTTATACTTCCTTTTGTTACAAAAGCATCTTTAGATGTGCTAATTATACAGCTTACAGAACTTGCTGGGTCTACAATAGTTTGAACTTTTGCAGTGTTTGCTGTAACAGATATAACATTTCCTACTAAACCTTTATCTGCAATAACTGTCATATTAGGTTGTACTCCATCATCTGATCCTACATTTATAACTATCGTTCCTGTATAATTACTAATATCTCTATTTATTACATATCCAGATACCGTTTTATATTCGCTATATTTTTCTTTAAGATTCATTTGTTCTTTTAATGTTGTATTTTCAGCTTTTATAATTTCTAATTCTCTTAAAGATTGCTCTAATTGGCTATTTTTTTGTTTCAATTCTTCGTTTTCGTTCTTTAAATTATCTAAATCCGTAAAAAATGTATCATTTCCAGAAATCTTATTTTTTAACATTGTAAAACCATTTTGAAATGGCATAACTATTGTACTAAAAATATTTTCTACGACTGTCAAATTCTCTATTTTTATATTTGAAAGTATTACTAGCAATATTAAAATTATTACTGTTACTACTATTCCAATAATTCCACTTTTTTTATTTTTATACATTCTTACTTCCTTCCCATATAATTAAAGTTATATTCTTTTTCTTGCGTTAATTAATACTGTTCTTAATTTTTCTAAATTTTCTAATGTTTTTCCTGTTCCTTTTACAACACAGTCTAATGGGTCTTCTGCAACATATACTGGCATTCCTGTTCTTTCACTTAATAGCTTGTCTAAATTTTTTATTAGAGCTCCTCCACCTGCAAGTACAATTCCTTTTTCCATAATGTCTGAAGCAAGTTCTGGTGGGGTCTTTTCTAAAGTTGCTTTAACAGTTTCTACAATTTCGTTTATAGAAATTTCTATAGCTTCTTGAATGTTACTAGAATTTATAACAATGTTTCTTGGGAGTCCTGTATTTAAGTCTCTTCCTGTAACATCCATTGTCATTTCTGTCATTAATGGAAGTGCACAACCAATTTGTTTTTTTATCTCTTCTGCTGTTGTATCTCCAATTGCTAAATTATATTCTCTTTTTATATAGTTTGTTATGTCTTCGTCTAATTCATCTCCTGCTATTCTTAGTGAATGACTTATAACTATTCCACCTAAAGAAACTACTGCAACTTCTGTTGTTCCGCCACCTATATCTACAATTATATTCCCACTAGGCTCTGAAACATCTAAATTTGCTCCTATTGCAGCTGACATTGGTTCTTCAATTAAATATACTTCTTTAGCTCCTGCTTGCATAACGGCTTCTTCTACTGCTCTTTCTTCTACTTCTGTTATACCAGATGGAACTCCAACCAATACTCTAGGTTTACCTACATTATTTTGTCTGCATACTTTTTTTATTATATTTTTCAGCATTAGCTCTGTTGCTGTAAAATCTGCAATAACCCCATCTCTTAAAGGTCTTACTGCTTTTATAGTTTCTGGTGTTCTTCCCAGCATTTCTTTTGCCTCATATCCAGTTGCTAAAATTTCGCCAGAATGTTTATCTATTGCTACTACAGAAGGTTCTTTAAGAACAATTCCTTTTCCTTTTAATGTTACTAATAAATTAGCTGTACCTAAATCTATTCCAATATCCTTTGAGTTAAGTCCTAAAAATTTAAACATATTAAAACAATCCTTTCTTTCTCATTATTGCAAAAACACTTTCGTAATTGTTATTTCCTATTATTACATGATCTAAAAAAGAAATACCTAATAACATTGCTGCATCGTTTACTCTTTTGGTGAGTAATATATCTGCTTCACTTGGTTTTGGATCTCCACTTGGATGGTTATGTACAAGAATCATTCTTTGTGCTTGCATTTTTACTACATCTGCAAAAATATCTTTTGGTTCTATCATTACAAAATTTTGACCTCCAAATGATATATCTTTAATTTTTATTACTATATTTTTATTATTTAATATTATTAATTTCGCTATTTCTCTTTTTAAGTTTCTTAATTCTTTCATAAATAGTTCTGCAACATCTTCTGAGCCTTTAATTATAATTTTCTCTGCATAGATAGGCTTCCCTATTCTTTTCGCAAGTTCGCATACCGCTTTTATTTGTATTGCTTTTATCCTACCAATTCCTTTAATTTTAGTTAATTCTTGTATAGATAATTCTTCTAAAAAAGTAATGTCTTTTGTATTACATTTACTTCCCATGTCTAAAATTCTTTGCGCTACTACTAATGCTGATTCATCCCTTGTTCCTGTTTTTATAATTATTGCTAAGAGCTCTGAATTCGACAGGGTTTTCTCTCCATATATTTCTAATTTTTCATATGGTCTTTCATAATTTGGGAGCTTTTTCATTATCATATAAAATTCCTTTCTGCCCCCATTTTTAATTACACTTTTCTATATATTAGTATAGATAGTAAAATTCCTATTATACTTGCAATATTTACTTTTATAGTTAATGCAAATGTTATTTTTATAATATTTAGGTCTAGTACTAATGGTTCTGCTAGTCCAAAACTATTTCCATATGATAACCACCATAGAAAATCTACTCTAGATGCAAGTTCACCTAACAAACCTCCTACTACCAAACCTGCTAAAATAAATATTAATAACACCCATATATTTTTATCTTTAGTTGCCACTTTGCTCCTCCTTTTCCTTACGGAAATTAACAATTAAATTCCATAATATTATATCTATATTACATATATTTTTCAAGTCATATTTACAATTTTAGGCAAATAAAAATTCTTTATTTTTTTCCATTTTTTTCTTTTAATTTATTTTCTTTTATGCTATATTAAAGGTACCTATTTTCCTGGTATGGAATATATTATATTACCAAATATTACTTATTCAAATTATACTATTTATATAGTATAATTAATATATATTTCGGGAGGGATATTCTAATGAAATTTGAAAAATTAAATAATGATAAAATTCGAATTATTCTTAACCTTCAAGATTTAGAAGATAATAATATAGATTATCAATCTTTTATGTCTAATTCTTCCGATTCTCAAAAGTTATTTTTAGAGATGTTAGATGAGGCAGAAGAGCAAATTGGTTTTACCACAAAAGACTATAAGCTTATGATAGAGGCGCTAGCCACACTTAATGGTGACTTTATTATAACTGTTACTCGATTTTTGCCTGATCTTGATATTTCTCCTACATATAATAAAAAAACAGTTAAAGTTAAACGAAAAACAAATACATTAATTAATGATTCTATTATATATGAATTTAATAACTACGATGATATATTAGATTTTATTTTACTTTTAAAAAATTCTAATATTAAAGGATTTACTTCTTTTACAAAAGATTTTTCTTTATATTCTTATAAGAATAATTATTATTTAGTAATGGATAATATTAATAAAAACTTTTCTGGTATAAAGACTTTTCTTTGTGCACTAACAGAGTTTGGTAAGAGTATAAATAATTCTAATTTGTTCAAAAGCAGATTAAATGAATATGGAACTTTAATTGTAAAAAATAATTTTTATAAATGCTTATCTAAAACTTTATAATTTTATCTTTATTATATAGAATTTGGGTACAAAATAAAAAAGCGAACCTAAGATTTTCTATCAAATGTAAATTCGAAGAAAATCTAAAGTTCGCTATAATTCTCTACTACAGAAACTTCTCCTATTAGGAGAAGTTTTCTACTATATAAAAAAACCGAAATTTAGGTGTGTTCCTTAAAATCTCGGTTTTATTTTTCTTATCGCTTTTATTTATTTTAATATACATATTTTTGTGGATTATAACTTTGTCCATTTACTCTTACTTCTAAATGTAAATGGTTTCCTGTAGAATTTCCTGTGCTTCCAACATTTGCAATAACTTCTCCTTGTGAAACTTTATCACCTACATTTGCTAATAATTTACTGCAATGTGCATAATATGTTTGTACACCATTACCATGAGAAATTACTAGCATTTTTCCAAAGCTGCCTTTTCTTCCAGAAAACACTACTGTTCCAGATGCTGCAGCTTTAATTGGTGTTCCCCCTGGCGCAGCTATATCTAAACCTGTGTGTACACTAGAACGTACACTACTTTTTTCCCCATATTTCGCTGTTATTCTACCTTGTACCGGCTCTATTAAAGTTATTCCTAAACTAGCTTTTCCTCTTGAAACTTTAGTAGAAGTGCTTACTCTATTGTTTGCTTTTCTATTCGTTGTAGCATCTGCTACCATTATTTTGCTTTCAATTTGTCTTTCTTGATATAATTGGTTTACCGCATCTTCTTTTGCAACAAATGTTGCAAGTTCTGTGTTGTATTTTTCTTCTATTGTTATATTATCTTTATTTGCACTATTCTTATCTTTTAATTCTTGCAATATTGCTTCAGCTTCTTGAAGATTTTTAACATATAATTTTTCTTCGCCATTTACTACCATAGCATAATATGTATAATAATCTTTTCCTCTTTCTATTACCTTATTAAAAATTTGATCATCATTTGTCTCTATTCCCTTTTTTAATAAGCACATTTTGTATTCTGGCAAATCGTTAATCTCTACGAAAGCTACGTTTTCGCCATCTCCACTTTCCATATAGTTATTTATTCTGTTTTGCATTTGAGTCTTATCTTCACAATAACCTATAAATTCGCCATTTAATGTAACACTATATATAGGCTTATATAAAAATATAATTGTTCCCCAAATTAGTGCTCCAGCTACTGCCAATATAGCTATTAATTTTATTAGAGTTCTAAAATTCATTAATACTTTTCTTATCTTAATAATATTTAACACTCCTTTTTATACACATTGTTTATATGATATAATAAATGATTTCTTTGTTCAAATTTTAAATTGATTCATTTTTTATCATTTTCAAGTAAAAATCTCTTGTTTTTTCATTTTTTCTTTAATTTTCTATAGCACTTAATATTTTTGTAATATTTGTACTGGGATTGGGGGACAGTCCTCAAAATCCCTATTCTTTAATATAAATACGCATTGTTAAATCAAGAGTTTATAAATTCTTACATAGCATAATCCTCTATCACGTAGCTCTATTCTAATAGGAAAATTGGTAATGCCATAAAATAAAGAACCCATATATTATACAGGTTCTTATTTACTATATTTTTTATTGTAAATTCGTTTTTACTTCATCTATCTCTGTTATCGTAGCTTTATTGGCTGGTTTGTAGTAACCTTTAGCTTGTGCTACTTTAAATAATTCATATTGGAAACTTTCATCATTATTTCTTATTTGTTGTAAAGTTTGTCTAAGCTCTGTATTTTCAGACTCTGAAATCGCATTTTGATATGTTGTTAAACTAGATTTAACTCCGGATAAAATATCGTTTACCATAACTTTTTCGTTCATTATAACCTCCTAATTATTTAAAAAACTCATTAATTTTTGTTTTGTATTTAAAGCATCTTGTGCAGACTTAGCAAAAATTTGCTTAATTTGAGGGTCAACTGCCTCTGAAGAATAAGAATTTAATTTTTGATAAGAGGTTTCGTGTGCTCCTATAAGATGTCTTAAATTTTGTAATTCTATTTGACTTAAATTTGGCATATTATCACTCCTTTTTGTTTTTTTATATTATTATCCAAATTCTATTTTTTATACATCTTATAGTCAAACATTTTATTTATTTAATCTATTATTTCTAAATTCGCAAATTTCGCCATTAAACGTTTATGTCCTACTTTGTCAAATTGTATATCTAGTTTTAAGTCATCTCCTTCTGGCTCTATTTTGCTTATGTTTCCTTCTCCAAAACGTTTATGATATATTCGTTGTCCTTCTTTGTATTTTGAAACATCAGCTTGGCTAGTTTGCGCTTTATTATTTAATTTTGCTAAAAAGCTTTCTGCAGATTTAAATGCAAAACTTGGTTCTTTTCTTGTATTTGAAGTTTCTATTTTATAACTTACAACTTTACTACTTCCTGTTTTTCCGTAGCTCCACTCATAATTGTTATCTTTAAATTTATTTTCTGTTTCGCCTCCTAATTCTGATGATCCTTCTAACATTGCTTTTGGTATTTCTTTTACAAATCTAGAAACAGGATTACAACTTGTTGATCCAAACATTGTTCTTTGCCTACTACATGTTAAAAATAAATTATTTTTTGCTCTTGTAATTCCAACATAGCATAAACGTCTTTCTTCTTCTAGTTCTTTTGGCTCTCCTATAGATTTATAACCTGGAAAAATACCTTCTTCCATTCCAACCAAAAATACTACTGGGAATTCTAGTCCTTTTGCAGAATGAAGTGTCATTAATGTAACAGATTCTTCTTCTTCATCCATGCCATCTAGGTCACTAGAAAGTGTTATGCCTTCTAGGAATGAGCTTAAGTCATTTTCTGCTTCTTCTTCTTCAAATTGTACCGCAACTGTTAAAAATTCCTCTAGGTTTTCTATTCTGTTTTCTGCTTCTATCGAATTTTCTTCTTCAAGTGCCTTTGTATATCCAGTTTCTTTTAATGTATGTTTTATTAACTCTGTAATTGTATATTCGTCTTTCTTACTTATTAAATCTTCTATAACAGCTACAAAGCTTTGTGCATTTGCATACACTCTTGATAGTCCATATTGGTCTGCTTCTTTTATTATATTATACATAGGTATTCCAGTTTGTTCTGAAATTGCTTGTATTTTGTCCAAACTAGTTTTTCCTATACCTCTTTTAGGTTCATTTATAATTCTTTTTAAAGCTAAATTGTCTGATGTATTATTAATTAATCTAAGATATGCAATTATATCTTTTATTTCTTTTCTTTCGTAGAATTTTAACCCTCCCACTATTTTATATGGTATATCTTCTCTTCTTAAAATTTCTTCTATTGCTCTAGATTGTGAGTTCATTCTATAAAGTACTGCAAAGTCTGAATATTTATAATATTCTTCTCTTCTTAAATGATTTATTTCTTCTACTATATATCTTCCTTCATCGTATTCATCATCTGAAACATGAAATGTTGGAAGTGAGCCTTCTTCATTTTCTGTCCATAATTTTTTCTTATATTTTACCTCATTATTTTTAATTACGGAATTTGCTGCATTTAATATATTTTGTGTACATCTATAATTTTGCTCTAGTTTTATTATTTTAGTACCTTTAAAATCTTTTTCAAAGTTTAAAATATTAGAAATATCTGCACCTCTAAAACTATAAATTCCTTGGTCATTATCACCAACTACTGTTATATTACCATGTGCATCTGCAAGTAATCTTATTAGTGTAAATTGTGATTTATTTGTATCTTGATACTCGTCTACTAAAATATAATTAAATTTATTAGTATAATAATCTAATACATCTTCATTTTCCTTAAATATTTTTATTGTATAATTTATAATATCATCAAAATCTATCGCATTATTTTCTTTTAGTCTTTTTTGATATAGCCTATATACAGAAGCTATTTTTTCTTTCCTATAATCTCCTTTAGAAATTGCTTCGTATTCTTCTGGTTCTTTCATATCATTTTTTGCATTACTTATTTCAAATTGAACAATTCTATCTGTAAACATTTTATCATCTATTTGTAAGTCTTTTAAACATTCCTTTATTAATGTTCTTTGGTCAGAGGTATCAAATATTACAAAAGAATGTTCAAACCCAATTCTATCTATAAATCTTCTTAAAATTTTTACACATATTGAATGGAATGTTCCTATCCACATATCTTTTGCAGCTTCTCCCACTAAATTTCCAACTCTTTCTTTCATTTCATTTGCTGCTTTATTTGTAAATGTTATAGCCAATATGTTCCATGGTTTAACATCTTTTTCTTCTAATAAATATGCTATTTTATGAGTTAATACTTTTGTTTTTCCACTTCCTGCACCCGCAATTACTAAACATGGGCCATCTGTATTAACAACAGCTTCATATTGTTTATCATTTAAACCTTCTAATAAATTTTGCATTTTCTTTTCTCCTTTAGCGATATTTTGTTCTCTTGCAAATTATATCATAATTATTTCATTTAACAATAAAATTTTACATATTTTTAAAAACAGTCCCGCAATGCGGGACTGTTTCAAAAAGGTTTATTCTTAACTTGAACTTAACATGTTATAAATTTATTTAGCCTTATTTGCTTAATTGCCTTAGCAATTTGGGCTGTATAATTTATATAATCTATTCTAGTTATCCGAGTAATTGTCTCGGTTTCTCCATTTTTAATGTCAATTGAATCTCCAACATTCATAACAATTGCTTCGATCCAAGCATTTCTTCCGTAATTTTCATATACTTCCCATATTTTCATCCAAGTCATATTTCGACCTCCTATGTTGTTTTTTATCTTCTAATATAGAAGATACTACTTAAGTTGCACAAATTCCATTATAGCACATTTAATGTTTTATGTCAATTTTATTATGCTTCTTCACTAGTTCCTGCTATTAAGGCTTCATTTATACTCTTTTAAATCTAATTTCTGTTTTAAATAAATCTCCATCTAAGTGAATATTAAAGGTTCCTCCTTGTAATTCTGTTAAACTATTAGCTATAGAAAGTCCTAGTCCACTTCCCTCTGTATTTCTAGATTTATCTCCACGTACAAATCTTTGCATCAATTCATCTGTTGAAATATTCAACTCTTCTTTGGAAATATTTTTTACATATATTACTACATCACCATTTTCTTCTAAAACACAGTCTAAATATACTCTACTGTCTTGTGCTGCATATTTGGCTACATTGCTATATACATTTTCCAATACTCTATATAAATATCTACTGTCTGCCTTTATATAAACTATTTCTTCTGGAACTTTGGTAATTATATTTAGTCCTCTTTTATTAAATTTATCTTTAAATTCTCCTGTTACTTGGCTTAGTAGTTCTTTTACATTTAAAACTTCTTTGTTTATTTTTATATTTCCTGAAGATGCTTTAGACGCTTCTACTAAATCCTCTATTAATTTCTTTAATCTTTGTGATTTATTATCTAAAATTTCTATATATTCTTTAACTTTATCATTTTGTATATTTTCTTGTTTTATTAAGTCTACATAATTAATAATTGATGTTAGTGGTGTTTTAATATCATGTGAAACATTTGTAATAAGTTCAGTCTTTAACCTTTCACTTTTTAAACTTTCTTGTATAGCATTAGAAAATCCACCTGCTATGTCATTTAAATAAATTGCAAATTCTTTTAATATTCCTGTATACATAGATTCATCTATTTGTATATTTGTATCACCTTTATAAATTCTTTCTGTGGCATCATGTATTTGTTTAAATTTATCTACTTCTTGCATTATTTTATAATAACACCATACCCAGAAAACTATATCTAACAAAATTCCGAATTCACTAAACATTAACACTATAAGTATCGAAATTGCTATCATACCTATAAAATATACGGCTATTTTTTTGCCTAAATTTTTATTAGATATAAATGTGTTTTTTATTTTTTTAAACTTTGTAAATATCCATTTAAAAAATTTATATGTTATCGAATTCTTAAAAAATGTATGTGTTTTTATTCGTTTTATAAATGTTCCTCCACCATATAAAACACTTATTGCAGAAAAATATCCAACTATTGCTAAAAGCATAAAACATAAGTTAACATCTACTGAAACTATAGTAAAACATCCTGCTAATACAATACACTCTATTGGTATTAATATGGCATAAATTAATCCTATTATTTCTAATGGAATTTTATCTACCCAAGATAAATAAATTCCCTTTTTATTTTTTACATGTCCTACAGCATATATTAAATATACAACTTCTATACTTGCTAATATTACACTAATAAACAATGTTGAGTATGAATACCTATACAATCTTTGTGTTTCTTCATATAAAGCTTTGCTAAGTGTTATATCGCTTGTATAGTCTAAATTCTTTACCGATTCGTCAAAAGCTGTGTAAAGTTCTTTTTTATTAGAAAATTCGCTAACTTTTTGCATAGATTGATTTCTTACTATATTTGCGTCAGACAATCTTTCTATATTTGTTTTTATTTGATTATTCGAAATTGACCAATATTTATTATTTGATATTATTACTTGTTTTAGCTTTTCTATCGTGTTTGTTTTAGCTGTTTGCTGTAGATTTGTATACGCTATTTTTGTTTCAGAATTTATTAATAAATAAACAAATTTATTCTTATTATGATTACTTTGATAATATATTTTATAGTCACCATCTTGTACGTAAATTGGCTTTCTCGAATTTAAGATTTCTATCTTTTCATTACTTTCTATGCTATATCCATATTCGTCAATATAATATCCTTCTTCAATTTCATCTTGCAAACTAGAAGCCTTTCTATACACTTCTGATAAATATGAATCTATAAACATATCTGTACTATAAAAGTCTTTGTTTTCTTTTATTTCTGGATGTGCAACCGCATAATAAATTATTATTAAATCTACAATTAATGTCATTAAAAATATAGGCAATGTTACAAAAGCTAAAACTTTTAGCCCTTTATTTTTTAAAATACTTCTTTCTTCCATTTTCTCACATCCTTTATATATCTTCTATTTTATATCCAATTCCCCAAATTACTTTTAAATATTTTGGTTCACGTGGATTTATCTCTATTTTTTCCCTTATGTGTCTTATATGTACTGCTATTATATTTTCTGCTCCATATGACTCTTCTTCCCATACATTTTCATATATTTGTGATATAGAAAATACTCTTCCTTTATTTTTGGTTAAAAATTTTAAAATATTGTATTCCGTAGGTGTTAGCTTAATATTTTTTCCATCAACATAAACTTCTTTTTTTGTATCATCTATTATTAGTTCTCCTGCTTGATATATATTGTTATCTTCTTTCTTACTAATGCTTCCAAGCTTTGTATATCTTCTCATTTGTGAATTGACTCTAGCAATTAGTTCCATTGGATTAAATGGCTTTGTTATATAGTCGTCTGCCCCTACATTTAAGCCTTTTATTTTATCATAATCTTCAGATTTAGCTGAAAGCATGATAATAGGAATTGCTTTATCTTCTCTAATATTCTCTGCTACACTTATTCCATCTAGCTCTGGCATCATTATGTCCAATATAACTAAATGTATTTCCTCTTTATTTATTATATTTAAAGCTTCTTTTCCGTTATTTGCTTTATATATCTTATAGCCTTCTTTTTCTAAGTAAATTTCTATTGCGTTTACTATTTCTTTATCATCATCACAAACTAAAATATTGTACATAAAAAATCATTCCTTTTATTTTTAATCTACTGGTATTATACCATTTTATTTATTAAGAAAAAAGGATATAAATTATTAATATTATATTAATAATTTATATCCTTTAAGATTTTATGCTTCCATTTCTTTTCTTTTATTTTCTAATTTATAATCTATAAAATCTGAAACTATTAGCTTTATTATAGCTGCAACAGGTGGTCCTAAGAACATTCCTAATACTCCAAAGTACGCTCCTCCTACTGCAACTGCAAATATAACTAGTAGTGGACTTAATTTTAATGAGCCTCCCACTATTTTGGGGTTAATTATATTTGCATCTATTTGTTGTAATATAATTACTATTATTAGCATCCATATTGCTTGTGCTAGCCCTCCAGTAACCAATGTTATAACTGCAGAAATTGCTACTGCAAATATTGCTCCAAAATATGGTATAAGGTTAAATAATCCTATAAAGAAACCTAATAAAACTGCATATTTCACACCTAAAATCGACATAGCAATAGATGTTAGCACTCCTACAACTATTCCATCTAAAACTTGGCTTGATAAAAATTTAAAAAAGTATTCATTAGAATTTTCAAAATATTTAATTATTTGCTCTGCTGTTTTTGTTTTAAATACTGCTACAATGAATCTTTTTAAAGCTCTTACCAATTTTCCTCTTGCTGTTAAAACATATATCGAAACTACTATTGCAACAAATACATTTAATAAACTTGTTGCAACACTAAATATTCCAGATAAATAATTTATTACTTGCATAATATCTATTTGCTTTAATTTTGCTATTGCTTGTTCTAAAAAGTCTTTTTTTAGAAAAGAGTCTTCTGGTAATGAAGAAAATTTATTTATTATGTCTGTTATATATCCTTGTGAACTATTAATTAGCTCTATTACACTTTCATATATTTTGGGTACAACAAATTTCGTTCCTATAATCAAAATGGTTAAAATTAATATATATATTATTATTACACTTATAGGCCTTGCTTTATCTTTTATTACTTTTATCTTGCTTTTTTCTATAATTTTCTCTATTTTTCTAGTAGGCAAATATAATATATATGCTATTAATCCTCCTGCCAAAAATGGACTTAATATTTTAAAAAAATTACTTACAACTTGTTTTATATTATCAAAGTTATTAAAAATATTATATACAATTATAATTGCAACACCAAAGCTAAACCAATATAACCATTTCTGCCAATTCTTTTCTTTCATTATATATATCCTTTCGTTTTAATTATATATTTATGTCTAATTCTACTGGACAATGATCACTTCCATAAATTTCAGATAAAATTTTAGCATCTTCTATATTATCTTTTAAATCTTCTGAAACTATAAAATAGTCTATTCTCCAACCTGCATTCTTTTCCCTTGCATGAAACATATAAGACCACCAACTATATTTTCCTTCTAAATCTGGATATTTATATCTAAATGTATCTATAAATCCTGCATTTAAAAGTTCGGTCATCTTTGTTCTTTCTTCATCTGTAAATCCTGCATTTCTTCTATTAGTTTTTGGATTTTTTAAGTCAATTTCATTGTGTGCTACATTTAAATCTCCACACATTATTACTGGTTTTATTAATTTTAAATCTGACAAATATTTTCTAATTTCATCTTCCCACTCTTGCCTATATTCTAATCTTTCTAACTCTCGTTTAGAATTTGGAGTATATATATTTATTAGGAAGAACTTTTCAAATTCTAAAGTTATTACTCTTCCCTCTTTATCGTGTTCTTCTTTTCCTATACCATACGTTACTTTTATTGGCTTTTCTTTTGTAAAAATGGCTGTTCCTGAATATCCTTTTTTCTCTGCACTATTCCAATATGTATGATATTCTTTAAATATACTTAAAATATTTTCTTCTAATTGATCTTCCTGCATTTTAGTTTCTTGAATAGAAAATATATCTGCATCTATCTCTTTAAAAAATTCGCTAAATCCTTTATTTACAACTGCTCTTAAGCCATTAACATTCCATGATATTAATTTCATTTTATTCCTCCTTATAGTTTAAAATCAAAATTTGGAATTCCTCCGTAATCGGGGGACAGTCCTTAAAATTCCGTTTTTATTTTCTTATAAAAATTGCCAATGAATTAACTATTACTGTTGTAATTAGTAATCCATTGGCTAACTTTTAATACCAACCTTTAGATTGTGAATGATTCCATGCTGCTGATGGTGAACCATATCTTGATTTTATATAACCTAATCCCCAATTAATTTGAGTTTTATAGTTTGTTCTATAATCTGTTCCAGCTGTAGCCATTTTGCTTGCTGGTAATGCTTGTGGTATTCCATATGCACCAGATCTTGAATTGTATGCATTAGGGTTCCAGCCACTCTCTCTGTTCCAAAGTGCAACTAAACAATTAAAATCTGTTGTAGACCAACCATATGCACTACATCTTGCTCTGGCATAAGCTTGATATTCTGCTACACTTCCAGATATATAAGTTCTTCCTACATTACCTCTTGAGGTTGTTTGTTTTGCTTTTACTTGAACAATTTTATTTACTGGCTCTTCTATAACTACAGAATTAATTTCTTTTCTGTCTATTTCTACTTCGTTTTGATATTTTACTCTGTATGTTACTTCTCTTTTTCCTTCTTTACCTTCTTGTAAAACTTGGTTCTTTGTTTCTTTAGCGCCATCTGATACATTTTTTGTTACTGTTTCGAATGGTATTGCTACTGTTTCTACTACAATTTGTTCTGTTATAGGATTGTATGCTTGCGCTATCATATCTATATTTAGCTCTGTTTTTTCTTCTTTTGTTTCCTTATTTTCTGTTTCTGCAGATACTAATTCTGCAACTTCTTCTTGAGCTGTTTTTTCTGTTATTATTATTTTACCATTTGCTCCGATAGTACTATTCGCATCTGGAGTTACTTTTTCTTCTGGTAATAATATAATATGTTTTTCGTCTAATATGTCTGCTACTTTTGTTTTTGATGTTACTACATTCATTTCACATCCATTTGATAATGTGATTTGTACATTTCTTACTTGTTTATTTGCTGCAAATACACATATTCCTGATATGAATAAGAATATTAAGCAAATTCCAATTATTCTCTTTAAAGATATTGATGCTTTTTCATCAACATTATTTTTTAACATAATTTCCTCCTTTGAGCTTGCCCATAATATTTATATTGTAGTATGAGCTATTTCCCATAAGCAAGTTTCATTATACTATATATTTTTTTATCTGTCAAATCTTCCAAATTTGTTAATATTTACTATATTATATTCTAATTGCTGTTTTTTATGAATATATTTTTTTTATGTTACATTTATCTAGTATATTGTACAAAACAATATATTATGCTAGAATATTGGAAAGGAGGAGATTTATTTATGGCAATACCAATAATAGTTATAATTCTTGTTGTAATTTGTATAATAGTCGTATCAATGTATAACAACTTAGTAAGCTTACGCCAAAGAGTTCAAAATGCATGGAGCCAAATAGATGTACAATTAAAAAGAAGATTCGATCTAATTCCTAATTTACAAGAAACTGTAAAAGGATATATGGCTCATGAAAGTGAAACTTTCTCTAAAATTGCTGAACTTAGAACTGCCTGGGCTTCTTCTAATACAGTTGCTGAAAAGGCTGAAATATCTAATCAATTAACAGATGCCTTAAAAACTATAATGGCTGTATCTGAAAACTATCCAGACTTAAAGGCTAGTGAGTCTTTTTTAGGCTTACAAGATGAATTAAGAAATACAGAAAATAAAATTGCTTATTCAAGACAGTTCTACAACGACACTGTAACTATGTACAATACTAAATTAGAAATGTTTCCTTCAAATTTAATAGCAAAAGCTTTCAATTTTAAGGCTAGTGAATTATTTGAAGTAAAAGATGAACAAGAAAAGCAAAATGTAAAAATTGATTTTTCAAAATAATGTATATTTTTTATAATTATTAAAGATTTCTTTGTATGAAGAAATCTTTTTAACTATATTTTTATGTTAAAAGAGGTTTTATTATGTATCAAGATATAAAAAGAAATAAAATGAAGACAGGTTTTATAATATCTGCTTATATAATCATATTAACTTTAATTATTTATTATATTTGTTATGCTTTAGACTTTGGCGTATTTTCTATAGTATTTGCACTTATAGCTTCTATATCTTCTGCCTGGGGTTCTTATTATTACAGCGATAAGATCGTTTTACGTATTAATAATGCTAGACCTGCTACAGAAGAAGAAAATAAACGACTAATAGACATATTAGACGCATTAATGGTTTCTTCTGGATTACCTACTAAGCCAAAACTATATATAATGGAATCAGATCAACCTAATGCTTTCGCAACTGGTAGAGATCCTAATCATTCCGTAATTTGTGTAACTACTGCCTTATTAGATAAATTAGATTACTATGAACTAGAAGGCGTTGTAGCTCACGAGATGGGCCATATAAAAAATTATGATATTAGATTATCTGCTGTTTTAACAGTTATGGTAGGCCTTGTTATTATTTTGTCAGATTTCTTTTCTAGAGCTTTCTTATGGGGAAGGTTTGATGATGACGATAATGGCTCTAATGCTCTAATGGTTTTAATTAGCATTGTCTTACTTATGTTAGCCGCTTTTTTTGGAAAACTAATGAAGCTTGCAATATCTAGGAAGCGCGAATTTATGGCAGATGCAACAGCAGTTGAATTTACTAGAAATCCAGATGCATTAATTTCTGCTTTAGAAAAATTAGATTCGGATACATCAAAGTTAAAACAAGCAAATAATTCTACCGAAAATATGTATATTGTTACTCCTTTTAAAGGTAAACAAAAAAAAGCTAACAATTGGTTTTCTACTCATCCTTCTATAGAAGATAGAATAGAAGCAATTAGAACGCTAAGATAAGAAAAGTGGCATAACGCCACTTTTTTATTGTATTTTAAATATTCTTTTTGCATTTACATATGAAATATCTTCAATTTCTTCAAATGTTTTTTCTTTTTCTTTTGCTATTTTTTCTATAATATATTTCACATTTCTAGGATCGTTTCTTGTTCCCCTTTTTGGCTCTGGTGCTAAATATGGACTATCTGTTTCTACCAAAAATTTATCATCTGGTACCATTTTTATTATTTCTTCTGCATTTCTAGAATTTTTAAAGGTAATAGGACCTGCAAAAGATATATAAAATCCCAACTTAAGTCCTTCTCTTACAAGTTCACGATTAAGAGGGCAACAATGAAATATTCCTCCATTACTTACTTTGTTATTTTTTAAAATTTCTAGTGTATCCATTACAGCCTCTCTTGTATGAATTTGTATTGGCAAATCTAGTTCATTTGCAAGCTCTATCTGTTTTATAAAAGCATACTTTTGTAATTCTTTATTTTCCATATTCCAATGGTAGTCTAGTCCAATTTCTCCTACGGCCATAATCTTTTTATCCTTATTGTACAATTCTTTTAGCTCTATTATTTCTTTATCTATTTCCTCTTTACTTTCTGGAATATCATTGGGAGAAATTCCAATAGTTGTATACATAAAGGTATACTCCCTCGCAAGTTTTATGGATTCTTTACTACTTTCTAAGCTATACCCCGCTGTAACTATTTTTTCTACTCCTTCACTTTGCAATTTTGCTATTAATTCTTCTCTATCTTCGTTAAATTTTTCATCTGTTAAATGACAATGCGAATCAAATAATTTCATTATATTTTGTCCTTTCTTTTATAATTCTACTATGCATACAGCAGTTGCATATTCTTTGCAATGTGATATGCTTAATTCTATATTTTTAATTTCTAATTTTTTTATATTTTCCGCATTTATATTCACATAAGGTTTTCCACTTTTATCATTTAGTATTTCAAAATCTGTCCATTTTATCTTATATTTATTTTCTATAATATCTGTTAATGCTTTAAATATTGCTTCTTTTGCTGCAAATCTTCCACTATAGCTTTGGTATTTTTGCATATTTTTATCTTCACAATATTTAATCTCATTTTCTGTATATACTCTTCCCTTAAATCCTTTTTTTTCTAATGCTTCTTTTATTCTTCCCACTTCTATTATATCTGTTCCACATTTTATCATAATTAATTTTCTCCTTACATATACTTTTAATTTGCAAAAAATAACTGTTTTAAATAAAATCGGAATTTTCAGAACCGTCCCAAAATCCCAATTTTATCTTTCTTATAATAAATAGGATTTAAGTAATACCTTAAATCCTATTAGTTTAGCAATACCACAAAATTTATTATATTTAATATTAGTGATATTACTAATACCAACATTATAATTTTATTGCTTTTTGCTGTTTTCTCTATATTAAATTCTTTATATAAAAGATCATATTCATTTTTTAGCTTTCCATATAATTTTTCTAACTCTAAATTTTCTAACCAACTATTAGTTAATAATTTTCCAATATCATCTGTTGTAATCTCTTGCACCCAAATATTGTGTGTGAAATCCAAAAATTCTTTTCTTAATTCTTTTACTTTTATAGCTTTTTTATATTCTTCTATTAATTTTTGAATGTATATCTTTTTATATAATTGTAATATATACATATAAATATATACCTTTTCATATAAGAATGGTAACTTAGTATAATTAAAAGTATCTATTCCAGATGTAAATAATGTTGTTGCTTGGTTAGAAAAACCATATTTTATATATTCCCATTTGTCTAATATATTTACTTTTTTATCTATTTTCTCAAATTCCACATTTAAATTATAATTACTTGGCAATACATTTGTATATTTATAAAATTGATGCTTTATTTCTTCAAAATTTTTATTTTTATTCCATTGTTCTTGGTCTATACATGAATATGAATATGTTAAAAATTTATTCGTGTCTATATTTATGTTCTTTGTATAATTACCAATTAGTTCATCTATTAAATCTGTTATTTTATATATGTCTGCGAATTCACTTGCTTGAATTTTAATATTATCAAATTGCTTCATAGAAATAAATTCTGACTTTATATCTTTAAATTTATAATTAAAATTTAATACATCGTCGAATTGTTCTAAGTCTTCCAATGATGTTTTAAGGCTTATAAAGCATTCCCCTGTATAAAAACAAATTATTTCTATTTTATCTATTTTAAAAAATATTCCTGCATTTATGCCTGCTTTTCCTTGTGCATTTTTACCCAAATCATATTCGAATATAGTACATGGATGTTTCTTTAAAATTTTAGATTGTAAAGAAACATCTAGTTCTTTAAATTTCCTTCTTTTGTTATCTGAAAAATCAAATGTCGGAAACATAAATTTCCTTACTCTTGGTAAAAATTTATTATAAATATCTAGATCTTTTTGCTTTTCAAACATTCTTAATTTGCACTTTTTATTTACCAATAAATTTTGTAAATATTTTTCATATTTATTTTGTTCTATTACATATGGGTATATAAAATATGTATATTGATACCTCGTCTTTAGTTCCATTTATTCTCCCTCTTTTGTTAATTATTTTGTATAGTATACAGCATTAGTATCTATACTTCCTAAATGCCATTCTCCTATAAAGTCTATAATTAAATTATTAGAAAAGTCATGTTTTGGTTCAACTATTTCTTCACCTTTTTCGTTTATTGCACCCCATTTTCCATCTTTTTGAACTGCACAATATCCATATTCGTTTTGTTCTTTTGCATCATCATATTTGTAATCTACTACTACTTTTCCATTTTTATCTAAATAGCCATATTTGTCATTTTTCTTATCTAATATTAATGTATGAGTAGAATTTATATCTTTTTCTTGCTTTTCTTCAAATCTAAAATTATAGTATTTTTCTTCGTTATTTTGTCTAACTTTTATATATCCTTTATTAGTATTTATCTCTGTAACTATTCCTGTTAATTTAACTTCTAAATTACTATTTAATAAGCTTGATGTTATTCCATCTTCGCTTGCTTCTATAATATCTGCTGTATTTATATAATTCATAGTCGTATACGTTGGATTTAGCACAATTTCATCGTTCTTTTTAGCTATTCCATACTTATCGTTTTGCTTTATTATATATGTGTCTGTAAATGAAAATTTAATATCCTCATATACTGGTTTTAATACTGTTTCACCTGCAAGGTTTATTATTCCCATTTTATTATTTTCATTTTTTATTATAATATTTCCATTTTTTATATTTATTATATCTTTTACGCTTTTTAGCTCTTCTGTAAGTTTCTCTTCTTCGTTCTTTTGCACTAACTTCCAAGAATTTGCTTCTTTTACTACATATATGCCGTTTTCTGTTAATGGCTTTATTTCTTCATATTTTGCATCTAATACTTTTTGGTTATTACAATCTACTATTCCAAATTTATTTTCAGCTGTTCCCACTATATATCCTAATTTATAATCTGTTCCAATTCCTTTTATTGTTTTGTATTCTGGAGATATTATCACTTTTCCAGTACTATCTACTAATCCTACTTTATCTTCCTTTTTTATTAATATACTATTATCTGTATTTTTTAAAGAATATAATTCGTCATATTCACATGGTAATATTTCTTTGCCTTCAATATCTATCATTCCATATTTTCCATTCTTTTGTACTTTTATTGCATTTTGTTCATATGAAATCACATTATTTAAATCATAATTTGCTATTGGCTCTATATTTTCATATTCTGTAAATATTTCTTTATTTTTAGAATTTAAAGCTTTTGTTTTATATGTGTTTTTTGCATAATCTACATCGTAAGTACATAAAAATATATCTTTTTTATTATTTGGTATAACAATATATTCTTGGTAAGATGGTGCTACAACTTCTTCACCTTTGTTATTTATTACTCCATATTTATTATCTTGGAAAGATGTAAAGTAATAATCATTCGTCATTCTTTCACCTTTTCCATTAGTTACCAATTTATATATAACAAAAACAAACATTACTATAACTAGCAGTGCAATTATAACTGCTAAAACTTTTTTCATGTTAAGTTTTGCTTCTCCATTATATCTTTTTCCTCTACTCATTTTATTTCCTCCGTAAGTTTTTTTACATATACACTATACCACATTTTTATGACAAATTACAACTAAATATTAAATTTTACTCTAAAAAAGTCCCTTAATATTTCATGCTAAACTTACCATATATAAAAGCTAAAATCTTCCTTATTTTCCTACAAAAAAGAGATTCTAAGATTTTATAATAAATGCAAATTCTTAGGTATTCCATAATTTTCTACTAAATAAAAAAGTCCTCCTTTTAGGAGAACTTTTTTATTTTTAGTTTTTTTCTATTTTGCAAACAACTACCGTCATATCATCCTTTGGTATTCCGTAGTTATTATCTATTGCTTCTTTTAAAATTATATCTGCCATTTTTTGTGCGTTATTTGTTTCCATTTGTTCTAATAAGTATTTTAACCATAGTTCTTTATTTTCATACTCTGCATTTGACTCTGCAATTCCATCACTACACATTACTAAAATTTCATTTTCTTCTACATCTCTATCTGAAATTTTTAATTCTATATTGTTTAAAATACCTGTTGGCAAGGTTATATTTTTTATAACATCTACATGATGTCTATTCTTTATATACGTAGGAGATGCACCATTTTTTATAAATTCTACATTTCCTTCATATAAGTCAAATATCGCTATATCTAAAGTTGCATATGAATCATCTTCCGAATTTAAACACATACTAGAATTTATCATGTCTAAAGATGTTTTTTTATTAAATCCAGATATAAGTAATCTTTTTAACATTTGAACCGCTATTTTACTACTTTTTCTTGCATTTGGACCTGATCCCATTCCATCGCTTATTGCAATTAATTGCTTTCCATCTTGTAGTTTCATCTTTAATGTAGTGTCACCAGATACTGGGCTTCCATCCTTTGTTATTTTCGCAAGTCCTATTTGTAATTTATACTTATTTTTACTTATATATTTAAAGTAACAAATTTCATTTGTTTTTTGGATTGAGCAATCTACTAATTGCACTTCAAATTCTTGTTTATAAAATTTATTAATTATCTGCTTTATTTTATCTGACTTACACTCTTCTATTTCTAGCTTTGTGCTATTAAAGTCTTCGCAAGGACTAATATATATTCCAATTTCTATTTTTCCATTTTCTTCTTTGGTAATATTTAATTCTTTTACTCCTATTTTCTTTTGCTCTAATATTTTTATTAGTTCTTCTTTTTCATCTATTTCTTTGGAAGTATTTGTTTGCATATTTATATCTTCTGCTAAATTCGATATGGTTTTAGATATTCCATCTAACTGATTTCCCATTGCTTCTTTATTTTCTACTATTTTTCTTTTCCAAATAAAATTTATTTTACTAATTCTGTATGATGCATTTATAGCTTTTACCATTTTATCTATTTCAGACATTATTTTATTACTTATTTCTGAATCATCAAATCCTAATATATAATTATTATGTGCTTCAAAAATATTTAATAATGATTTTCTTGTAATTTCTGATTTTTCTGTTAATTCTTTAAATATGTCATCTACTATAGGTGATTCATCATCTACTAAATCATCATATAAAACATTGTCTTTTAAGTCATTTATATTGTTTTCCAATTCTGTTACAAAAATTTCTTTATTTTTAGAATATTCAATTTCATTTTCTTCTAAAACTGTTGCTGCTACTTCTTTATATGTATTCGCCATTTCTGATATTGCATCCGAAACATTGTTTAATTTATATACCATATCTTCTTTTTGTTCTAGTCTATTATCTGGTATCTTTGGTAGGTATTTTACATCACTTACAAAATCTTCTATATTAATCTTTATGTTCTTTGGCATTGCAAGTAATCCTATTGATGCAATTAAAATTTCTTGTACCATTATTATAGAATGTGTATTTCCATTTGTTGCGTAACTTAAAATTATATTTCCTAATAAGAATCCTATTATTACGCCTATTTTTCCTATTTTGTTTAATAATCCTGCTATCATACCAGAGATTGCAAATGCTGCAATTTGTACCGGATCTCCATTCTGTATAATCGCAATTACTACGCCTATTGTTACTCCAGATGTTGCACCTATTAAGATTCCATTTTGCCATCCTAAAACTAGTACTACTAAAACACATAAAATATTTCTTATAGAATACCCAAATATTGCTAATTCTCCAAATGCTGATATTGCTATTGCGATTACTAAACTTGTCCCTATTACTTCTTCTATCGAAAATGCTTTTTTAGTTTTAGAATCTTTTATTACCGAAATTGAACTCTTAAAAATTTTATAAAATATACTTGTTATTATTGTAAATAAAATTGCTAATAATATGTCATAAATTAATATTGGTCCAAACAATATTTTTACAACTTGTACTAATATTGTTGATACTATAAGATGTGGCATCAAACTTTTTTGTTCCGTTTTGTCATTCATTTTTGGAAGTACAAAAATTGAAAGGGCCATAAATACTAAACTAGTTAGTATATATGTAAGTAAACCTGAACCACCAAACCCTATAAATGTTCCTATACATGTTATTATATAAGGAATTAGTATTGGTATATTATTTGCTGTTATCGCCGCAATTATAGCAATAGCAAATGGAGCCATATTATTTCCAAATTGAACTATAGATACCATAAAAGATAATAAGTAAATTAATATTAATTGTTTTGAAAAATTTTGTTTAATAAAATTTTCCTTTAAGTTTTTCGTATTTGTTTGTCTTTCTTCTACATAATCTGTACTTATATTTTGAAACATCCTTTACCACCTCATAACTTCTTTAATATAGTTGTTATTTTATTATATTGTATTAACTTTTTTTGTCATTTTAGGTAATGTATATTAAAAAAGTTTTTTACAATTTGTGATATATTTATTATCTATCTTATCTTTTGTATTTATAATTTCTTTTTTCCGATTTCTATTTTATTATATATCCGTAGAAATTACAATATTTTGTCTTAATTTAAAAAATAAATTCCTATAAAATTATAGGAATTTATTTTTACATATTTATTAAATTATATTTAATATTTAATTTATTTAATATCTCTTTTTCTCTTTCTGTACAAGAAAAAATTATTATTTGATTTTTATAATTATTATTTAAATAATTTATTGTATTCATCAATCTATTTTTATCGAAGAACACAAATGATTCATCTAAAAATATTGGTAGATTTTCTTTTGATATTTCTTCTAATATTGCCATTCTTAAAGAAAAATATAGTTGCTGGATTGTTCCTTCGCTTAGAACACTTATTGGCACATAGTTTCCATTTTCTGTTTCTACTATAATATTATTATCTGTAATTTTTATATTCTTATATTTTTCATCAGATATTTTAGATATTGTTTTTGACAATTGTTTAGAAAATTTAGGTGTTATATTTTCTTTCATATTTTTATATGCTTTTTCTAAGTATTCTTTTGCTATGTCTACTATTTCGCTATTATTTTTTAATTCATTATATTCATTTATTGCATATTCTAACTCTTCTTGAACATTTACTAATTTATCTATTTTAGGAAATATATTTTCTTTATCCAATATTAATTTATGTTCTTCTAATTTATTTTCATTTATTTCTTTATTTGTTATATTTATTTTTTCCTCTATTTCGTTATTATAAATTATTTGTTCATAATTATTTGTATTTAAATTATTTATAATTAATTCTTTTTTTATTTTATTTTCTATTTCTTTTTCTAAATTATTTAATTCATTTATTTTATTATTTTTATTTTCATTTAATAAATTAATTTCATTATTTATTTTTTCTAATTTATAATTAATTTCTTTTAATTCTTTTTTATAATTATTTTTTAATTTATTATTTTTATATAAATAAATTATTATTGGAATTAATAAAAAAATATATATTAAATTAAATAAATTATTTTTTAAATATAAATTAATTAAAATAAAAATTATTAATAAAAATATATCTGTAAAAATATATTTATTTATTTTTATTTTTTTATTATCATTTTTATTTTTCGAATTATTTATTTCTTCTTTTTCTATTTCTAAATAATTTATTTTTTTATTATATTCTTCTATTATTTCTTTATTAATATTTATCTTGTTTTTTTCTTCTAAATATATATTTTTTATTTTTTTTAATTTATTTAAAAACTCTAATTTAATATTTAATTCTTTTATTTTATTTTTTATTAAATTACTTTCTTTTTCTATTTCATATTTTTTATCTTCGTATTCTTCTAATTCTTTTTTTTCATTTTTTAATTTATTAATTTTATTTATTACTTTATTTATCGGTCTATCCTGGCTTCTTTCTGTTCCTATTTCTTCTAATTGTTTTTTATTTAATCTTTCTATACTCTTTTTATATGATATATTATCATTTCCTGTTGTAGCTAAATTAGATAATTTTTGAATAATTAAATTTTGATTTATTTTATCTATTTTAATTTCATTTTGAATAATTTCTGTACTATTTAAAAATAAATCTTCATCTACATTTGTTTGCTCATAGAAAAATGGTATTTCTTTATTTTTTTCTACATTAAATAATGGCGTTATATCTTCACCAAAATTATTATATATTTTTAATTCTTTATTTTTAAAATTTCTATAAATCTCAAATTGTTTTTCATTATCTAATTTGTATTTTATTTTTCCCGAATATTTTTCTGTATTCCATGGTGTATATTTTTCTAAATCTGATATTTCTTTTCCCCTTTTATTTTTAGAAATTCCATATAGCATACTGTTTATAAATTTTAATAATGTTGATTTTCCACTTTCATTTTTACCGATTATTATGTTTATTCCATTTGTTAATTCTATATCTTTATTTTCTAATTTTCCAAAACCATTTATTTGTATTTTTTCTATTTTCAATTTTTTCCTCCTATGTATTTTGAAAGAATTTAATTTTATTTTTTCTATGCATTTTCAAAAGAATCTAATCCAATTTCTATCGCTTTTAAATATTTATTTATTTCTTCTTCGTCTTCTATTCCTTTTATCTTATCTAAAATTAAATTTACATATATTCCTTTTAAGTTATTCTCTTCTTTTATTTCTTCTAAATTATAATTTATTTTTGTATTATCTTTTATTTTAAAAATATTTTTATTTTGAATTAATTTATTTAACTCTAATACATTTATTTCGAATTTTCTATTGCCTACTAAATTTATTTTATAAAAATTATTTTTATTTAATATTAACTCTTCTAAATTTTCTATTAATTCTTCTTTTGAATTAATCTCTGTTATACTATAATTTATTTCTTTAAATTCTCTTTCATCTATCGGAATAAATTCTATATTTATTTCTTTTTTATTTATCTCTCCTGTTATAAAACCATGCTCACCTAATTCATCAAACCCAAATGAAATTGTTGACCCAGGGTACACTATTTTATTATCATATTTTGGTTTATGAATGTGCCCTAAAGCAATATAGTCAAATTTAGAAATTTCTTTTGTTGCTACAGGATTATATAATTCTTTTCCTTCTTTTGAATTATCTAAATCTGCATGCATTATTAATATATTATTTTTTTCACTGTCTAATTTTATTTCGTTTAAATTAATTCCTTCCGAATAAAAACTATTAAAACCATACCCATATATATTTGTATTGTTATTTAATTCTATTTTTTCTATATTATATTTGAATATATGTACATTACTATTCCAATTAAATTTCATATAATAAGAATTTATTAAATATGGATCATGATTTCCTGGTGATATGAATATTCTGGTATTTGGTATTGTCTTAAATAAATTATTTATATATTCTATTGTACTTTGCTTTACATAGTCATTTTCGTATAAATCTCCAGCTATAAATAGACAATCTATTTTATTTTCTTGTATATATTCTATTATTTTTTTTAATATTTTTCTTTGCTCTAATCTTCTTATATCTGATAGTCCTTCTATTTTTCCCAAACTTGTAAATGGACTGTCGAAGTGCATATCTGCTATATGTACAAACTTCATTTTTTCCTCCTTTGTAAACATTTGTTTTTAATACTATAGCATAAAAAAATTTGTTTGTCATTAATTTTATAATTATTTATAATAAGTAATTAAAACAATAATCTTTGAACACTTTGATATGGTGGAAAACTTTAATTATTTATTGAATATAATTAAATTGATAAAACTCAAATCATGAAATATTAAATTATATATGATATATTATAAAAAAATTTAAGCCCTCAAATAAATTTGAGGGCTTGGTGCAGCAGGAGGAATTCGAATCCCCGACCTCTCGGTTCGTAGCCGAGTGCTCTATCCAGCTAAGCTACTGCTGCATATCCTTTAATATTATAACAGTTATTTTTTAATTATTCAAGTTTTTTTAAAATTTTCTATAAAAAGGGTTGAAATTTTAATTTTATTATGTTATATTATACTAGTACGTTGTAATCGAGGTGTAGCGCAGTTGGTAGCGCGCGTGGTTTGGGACCATGAGGTCGCAGGTTCGATCCCTGTCACCTCGACCATTTAAGTAGGGAATTACTCAAAAATGAGTAGTTTCTTTTTTTGTTTAAAAATAGCCACTTTCAGCTATATATCAGTTTTTGGAACTCTTTACAAAAGTGTACAACTTTATCCAAAAATATTTAAAAATATCCCATAACATTTCACAATTGCATTATAATTGAATTATAATTTTTGAATACATCTTGCAAATATAAATAAATCAACAGTTTGTATAAAAAATATTTAATGTTGTTTTCTATTTAGAATATAATCAGTTTAATTCTTTTTATATTTCTTTAAATTATGTAAAATTTTCTTTTTTATTTTTTAATTATGTCAAATTTAATTTTAGTACCAAAAAGAAAGAGAAGCAGACCTAAATCTACTTCTCCTAGGCGTCGTCCAAAGACTTCCGCCGCAATCCTTATTTATATTATATAATATGATAATATTATATGCAAGTTTTTTATAAAAATTCACATTATTTTTTTAAAAAACTTTTTAATATTTGCAATTTTTGTAAATCGTTAGTTAAAACTATTTGATTTAATATTGATTGAGGTATATTTTGTTTTAAGTTATCAACTATTTTTATAAAATCATTTATAATCTTAAGTAATTCTTTATTGTTTTTACTTAACTTTTTTAATATATAAACTACCAAAACAATATAATCGGTAATACTCGTGAAATTTATTCCTTGAATTTTTGTATCTTGGCATAAAGCTTTCAATAACGTTTTATTTATATTTCTCTGTCTAAATCTTGTATCAAATACTACATTATTATGTGCTATAGCATTTCTTAAGTCTTTTACCAAAAATATAATATTTTCTACAAGTTTTCCACTGGAATCAAATGCAACATTTAATCCTAAATCTTTAGAAATATTTTTTCTTGTGTTTAATTCAAATGTTGAAATTAAATTTCCAAACTCTCCTAATGTAATTATTTCAAATATGGCCCAAATAGGAACACTTTCATCATTTTTTAGGTAATGTGATACAATATTATTGTCAGATGCATAAGAAGTTGCTATAACATTTTGAATACGATTATATGTATCTAATCTTTTTTTATACGCATTTTTATATCTGTCACTTTGATTTGAGTAGCTTTTATAATCAGTCATTAAATTAGAATATATTTGACTAAAATTTTCAGTTTTACCATCTTGAATAATGATTTCCAATGCATAACTTTTTAATGCAGTTTCTATAAACATTACTTGCGGATACAAAAGAGCTTTTACTTTATTATCAAAATCAATAATAGATAGAATTTCATCAAAATTATTAAATTTTATTCTATTATTAGGTTTCTTTATGTATCTATATCCTTTATACCCGTGATAATATCCAACATTTTTTAATTGCCTTTTATGATGGCTACCTTCTATTTGAATTTTATGTTTTTCTCTTAAATATTTCATTAATCCATTTATACTTTTTGTATTGCTCAATTAAAATCAACCTCTTTTATTGTAAATATTATTAAGTGATATTATAACATAATAATGCTTAATATACTATAATTAGATAGGTGGATTTCTACCAAAAAATTAACAAATGACCAAATTAAAATATTAAAAGTAGATAGTCCTGAAATAACTTAAAAAAAACTATTATAAAATTTATAATAATTTGAAATATATTCATTTAATCAAGGACTCTTAATAGTAGATAAATATTTATCGGGGGAGAACAATGGAAGAATTAATTAAAGAAGCTCAAATCGGAGATAAAAATGCATTTAATAAAATTTTTATAGCAATTAGCGATGATCTATATAAAATTGCAAAAAGTAGAATTAATAATGAAGATGATATTGCTGATGCAGTACAAGAAACTATGATTGCAACATTTAAAAACATAAAAAAATTAAGAGATACATCTCAATTTAAACAATGGGTTATAACAATTCTAATTAATAAATGTAACAGGATTTATAGAAGAAAATACAAGAAAGATATTTCCTATGAAGAATACAATTTTGAATCTTTTTCTAGTTCTTGCAATATTGAAAGTAATATAGAATTTTATGAAATGTTAAAAGATTTAAAATATGAAGAAAAAATCGTTATAATTTTATATTATTTAGAACAATATAGCATAAAAGATATTAAGGAAATTTTAAAGATGAATGAAAATACAGTAACAACGCATCTTTATAGAGCAAGACAAAAAATCAAAAAAAATTTAAAAGATAAATAATACATAAAATAAAAGTTATATAAATTCATCATAAAAAGTAAAAAGAAAGGAGGTTCGTATAATCATATATGTTTATTATACGAATAGTTTATAATGAATAATTTTGAAAATCAAATTGAAAGAATTTTAAGAAAAGAAGTTTCTAAGCCTGCCAAATATGAATATTCCATAAATAATGCTTTACTACAAAGAAAAAAAATAAATAGTTCTAAAAACTTTTATAAAATAGCAGCTATTACTTGTTGTTGTATTCTCTCTATAACTGGTGTTGTTGCCGCTACTTATACTGTTACAAAAATCTGGAAAGAACCTCAATTAGTTAATTCTTCAGAATCTGTTAACCAAACAGAAGGTGAAAATACTTGGCACGAAGCAGTTAATAATAAAGTAATAGAAAAAAATTTAAAAGACTATCTTGAAATATTAAATATTAATAATTCATCAGTAATTATAGAAAAAGGAAATAATCTACCTGAATCGGAAGAAGAGTTCTATCTTTTAAGAACAAATACAGATTATAATAAAGGAATACTTTTATGTACTGATCTAGCTTGTCAGGAAATATTGTATTTCATAAATAATGAATTTGATGAAAATATTATGTATGATAAAATTTCAAATGATACTGCTCTACAAAAAGCAAAAGAAATATTAATGCCACTTAATATTTGGGACGATAATTATGAACTACATTCCTCTGATACTAGAAACAATATTTTTATATTAGATTTTTATAGAAAAAATGAATCCAAAATAAATAATAAATATGATAGTTATAGTATTAGTTTCGGAGTTTCTAACAATAAGATAAATGTACAAAGAATTATAAATGAAAAGAATAATTCATATTCTAATAATCCATTTACTATTTCTAAAGAGGACGCAATAAATATTGTAACAGCAAAAGAAAAAGAATTTTCTGACATTGACTTTAATATTACATTATGTGAAAAAGGTATTGAAAAAATGAATACATATATTTATAAGTTAGAAAATAATATTAACATTATTAATTCGGCAGATAATAATATATATAAAATTGATAATGTTATAAGAAATGTTTGGATTATTAAATTAGAACATAAAAAAGACAATTATTTCTTAGAATATGATAGTTTTGAAAATTATAAAAAATACGCAGATAAATATTATTATGTAGATGTGACAACTGGGGAAATTATTGGTGGAAAATATGGTACTCCTAATAATTAACAAAATATTATATTGACGATTAAGCTTAAATATAAAAAATACATTACTACATAAAAAAGAGACTTCCAAAAATATTTTGAAAGTCTCTTTTTTACTATTATAGAGAATTGGAGTTTTGTTATTGTCTATTAGTTAAAAATTGTTATAATTGATTTTTATTGTTGACCTTTTTCAGCACTTTTATTAATTATTCAAATTGATATGCATATTGAATATGTGCCTTCCTATATGGTCCAGGTGGATTGTTTTTACTACTAACATCAAAGAAAATTTGAACTTTTTCACCAACTTTCATTGTCCTATAAGTATTAATACTAAGCAATCCATATTCATTTACTTTTCCTTCTGCAAGTACTATCCCCGATGGATAACTTAAAATTTTACAGGTTACTACTACTGGTGGATAGCTATTTGGCTCATTATCACCACAGTTACAAACACCTTTTTTACAAGGACTAACATTAGCCGAAATTCTAAGAGTTCCTGCTCTTCCCATTGTTTTAATAGGTGTAGTATTTTTATTGGTAACTCTCATTTTTTCCCAAGGTCCATACTGTTGGTCCCATGTTTCTGTTCCAGCTGCCAATGCAGAAAATGACATTGTCATCATTGTTGCAATTAGAAGTGCTAAAACAATAATAGTCCGTAAAAACTTTTTTCTCATAAAAAACCTCCTAACTTTTACAACCTCCCAATTCTCTATTTTCCAAACTACATATGTAGTTAGGATTCCATAATATAAACTATAAAATAATTTTTATTTAGTATACTATAAGAATTTATTTATAATAAAAATAGGAAAAAATAGGAAAATTGAAATGTATTTATATGCATATGGACTCTTATAAAAAAGGAGCAAATAATGTTTAAAATTTTAATTGTAGAAAAAAATATAATGCAATGTAAATATTTAATCACCTATTTAAATAATATTGACATTAATTTTAAAGTTTATGGAATTGCATATACTTTAAATGAAATTTTTGAATTATTACTTACAGAAAATTTTGACTTAATTTTATTAGATGCAAATATTTCAGATACAATATATAATGAATTTTTTAATTTCTTGAAGTCCAAAGAATTAATAAAATATAAAAATTCTGTAATCCTAATTATTGATAATAACAAAAATATTAATAATGTATCCTCAAATTTCTATATAAACAATTATTTTTTTAAGCCTTTAAATAAGGACACTTTTAGCAAAACTATAATGCATTTTTTTATAGAAAAAAATAAAGATATGATTATTAATAGGATTAAGTTCGAATTGCAAAAATTGCATTTTAAATCATCTTATAAAGGCACTCAATATTTAATTAGCTGTATTTATCAATCTCTTATATTAAATAACAAATTGGATTTTAGTCTTTTCACAGATATTTTTCCAATAGTTGCTAAAGAATATGGTAAATCAGTAGATTGTATTTATGGAAGTATTAAAAGCACAATAAAAAATATGTTTTATGATTGTGATGAAGAAACTCTTAAAGACTATTTAAATTATTATGATATCATTAGTCCTCCGAAGCCTAAAGAAATAATATGTCAAATTTTAGAAAATATAAATATATAATTAAGATATTTATTAATTATATATTTTTCAATTTTATTTTTAATGATAGTAATGGCTTAGCTAAATAGCTAAAAGATTTATCTACTAGAGATAAAGAAAGAATGAATAAGTTCGGATATAAAATCTAACCGCATTCTATATAAATATTTTGAGCAAGTCAAGCTTGACTTGCTCTTTGGATGATTAATGTTTTCTTAATTCTGTATTTTCAAATAAAGTTAATATTTCATCTAAAGCTTTTTTTATTTCCGCCTCAGATTTCCCCTTTAAGGTATAATACCAATCTTTATTTTTACAACCAGAAAGATGTAAGATTTCTCCTACTGATATAAACGGACTAAATAAACCCTCATTGCAAGAATCATAGTAGGGGCATCCTTCAATACATGTTTTTGAATATTCTGCTCCCTTTGAAGAATCTTTTACTTGAATCCATTGCTCTCCAATGAAGTATCCACTTCTTGGAATACCAAATGAATTCCACATATGATATTTTTCTTTACTTCTATCTGAAATAATTTCTAAATATTCCACTATGTTTTCTAAAGACACATATTCAGCTTTTCCAAACATTACTGCTTCTTCTCCATTAAGATCTTTATTCGTACCAAAGTACTCATTTTGAATGATTAAATCCAATATTTTAACATTCACACCTAAAGCAATTGATTTATTAATTAATTCTTTAATCTCGCTTATATTTCGCTTTGTTACTACGACATTAAATCTCGTTGGAATTTTTCGATTTACTAGTTCAGTTGCTAAATTTTGTATTTTAGCTGATAAATATTTTGGATAATGAATCCCCTCTATATATTCATTTACTGAATCTACACTAATTACAATATCCATTCTCTCTTTATATCTTTCAATAATATTTAGTAATTCTTTATTATATAACTTGTAGCCATTCGTATTTAATCGAATTTTTGTATTATCTCCTAGTTCCATTATATATCTCATTAAACTTGATAAATAACTTACAGTTGTTGGCTCTCCACCAGTAATACGGAATGTAGTAATTCCTAATTCGTAAGCACCTTTAATTATCTTTCTCAGACTTTTAAAATTTAACGTTCCTTTTATATTAGGAAGTATGCTTTCTCCTGTTGGCTTACAGTAAAAACAATTACAATTACAGTTAGTGGTTATTGCAATCGCCAAATAGTTTATCCGCTTGTTTTTGTTCATAATAATCATCCTTTCTTGTTTTAATCAAATTATTGATAAACTCATCTTACTTTTCTTTACTAAATCCACATAAGATGTTTTTATAATATACCATAATTATCTTGAATTCTAAAATACATATTTGTATTTTTGGTATAACTGATAGTTATGGTAATTTTTGTATTTCTCTCTTTAAATATTAAAATTTTCTTTTATTATTTTTATTAATAAATTTACCTCTCTTTTTCTCTTTATATTATAATATATTCCGAATTCAACAGGTTCAAGTTTTAATTCCGTTTCTAATTCTACTAAATTATATTTTGTTAGTTTATTATTTTCTATATATTCTTTTGTTATCATTCCAATAGATTTACTTTTACTTGCAAGTTCTAAAATTGTACTATAACTTGAATTTTTTAAATTCAAGTTTTGGTTATTCAATATGCTTACTAGTCTTGTAACAGTTTGTGCATATTTTCTTGGTACATATATAATTGCATTCTCTAATTCTTTTTTAGTAACTATTTTATTTGCAAAATCTGAATCCTTATTCGCTATAAAAATATCATGTAGAAATCCAATAGCTAGATATTCTATATTTCTTAATTTTAAACTATTTACTTTTTTCGAAAACACAATATCTAATTCTTTGTTCTCGAGCATTTCCAACATTTCATTTGTTTCTAAACATTTTAAATCCAAATTAATTTTTGGATATTCTAAGCAAAATTTATTTATACATCTTCCAAAAATTATATTTAATAAATGATTGTGAGAACCTAGTCTAACATTTTTATTTTTATTAAACTGATTATCTACTTTTATAATCTCATCTATTGGATTTTTTAAACTTTCATATAGCTCTAAACCTATTTCTGTTAAGGTTAAACCCTTATTACTTCTTTTAAATAATGCTCTCCCTAGTATATTTTCCAAATTTTTTATGTGTTTTGTTACAGCTGGTTGAGAAATATTTAATTTTTCACTCGCCTTAGTAATATTTAATTCATTAGCTACTACTACAAATATTTTATATAATTCTAAATTTACCATTATTACTCATCCTTACTATATCTTTGTATTATGATTATAACATAAAAACATTTTAGGTACTATATTATCAATAATTAACAAAATATTATATTGCAAAATAACTACTTTTGTTATACTATGAATGATAGAGAATAACCTAAAGGAGAACTATGAAAACAAATAATAAACTAAAAAAATCAATTTTTAACATAAAAATACTAGATATATCCCTTCATGAAATACTTTGGTACTTTATATTATTTAGTATTGCTGGTCTTTTAATGGAAACTTTTTATTGTTATCACACAACAGGTGTTTTAGAAAGTAGGAAGGGACTAATCTTTGGACCTTTTTGCCCTATTTATGGAATTGGTGCAACATTTTTAATTATTGTACTTAATAAATATAAGAAAAGTCCTTTAAAATTATTTATATATGGAATTTTTTTAGGAAGCATTTTAGAATATTTTATGAGTTTCGTTTTAGAAGCAATTTATGGCACTAGATTTTGGGATTATTCTTATTTAGATTTAAATTTAAATGGCAGAATATCTTTAATTTACTCTATATTTTGGGGAATATTATCAATCTTCTTAATGAGATTCTTAAAACCTCTTTTAGATAAATTAATTTTTAAAATATCAAATAAAATAACATTTACCATAGATTTAGGGTTAACTATCTTTTTAATTTTTGATGTAATAGCAACAATATATGCGCTATCTATATATAAAACAAAAGCGATAAATACATATTATAATTTACCACAACCAACTTATAGCGCTTTCCTTACATTTATAAACAATAATATTTTTTCTGATTCTTATATAATGAAAAGCTTTCCAAATATTAGATTTATAGATAAGTCTGGTAAAGAAATTTTTGTACGAGATGTTTTAAATTAATCGGGTTTTTGAGTGCCCCCAATCCCGATAAATACAACAGCATAATTCAAAAAATAAGAGCAAAAATGAAATGCACCCCGATTGGTAGACCATAATAAAAAAGAGTTATGGTATACT
>ERZ824522.375-NODE-375-length-51394-cov-2.886422_pt1 | contig 51394 bp, 41 predicted proteins | sample MGYA00519935_ERZ824522 | MGnify/ENA primary metagenome ERZ824522 (study PRJEB31778, sample SAMEA3449160) | human gut metagenome | biome: human gut; feature: human-associated habitat; material: faeces | place: United Kingdom | collected 2010/2012 ...
ATTCTATAGCAACAGGAGATTCTTCAGCTGAAATTTTGCTTCTTGAGGGAAACAGTGGATTGAAGGTTGTTTATTATAATCAGGGAGATGCCGCATGGGAAAGTCTTCCGTATAGCACATCAACAATAGGAAGTAGTGGTTGTGGACCGACTAGCATGGCAATCTGTATTTCAACATTAACAGGGAAAAAAGTAACGCCTCGCCAGACATGTGAATGGGCTGGAAAAAATGGATATTATATAAAAGGTTCAGGAAGTCTTCATAGTGTAATCCCTGGATTAGCGAAACATTATAATGTAAAATGCAAGGCTATTGGAGAAGATAAATCTCAGATTATAAAAGCTTTAAAGACTGGAAAACTTGTGGTAGCACTTATGGCACCAGGGCATTTCACAGATAATGGTCATTTTATCGTATTAACAGGAATCAAAGATGGAAAAATAACGGTGGCTGACTGTGGTTCAAGAAACAGAACAAAACAGACTTGGAGTTTAGATCTGATAGTGAATGAATCAAATTCTGATGCAGGAGCAGGAGGTCCATTTTGGATAATATCAAAATAAAACGATGGATATGCGATATATTATTGTTTCTATGTTTTACAGCAATCGCTTTTTTTGCAGGTAAGATTTTGATTAATCAATGGAAATATAAAAAAGCACAGAAAGAATATAATACGTTGCAAAAAGCAGTACAAACAGAAAAATCTATCAATTGGAAGAAACTTAAAAGAATGAATAAAGACATTGTTGCCTGGATTAAAGTACCAGGAACAAAAGTTAGTTATCCGATCGTTCAGGGAAAAGATAATAGTACATATTTGCATAGGACATTCCATAAGAAGTACAATCCATCGGGTTGTATTTTTTTAGATTATAAATGTAAAAAAGATTTCATGTCAGATAATAATGTTATCTATGGGCATCATATGAGAGATGGATCGATGTTTGCAACATTTGTAAAATATAAAAATCGATCGTTCTGGAAGAAGCATCAAAATATTATTTTATATCTTCCAAAAGAGACCAGGACATTAAAAGTAATTGCTGCACGTGCAAACAAACCAGAAAAATTACCGATTGAATTCAAAAATAAAAAGGATAGAGAAAATTATCTATCAAGAATTCAATCTATTAGTTATTTACCAGATCAGAGTATCAGGAAACGATTGTATACATTTGTTACTTGTAGTTATGAGAAAAACGATTACAGGACTTATATTTATGCAGTTGAAAATCAGAAAGAAGTGAGAGAATGAATCAGAGACAAGGGAAAATAGTATCACTTGTTGTTGCTGTGATAGTAATGGTTGTGTTGATCATAATAGCAGTGATCGTAAATCGACCGCAAAAGAAACAAACAAAACGATCTGCAGTTACAACAACAGAAGTTAGTACAGAAAAAAAACAGACAGAAGAAACGACAGAAGAAGAGCAGATGACAGAAGCACCCAAGGATACATCAGACTGGGAGATGCAGCCGGCAGAGAATACTGAGCCGGATACAGGAGAAAAGATTAAATAAGATTTTAGGAGAAAAATAGTATGGAGATGTTCACAAGTTTTAAAAAAGTCATGGCTGATCCAGAGATTACAACGGCAGGCAAGAGTGTATTTTTAAATTTATTAAGCCGTATGGATAAAAAAGGCTATTGCTATCCGGCAGTAAATACGATGGAAGATGAAACAGGATACTGTGAACGTACAATCCAAAGGCAGACAAACAAATTAGCGGAAAAAGGCTATATCGTAAAAGCAGAACAAAAAGCGATGGGAAAACAATTTACAAATCGATATTATTTAACTCCAGAGGACAAAAGAGATATTCTTTTCAATGATAATGATATTAAAGAAGTTGTCAGAAAAAATTCTGTTTTTCAGGATTTTCTGAAAATGGAAGAAGTAATTGTAACAACAGAGTATAAGCATCATTGTTTACATTTAGTATATCGAAGTATGAAAATAACAAAATTAGAAAAGTTAGTACTTGCATATTTTATTATGCGTGCGGATCAGGAAGCTTTTACTTACTTTTCGGTTGAAAGACTTTCAGGAATCTTAAGGATTCCTTTTTTTAAGCTTCGAAGAGTGATAAAGACATTGATTTATCGGAAATTACTTCGTATATCACAACAGATCATAGAGGGAGAAACAGTTATTTTTGCAAGAATCTGTATCGAGAAATTTGGATTAAAAAGTTTTGTAAGGAAATGTATGAAACTAATCCGACATACATACAGCATTCAGGATATCAAAATATATCTTTATATTGTAAGTATTAGAACAAAAACTGAATATAAAGAAATCCAAAAGAAGTATAGATTTCACAGGATCTTACAAAAAATACAGATGATTCAGGATCTTGATCGACACGTTCTTTTCTAGTTTAAATGAATGTCACCCTAAGAAGACAATAGTAATTTAAATAAAATATATCATTGAAAAAAACAATATTATTATACTTTAGATATCTTAAGTATAGAGAGGCAGGTGGTAAAAATGAGAAATAGTATAACAAATTGTGATATCGAAACAAATGATCTGGCATGGATTCAGAAGATGGTTGCTGGGCCAGAAAATATAGATGGTCTTGAATGGGTAGATGAAGATGAATTGACAGGAGAGGAAATAACAGACATTAGACAACTGGAAGCGTTCGGAGTAACAGAGCAGTCATTGAAAAAATTTAAAAAATCTAATATGTAAATGATAAAGGCAAGATGCAGATCTTTGCCTTTTTTTCTTAGTCAGGAGGAAAATAAATGGCAAAATCAAAGGGAAAAACAGCTTCACAGATTGTAAGCGAATCAAGACAAGAACTTGTGGATCAGTTAATACAAAAGATGAAAGATGGTATATCACCTGTACGAGAAATGTGGGATTCTGTGAGTACATATGGACTGCCAAACAATCCAATCAGTGGGGCGAGATACCAGGGAGTTAATTTATTAAGACTTCTAATCGCATCGGCAGTTGGAAAATATGAAGATTCACGTTGGATGACGTTAAAGCAAGCTAATAAGCATGGATATCGGATTAAAAAGGGTGCAAAATCAGTTCTGTTGGAAAAATGGGTCTGGTCAAAGATTGTTGAAGAGGAAAATGAAAATGGTGAATTAGAAAAAAAGATAGTAAAACTCAGGAATCCATATGTGAATTTTTTTAGAGTTTTTAATGCAGAGCAGATTGATGGAATCGGCCCAATTCCTAAAGTGATTCCGATGGAGAAAAATGAGATGTTAAAACTGGCCGAAGAAGTCATTGCTTCTAGTCAATGTGAAATTGTGGAATCAATGCAGAACAGGGCATATTATTCACCAAAAGAAGATAAGATCATGTTGCCACCAAGAGATTATTTTAAGAGTCAGGAAGCATTTTTAGCGGTAACACTTCATGAAATGTCACATTCTACAGGGCATCCGGATCGTTTAAACCGGCCGTTAGTCAACAAATTTGGAACACCGGAATATGCGAAAGAAGAATTAAATGCAGAATTTGGCAGTGCCTTTTTACAGATGGATTTGGGAATTAAGCTGTCAGATGAAGCAATCAATGATCATGCGGCATATCTTCATTCATGGATTTCAGTTTTGGAAAATGATCCAAACGAATTATTCCGAGCCGTCCATAATGCATCAGAAATTTCGGATTATCTGATAGAAAATTATCAGGAATTTCAGGCAGAGCAGCAACATGATATGCAGCAAAAGCAAATTTCAGAGATACAGAGTGAGGAACTAAGTAATTCAGGAAATGCAAAATTAAGGGTTGCAATAAAACGAGCTGTAAAAGCAGGTAGCATTGAAGCGGGAGTTAAATATCTCGAAAAAAGTGAATTAAGGCATCCGGATGATGCGGAAGGTCACCGATTGGTAAAAGAAAAATTTTTAGAAAACATCAAAGAATTTCTGCCCGAGCAACAAGAAGCAGATATGCAGGAGAAAGAAAAACAAAATGTATTTCCAGAGGAAGTAATAGCAGAAGCAGAAATGCTTGGTTTTAGCAGTGTGGAAGAATTGCAAGATAAAATTAAACATGGAATGCCAACAAAAAACTATGATACATCAGAGTTGATCCATCAAGTATCTGAAGCGTTGGATGGAAATTATAAGCAGGAAAATCTCTGGGAAGCAAATCAGGAAAGTTTGTCAAAAGAAGCAGAGTATGAACATCCAGATATTGTAATCAATGAATCAGAGATGGAATTAGATTTAGAAATTTAGGAGGTATATAGATGAAGGATGTTAAAGTTTACGCTCAAAATCTTAGAAGTTATAACATGGGATTGGATCAAGGACGTTGGCTTACTTTGGGGATTGAGGAACAGGAATTACAAAGAATCCTAACAGAGCAGTTGCATCTTACAGAAAATCATCCAGACATGGCGATTTTTGATTATCAGGCAGATTTTGAAATCAGTGAATATGAAGATATATATGAATTAAATCAAGCTGTAGCTCAATTAAAGCAGTTGCCAGAACAGGATTATGAGAAAGTGATGGATTATTGTGATGCAAGGGATATTACTTCTCCGTTAGAAATCTCCAATGTATGCCTGCAGGCCGATGAAGTGCCATATGAACGATTTCCAGACTGGATTGATGAAAATGTAAAAGACCCAGAAGAAAAACTTGGATATGCATTGTTTGAAAATAACAGTTTGGCTCCAGAGATTAAAGCTGCTGGTATGGAAGGTTATTTTGATTACAAAGCGTATGGAAGGGATGAAGCCATTAATTCATATGATATTGGTGACCATGGCTTTGTAAATAAAAGAATATCAATTGATGTTGAAAAGTATTCTTATGAAGAAATTCAGAATCAGTTGAAAGAAAATGGGTTAGATGAATCAACGGAATATAAAGAAGAAAATACATGGGAGTCAGAAGAAAATTTTTGGTCAGATGAAGCTACCTATGAACAGGAAACTTATATGGCAAGTGATAATGAAATAATGGTAGAAGAGGATATAGAAATTACAATGGATAATTAATGAAAAAGGAGACCAGCTATGATTATTTTATCAGACGATATTATATTCCGAAAAGCAGTTATTCATCTACTCAATGTTGAACTTGGTAAATTTGCTCCTGCACAAGATTTATTTATGATGCAGCCAGATGTCATAGAGCTGGTTAGAAAACAAGTATGTTATTTACTCAATAGTGACGAATTGAAAGCTGCAGACTGGAACACAAAAGAACCAGTTTTTCAGAAACTCGAACAAATGAATGAGAAAGATGATAAATCCTTTATCCAAACAAGTGCATATCTTGCAGATCGCTTGTTTGATATTATGTGCGACAGCGTTGAAATTCCATCCGCAGATTTACTATACTTGAGCTTTCAAACGAACCAGGAAATCTATTATGCATTGATCAAACTGAATTATCAAAATAGTTTTATGCATGAACTTATGAAATACGATAATGAAGAGATTATAAGTAACATAAGACATAAAAAGATTTTACCATTAGGGAAAAGAATTTCTGAAGGTATCATATTTAATCTGTCATTACAGAAAGTAATGTTAAAAGAAAAGAAATATGAAATGTTGAATGGCGATAAAATTTATTACCTTACAGAAAGATTTTTAAGATCGATTGCACAGACGGAAGCTAAAAGAAAATATCAGATTCTTTCAAGTACAATTAAGATAATCAATAAAAAATATCCAGAAGACGGTTTGGAGCACCAGATGGTACAAAAACTATTGTTATGAAAAACATTGAACAGGTAACTGTAGAATAAAGTATCTGTTTAATGTTTTTTCAATTATAAAACTGTTAAAGGACCGAAAATGTCATGAAAATTAGAGATTCACCAGATTATTATGAGGTAGAGAAAAAGTTAAAGAAAAAATAGTAAGGGGTAAAAATTCCCTGGAAAGGAAATACATATGAGAATTAAAAATATGATCAAAAAAGCAACCGTTGCTGCTTTAACTGCAGTAATGATATTTGCACCGATCGTTAATGTTAAGGCATCATCATCAGATGTGATTGATACAAGTAAAACAGGATCCATCACGATCCACAAATACGACATGACAGCAGCAAAACAGGGAGGGGTAAATTTAGATAACTTCACATCCACAGGAAAACAGGACACTGCCGCAGAAGCAGCGTTAGAAAAATATGCCATCAAAGGGGTAGAATTCAGCTACCTGCGTGTTGGGGATGTTGAACAGCAAAGTGAGAATGGAAAAATCCAGATGATTTACGAACTTCCAACTGCTTTACAGCAGATCCTAGGTCTGGTACCCTCTGATGCAGCAAAGACAGAAGGAAGCAAGACATACTTCACAAGCCAGATTATTAATGACAAGCTTGCTCAGGCATTGGAAGACAATACAGCGACCAAAGATAAATTAGAAGCTTACATGGGACAGAACGGAACAGCCATGGATGAAACAAATGCCAATGGTGTAACAAGCAAAGACAAACTGCCTCTTGGTCTTTATCTGATCGTTGAGACAAAGGCTCCAGAAAATGTAACCTATACAACAAATCCGTGGTTTGTACAGTTACCATCCACAGATTCTAACGGGGATGATTGGTTCTACGATGTGATCTGCTATCCAAAGAATGAAACAGGAAATCCAACACTGGATAAGAGAGTTAGAAATAATCCGGATCAGGATAACGTAACGACTGCAAACGCAGATAAACTGGCAGACTTTACTTCTGCAAGAAATGAATACAAATACCAGAGTACCGTGACAGCCTCTAAAGCAGAAAGACTTGATTATCAGTTTATTTCCAAACTGCCACATATCACATCATCAACAACCTACCTGTCAACTTATACATTTGACGATAAGATGGCAAAAGGTATGACATATTCAAAAGATGCTGTGATCGCGATCTATGAAAACAGGGATGCAGCGGACAGCACAAATGTCAACAACGTCGATAAGAGCGGTGCGATCGCTGTATGGAAGAGTTCTGACACAGATCCGAAATTTACAGCCACATACGGAAAATCCGGTGACGATTCCACAATGAAGATTGAGATGACGAAAGCAGGGCTTAACGAGCTTAACAAGAAATACTCTGATAAATACATCATGGTATATTACACAGCCAAAGTAAATACAGATGACAGCGTTGTTCTTGGTGACAAGGGGAATCCGAATGATGTATCCCTGACATGGAAGAGAACAAGCATAAACTACTATGACATCTTAAAAGATGAAAGTATCGTATATTCTTACGGATATGATCTGACAAAGAAATTCTCCGACGGAAAAGGTGATCCAACCAAGGTTAAATTCGTTGTACAGAATAAATCTGACAACTACTACTTAGTGGCAACAGGAAGCAACGGTGTTTACCAGGTGACAGGAAAATCAGCCACAGAAGCGGATGCAACACAGTTCAGCCCATCATCTACAGGAAAACTTGTGATCAACGGAATTGAAGCCGATGAATACGGATTTACAGAAACACATTCCGATGCCGGATACTCTCTGTTAAAGAAAGAAGTCATCGTTAAAATTACAGAGACAAAAGCAAATATCACACCAACCGAAGCAAACATCACAGGAATTCAGAGCAAATCCGACACAGATTCCACAGCAAATGATGGAGTCCCTAATGGTGCTGCATTAAAGAATGATGTAACGGTTCAGACAACTGCAGCCAGTGCGACGGTTGATAACACAAAAGCAACTATGACAAAGCAGGATGAATCCAACAATGCTTATGTCAACATGGAGATCACAAACCAGAAACAGTTTATGCTGCCAATGACAGGCGGGGCAGGAAGTTATCTTCTGATCATCGCAGGAGTTGTTGCTGCCGGATGCGGAATGATGATCCTTCGCAGAAATAAAAGACAGCCACAGAAATAAAAGATAAGGAAAAAGCGGTCGCTCTGTCCGATGTGGCAGGGCGATTGTTTTCAGGGTGAGAGATGAGACAGAAGATCATACCGGTCCTGATCATTGCGGCAGGCTTTCTGTTATTATCCTATCCGTTCGTGAGTAACTTTATCTTCGAACACAGTGCAGGATCGAGAGTGGAAAGCTATCAGAAAAAGACTGCCAAAATGGACCAGGAAATAAAACAAAAAGCGGTCGCTGAGGCAAGACAGTATAACATAGACCTGACAAGATCCGAAGTACAGCTGACTGACCCATTTAAGGATAAAAAGTCCAACGGGGAAACGCTTTTTTATAACAGGATTCTTGATCTGGATGGTTCGGGCATCATGGGATATGTAAAGATCCCATGTATCTCCGTCGATCTTCCGATTTATCATGGAACATCCGCCGAAGTTCTGGAACACGGGATCGGGCATCTTGCGGCATCTTCCTTTCCAGTCGGAGGGAAAAGTACCCATGCAGTGCTGACCGGACATACAGGGCTTAGTTCTGCAAAACTCTTTACTGATCTTACCGAGATGAAAAAAGGTGATCTTTTTTTTATCCATGTATTAGATAAAAAACTCGCCTATCGTGTTGATCAGATCAACGTGATCAGACCAGAAAATACAAGGAAACTACAGATCATTGATGGAAAAGATTATGTAACATTACTGACATGCACCCCGTATGGGGTGAACGATCATCGTTTGCTGGTACGTGGAATCCGTACGGAGTATCACGAAAAAGAAGAACTGACGAAAGAAAGACCGCATCATTCCCAGTGGATGGAAGTCTACAGGAGGGCGATCTTGATCGGTTTGTTGATCGTATTTGCACTGATCATATCAAGAAAGGTATATGTAAAGATCAAAGGAAGGAGAAAGAGATGAAGCACAGACTGATCACGATCGTTGGATGGCTGTTCTTGGTCACAAGCGTTGGTTTACTTCTTTATCCGGAGATCATTTCTTTTATCAAACAGAAACAATCCGATCAGATCGCACAGGAACTGGAGAAAAATACGGGAAGAAGAAAAAACGATGACTCTTTGTACCAGAAAGCACTTCGATATAACGAAAAGATCAGGGAAGACGGGCAGAAAGATCTGAAAGACGTCTGGAGTTATCAGGCTCCGCCGATCGTCCTGCGAAAAGAACAGGATACGTTCGGATATATAAAAATCCAAAAGATGAAACAGAAACTTCCGCTATACCTTGGGGCCACGATGGAAAATATGAGAAAAGGAGCAACGATCATGGGACAGACTTCGCTTCCTTTAGGTAAGCGGGATAGTAACTGTGTGATCGCAGCCCATCGTGGGTATCAGGGGATTCCGTATTTTCGGGATATCGAAGAATTGAAAATAGGTGATCTGGTGATCATCCGGAATCCATGGGAGAGATTAAGATACAAAGTGACAAAGATCAAAGTGATCGATCCATATGATACGGATAAGATCCTAATCCAAAAAGGGAAAGACATGATAACACTTTTAACATGTCATCCATACCGGGGGCATGGAAAGTATCGATATCTTGTGTACTGCGAGAGGGATCATGGACAAAAGATAAAGAAACAGGAAAGGACACAGCAAAGTGATTCTTCCAGAAAAACGATAGAGGAAGAAAAATGGATAAGATATGCAGGAATATTCCTGCTGATACTGACAGGAGGGGTATGGTTACGAAAAAGAGAACAAGGAAGATGAAGATAAATCAAAAATGAAGAGAAAGGAGGAAGATGATGAAAAAAGAAAAGAAAAATATGAGATGGAAGATCGTTGCTGCATTAGTAGTAACGACCTTTGTTTCTGTTTTGACATGGCATCAGATGAAAAATGCACATGCATATGGAACGTATGATACTGGTGGAAATAAACATTTTGTGGATGGACATTTAACGGTAAATATGAGCGGACCAAATGGGAAAAGTGATAGTCTGACAATGTATATTCATAGCGATGACTATGAGAAAAATAAAAATGTCAGCGGTGGAACATTTAATAATTCCAAACATCCATATACGGTAACGACGTATTCCGGTGGAGGCGGAGATTATAAGCTTACAGTGAATAAACAGACGATATATTCAGAGAAGAACAGTAACAACAACTATACACTTTTAACGATCAAAGTCTGGTATCTGTTACCGGCCCATGAACAGCATCGATCCTGGGAATGGGTAACGGTGGATAAACCAGTATTTTCAGATCCGAGCAAGGATATAACGCTTTATTGTGGAGGAAATGATGGATTTTGGGAAAATTCCTATCATGATACTCAAGAACATTGGAAATCAGTAAATATCCATGTCAGTACTGGATTGGTCGGAGTGGCCTCTGCTGACAGAGATGGATGGAAAACTTATGACTGGTGTTCTATAAATCTGAATCTGGAAAAGCCAAGCCGTAGCATTTATTACAACGGAAATGGTGGAGATGGTGCAGATGTAACATGGAATTTTACGGATGGAGATTATTTTTCGTTTCCAACGGTATCAAGAAGAGGTTATACCTTGGAAGGATGGCTGGATGAAGGAACAAAATGGATGTCCAATACAGGCTGGCTGGTATGTGGTAATTATACAGAGACAGCCCAGTGGACAGCGAATACATACACTGTAAACTATGATGGAAATGGAGAAGATTCTGGATATGTGAATGATGGGACAGCCACGTACGATCAAAATTACAGCTTTGCTGAGAATGGATACACGAAAAAAGGCTATGCCTTTGTTGGATGGAATACAGATAAACATGCGGTGAGAGCACGGTATTCTCCAGGAGAGACGATCACATGGAGTAACACGGAGGGTATAACACTTTATGCTGTTTGGTCCAAGAACTCTTATGAAGTAACATTTGATGGAAATGGTGCATCAGGCAGCAAAAAGACTGTGGAATTAAAATATGGACAGGATGATATCCTGCCAGCAAATACATTTGAACGGCCGGGATATACCTTCCTTGGATGGAGTGAAGATCCGAATGCGATCAAAGCAAAATATACCGATAGACAGGCAGTCAATACTCTCTGCGATGCTGGACAGACTTGTGAATTGTATGCTGTCTGGAAGAAAACAGATGGATCATTCGACACACACAACATTATTCATGATGACGGCATGTTTAATGGCTCGATCGAACTGGAAGGGCAGAATGGAACTGGATTTTCGAGAGACCACGTAGATTCTGAGTATGGAAGGATCGACAAGGAAGGGCAGCCAGGATATTTCACAAACCGTTACAAGTAAAAAGGAGGAAGAAAGTTTGAAACAAATGAAGACGATCTGTAAAAAGATATCGGTAAGTATTCTTACCCTCCTGATGATCATGACAATGTATCTGAGTGGTTCAGGAGAATCACTGTTCCTGAAGAATAGAGACGTCAAGGCTTTCACAGGAAAAGCCAAACTGGTGATGAGCCAGGCATTATCAAGTAATAAGATCTCAGAGATCGATCGTCCTGCATCAGAAGGTCTGTGGAGTATGACAGCTGACGGACACAGAGTGTTTTGCTTAAACTCTGGAAAGACCATGTGTTCTGGAGATACCTTAAAATACAAGACGATCAATGCAGCAACTTATGAAAAAAAGGGAATTGCAAAAGCATTAAACTGGTATTTCAGATCAAGCGGCAAGAATACAAAAGATCTGTCATTGTGTCAGGCATACATCTGGGCATGTGGACATGGAGCGAATAAGCAAAATACCGTTTATCAGGCAGGAAAAAATGTGGACAGAGGTTATTCGCAGAAAGATGCAAAAAAGTTCTGTAAAATGATCAGTGATCAGGATCCAGAAGGAACGATCTACTATTATACAGTGAAGAAATGTGTGAAAAAGAAGAAACTGGATTCCCATCAGGTTTTGTTCGGATTTCGTCATACACCGCCAGATATTGAAAAAGCGAAAACGAGTGCAACAAAGTCAGGAACCAGCCCAGATAACGTAAGGATCAAGATTAAAAAGAAAGATGCGGAAACAAGAGCAGGGCTTTCTGGAGCAACATTTCAGATCTATATGGATGGGAATTATCAAGGAAGTGTAACAACCGATGACAATGGAGAAGCTTCTTATACTGTTCAAAGAACGGTAAGTTATAGTGTGACATCAACGAAAAAGACTTATGTAAAGAATTGGAACGATCTTTCAAAAAGTCAGCAAAAAGAAGCGACAGATAATGGCTGGTACGATTCTTCGGCAAAAGCATATGCTGTGGCAATGCAGGAAGCACAAAAACTTGCAGAGCAGAAGATTTCAGCCTTAAAGAGTGCCTCGGTCCACACTTGGATGGTCAGGGAAACAAAATCCCCATTCGGACACCTGATCCCAGATCAGACAGATCAGAGCAAAGTGGAACAGGGTGGAGTCAGATCATTCACATTTAACTATATCAATGAATTTCAAAAGAGTGATCTGGAGATCTTTAAACAGGGAACTGTAAAGAATAAACGAGGGGATCTAGGAGTTGAAGCAAACTTGCAGAATGCTGTCTATGAGCTATATGCTGACCATGATATCACAGGCTCCGATAACAAGAGTGTTGTCTATAAAGCAGGAACACTTGTGACACAGATGGTAACTGATGCGGATGGTTATGCAAAAGTGACAGATCTGTATCCGGGATATTACCGTTTACATGAGAAGTATGCTCCGTTGGGATATAAGTTATCTAGTAATGATATATCAGTCACGGTCAATAAAAATACATCCCAGTATCTGAAGGAACAGCAATATGAAGGAACAATACAAGTTGTAAAGACGTTTGGCGAGGAAAATGTTCCAGAAGCACAGGCAGTTTTTGAGGTTTATGATTCCAAGAATAACTTAAAACAGACGATCACAACGAATGACAAAGGGATCGCAGAAACAGATTTACTTCCTTATGGAGCTTACCGTATTCATCAGACGAAAACGACCGATGGATATGATATGGTACCGGACAAATGGGTAAGCATTGATGGATCTAAAATGATCTATAAGGTTGAATCAAACGATCCAAAGCAGCATGCAGGGATCATGTTGACAAAGGTTACAAGGATCAGTGATAAGGAAACTGGAACTTATACAAAAAAAGAAGAATATAAGGCAGAATTCCAGATCATCGATCAGTCGACAAAGAAAGTCATAGAAACATTGATCACGGATGAAAATGGTGCAGCTCAATCTGGAAAGTTAGATCCTGGCATCTACACGGTTCATCAGACAAAAGGAAGTGATAATTATAAGATCGCTGATGATTTTGATGTAACGATCAAAGACGGCGATAAGAAATTTAAAAAATTTGAGCTGGATAATTATTATAATGGAGACAAGATCCGGGTCAGAAAAACGATGGTCAAGAATGGAAAGTCTAAACCAGAACCAGGGGCTGAGTTTGTTGTACTGGATGAATCTATGGTGAAAGATTTCAAGGATCAGACATTGGCAACGTCACAGGACAGGCTTCATTACATTGAAAAACTGAAAAAAGATAATAGAGATGCGATTCTTGGAACATTAGTCACAGATTCCGAAGGAAAGGCAGCGATGCTCCTAAAAGATTTCGTAAAGAAGACAGGGTTTATAGTCGTGCAGACCAGAGGTGTCGAAGGCTATGACCTTGCGCTACCGCAGTATTCCACAGAAATGAAAGCATCGATCGAGGATGAAGTCAAAGTGTATGAATTCGTTTTAAAAGACGATTATACAAAATCCGCAAAGATTTCGATCAAAAAGCAAATGTCCGTAAATAAAGATAAGTATGTACCGGAATCTGGGGCGGAATTTCAGATCATTGATCCGCATGGAGAAGTGGTCGATACTCTGATAACTGATGAAAAAGGAGAAGCAACTTCAATCTCGTTAGCGATCGGTGTTTATACATTGCATCAGATCAAGGGTGATCCAAAGCATGAAATGATGGAAGATGAAGATGTGGTCTTGATCAAGTCTGATGTCCATAAGACAGTCACGTTTGGTCCGTATAAAGATGATGAAAATAAGATCAGGATCGAACTAGTCAAACGTTCATCAGAGACAAAGAAGCTGTTAAATGATGCAGTCTATGAAATCTATGATGAAGATCAGGATATTGTGGCAACTTTGACTACAGGAACGAGTGGAGATGGAACTGCAGAGTGCTATCTTCCATATGGAAAATATACGATCAAGGAAACTGCTGCGCCAGCAGGCTACAACATGGATGACGCAGAAGAAAAATCTTTTGAGTTAAGCGGGGAATCCACAAGCATCAAGATCACGTACGATAACGCTGGAAATGGAAGCTGCAGGTTTGACCAGATGGATACGCCAGTCTATGGAGAAATTACGTTCAGTAAGACGGGAGATATCTTAACAGATTATGACAAGGATTTTCAGAGTTTTATCTATGACAACGATCAGATCGCAGGAGCAGTCTATGGGCTGTATGCGGATGAGAATATCAAGAAAGATGACGGAACGCTTGTTTGGAAGAAGGACGAACTGATCGATCAAAAGACAACGACAAAAGAGAAGGAGATCCATTTTACAAGAAAGGATATGGATGGAAAAGAAACAACTAACTTCTATTTAGGAAAGTATTACATAAAAGAGATCAAGTCTCCGACAGGCTATATCAAAGATCAGGAAAAACATGAAGTAGAACTGACATGGGATACAACTGCAGGAAGTATCAATGATATTCATGATGATGATAAAGTATCAGACAAGGAAGATCCGTTTGGAAATGAAGACAATAATGTAAGTACTGGTATTTATGTGTTGGAAAAAGGCGAAAAATTGAACCAGAAGATCAAGGATGCGGAATCTGTGACTTTCACGTGGAAGAGTGCGCCAGAAGGAGCTGTGACAACGGATGTTTCTCAGAATAAAGATGGCAGTATTGTGCTTTGGAACGATGGTGGAGATTGTTATATCTCAAGTCAAAGAGCCGGACAGATCATCTACATGAATGCAATATCATCTAAAATGTTTAAAAATTGCAGGAATCTCACAGAGATCAATTTTAAAAATATTGATACATCCGCAGTCGTGGATATGAGTCAGATGTTTTATGCCATGGATTCCATCAAAACACTCGATCTTTCATCTTTCAACACCTCCAATGTAGAAGATGTCAGCCAGATGTTCTATGGAAATCCAGTTCTTAAGACAACATATGTCATGGATCAGATCTTAAAGATCGAAGAAGATAAGTTTATCGAGGAACAGCCGTTAAAGATCGTTGCCATGCCAAAGAACAGGTTCTTAAAAGGTGATAAATTCAAGGCAGAGGACTTTAGCTGGAGAATCTTTTATGATGACGATGGAGCAGAAGATGTGGAAGTGACGGATAAAGATGTGGCATTTACACCGACATATGCAGAAAAATCAGGAAAATACGAGATTAATATCAGTTTTAACAACCAAGGATCGTATAAAGATCTGCCAGAGAAAACGATCAAGACTACGGTAGAGGTTCTGGATCCAGAAGAGGAAGATATCGCCTTAAAGGTTGCAAAGAAAGTAAGTATTCATGTCAAAGCTAATGATACTCTGCAAAAATACGGCATCCATCTGATCAAGACCGATCAAGACGGAAACAAGCTGGCGGGAGCCATATTTGCCTTAAAAGCGAAAACAGATATCGTTAATAGCAAAGGAGAAAATATCTTTAAGAAGGGTGATACGATCGCCACCACTACATCACAGGATGATCAGTTTGAATATCTGGAGTTTATTGGATTGCCGACCGATATCTATGCAAAGGATGGAACAGACAGTGATATGTATGAGGTAGAAGAAATCTATGCACCAGATGGATACGAGAAATCGGACAAGACATTAACATTTAAGGGTAAAGTGATCAATGATACGAAAGAAAATCTCATTCATGATGTAAAAGTCGAGAATAATACGGATAATGATACAACAACATATGTGCATGATTCAGATACTTTAGTCAACCAGAAACTGGATTATATTGCATTGAAGAAGATATGGGATGATCATGACAATGCAGCAAAGATCCGTCCAGATGTTGTTACGATCAAGGCAACACATAAGACAACAAAAGAAGTAAAGGTGTATACACTGACAAAAGATAATAACTGGACAATGTTTACGGATATCAAGAAGGATGATCGTGAAAAGTGGGAGTTTCATGAAGATGTTCCCGAAGGTTATACTTTGACGAGTACACACTGGAATGATGCGATGTATGTGATTTCGTTTACGAACTTCCATGAAAATCCAGAATATGTCGATATCAATGTACAAAAGGTTTGGGAAGATGGTGACAATGGAGATAATCTGAGGCCGATATCGATCAAAGCTCAATTATATAGAAATGGTGAGAAATACAAGAATGCTATTACATTAGACGAAACAAATAACTGGTCAGATGATGTAACGTATCATTGCCTCGATAAGTATGACAAAGCTGGCGAACCATTTGAGTATGAAGTGAAAGAAGAAGTCTATGATAAGCTGACAGGTAATGCAAAAACAGGATATGTCGATACTTATGAGACAAATGAGACAATAGATGATGATGGTACAACAACGAAGAATATCATGATCACGAATACGCATACACCAGATACGACGAAGAAAAAGGTTAAAAAGGTATGGAATGATCATGGGAATAAAGATGGCATACGTCCCAAATCTGTTTTAGTTAATCTGTTGGCTGATGGTAAAGTGGAAGAAACATTGATGCTCAGTGCGAAGAATAACTGGAAAGCGTCCAGTAAGGTACTTCCTGTGAAAGTCAATGGGAAAAAAGTCAATTATACATGGAAAGAAGTCGAAGAAGGATTGATCACGGGAGAATCTGAGATCGGATACAGACCAACCTATGATACGGATGAAAATGATCAGGATCTTACAGTGATCACAAACACACATGACCGTACAGGGCCGAAAGGAAGCATTACGATCACAAAAGCATTGGACCCAGGTAATCTGAATATGGATGTTGGGGATCCGACTTTTATATTTACACTGACTGGAACCGATGTCTATGGAAAGAAACACAGTTATGAGAAGAAAGTCAAATTCACAAAGGCAGAGGTTGAAAAACAGATGAAAGATCATCCGGGAGATCTGATCGAACTGTCTGTGACGTTTGATGATCTGGAATATGGTACTTATACGTGTAATGAAGGAGGTATGATCAAGTATTTCAAATTACTCAATATTACGAGCAACAGAAGCAATGCAACGATCGACCAGGAGAAAGAAACTGTGACGCTCGATATTGGATCAACTGGAACGACAGCTAAAGCACAATTGACAGGTGGAGCGAAGTTTATGAATCAGATGATCCAAGGATCTGTAAAACTTATCAAGAAAGATTCTAAGGGAAAATCATTAAGAAATATCGAATTTGTGATCACATCATCTGATGGAGCAGAAGTAGCGAAGGCCAAAACAGATTCTGCTGGAGAAGTCACTTTTGATGGATTGCTACCTGATACTTATACGATCACAGAGACAAAGACAGCGGTTGGAAAGAATCTGTTAAAAGAACCAATCATCGTTACACTGCCAATGACGATGTCACAGGCAGAGGTGGATAAACAGAATGTGGATACAAGTAAAGCGATCAAACAGGGAAATGATTATTACTTCTATCATCTGACGTACAATGTTACGAATGATTCTATATTGGATCTTCCAAAGACAGGTGGACGGACAGATGAGCTTTCATTCATAGGAGGAATCATTCTGATTTTAGGAGGATTATTTTTATTGCATAGAAAATTTCGATAGAATCCGAAAAAATATAAAAAAATAAATTATGAAGAAACCACGTAAATAAGCCATTTTTTACGTGGTTTCTATCTATAAAATAAAAATATCAAAAAAAAATTAAAAAAAGTGTTGACATTCATCGAAAATAAGAGTATATTATATTTTGTCGTCAGGCAAGAGAGCTTGAGAGACACAAGGGATCATAGCTCAGCTGGGAGAGCATCTGCCTTACAAGCAGAGGGTCATAGGTTCGAGTCCTATTGGTCCCACTATCCATGAACTACATGGATGAATTTCATAACATATGGCGATGTAGCTCAGTTGGCTAGAGCATACGGTTCATACCCGTAGTGTCAGCAGTTCGAATCTGCTCATCGCTACTTTCGGAAGACATATTCGATATGAATATGTCTTTTTTTTATTTCATAGAAAATTTCGATGAAATCCCCTATGAAATAAAAAAGCCCTCTGGGCAGGATCGCACTGCGGCGGAGAATCCTACAAAGTAGGATTCTTTCTTGCTAAAAATCATGATAAAAGAGTGAAATCATGTTATAATAAAAACAAAAAAAGGAGAGCAAGAATATGCGTGTAGGAATGGGATATGATGTCCATCAGTTAGTAGAAGGAAGAGACTTGATCTTAGGCGGAGTAAATATACCATATGAGAAAGGATTATTAGGACACTCAGATGCTGATGTTCTGCTGCATGCGATCACAGATGCGATCCTTGGGGCAGCAGCATTAGGAGATATCGGAAAGCATTTTCCAGACACAGATCCTGCATATCATAATGCAGACAGCATGAAGTTGTTAGCAGAAGTTGTAAGATTGATCGAGGAAAAAGGATACGAGATTGGGAATGTGGATGCGACAGTCATTGCACAGAGACCAAAGTTATTAAATTATATTCCAACAATGAAAGAAAATATTAGTAAGACCCTCAAAGTAGATCCAGATCAGGTGAATGTCAAAGCAACGACAGAAGAACATTTAGGATTCACAGGAGAGGGACTCGGGATCAGTGCACAGGCAGTGTGTCTGCTTAATGAAACAAAATAAGAATAAAGGAAATAGCATGGAGATCGTTTATCAGAAAAACAAAGACAAACAGCCAGTATATGACATGTATCAGAAGATTTTTGAAGATCCAGAGCCGTTTGCACAATATTATTTTGAAGAGATATATGCAACGAATCAGGTGATACTGGCAGAAGAAGACAACAAGATCTTAGGAATGCTCCATTTAAATCCATATCACATAAGAGCAGGAAAGAAGACATATACATTAAATTATATTGTAGCAGTTGCGGTGTGGAAGGAATATAGAAGAAGAGGCATCATGGCAGAGATGCTTAAGAAGTGTTTCAATGATATGCATGAGCAGCAACAGCCATTTACGTATCTGATGCCTGCGAATAAAGCATATTATGAACCATTCCAGTTTCGATTTGTGATGGACTGGGAAGAAACAATGATCGATGATCATTTCATATACAGATGATACAACGGATAGAAATCATAAGATCGTTCATATAATGGCAGAAGATTATCAGACGATCCAGAATTTTTTAGAGCGGTTTATGGAACAATACAAGATATATACAGTTCCGAATGAACCATACCTGAGACGACTGGAAAAAGAAAGCCAGAGTGGAGATGGAAGCCTTTTAGCTTATTATGAAGACGATCTGTTGCAAGGCGTATTTGCAGAAAGTTTTGAAGAAGATGAAGTATATATCCGATGGGCGTATTCTTTAGAGCCAGAACATATGATTAACCAGATCAAACAACGACACAAAGGTAAGAAGATTTATATCACAGAAGGAAATTTATTCAAGGGAAATTCAATAGGAAAGGATTTTATACAAAGCAAAAAAGTACCAAAGATCATGGCAAGGATCACGAACCTGACTGCTTGGGGAGAGATCTTGCAAGGAAAGAACGATTTTACATTCAGGATATTGGTGAAAGATCCATATATCAAGGATCAGAATGGAGTATTCCAGTTTCAATGTCTGAATCATAAGATATCCATTCAACGTGCAGATATACCACAAGATGAGACTTTAGACATACACACAACGGACGCACAGGGATGGGAAGATGAAATTTCAATCGACGAGCTGACACAGGTGTTTTTTGACTACAATGCAGGACAGATATTAAAAGAGCATGAGTATCTAAAAGATATCGTGCCGGCTGGCCCAATCTATATTTCAGAGGAGGTATAAGCCATGAAGTTAATGTTTATCGGAGCGGATCATGAAGTGACCGGAAGTTGCCATTATGTGGAAGCTTGCGGCAAAAGATTTATTGTTGACTATGGAATGGAACAAGGGTTAAATGTATACGAGAACGTTGATCTTCCAGTGAATGCAGGGAATCTTGATTTTATCCTGCTGACACATGCACATATCGATCATTCAGGACTGATCCCGCTGTTGTATGCAAAAGGGTTCAGAGGAAAGATCTATGCGACAAGAGCAACAACCGATCTATGTGAGATCATGTTGCAAGACAGTGCACACATTCAGGAATTTGAAGCAGAATGGAAGAACAGGAAAGCAAGGCGATCTGGAAAACCAGAAGTTGTACCGATCTATACGATGGATGATGCGATCAATGTCATGCAGTATTTCGTGCCATGCCCATATGGCAGACAGATTGAAGTTGCTGACGGCATTACGATCAAATTTACAGATATCGGACATCTGTTAGGATCTTCCAGCATTGAAGTATGGTTAAGGGAAGCAGATGTGGAAAAGAAACTGGTATTCTCTGGAGATATCGGAAACTTTAACCAGCCATTGATCAAAGATCCGAGCTATACGAGAGAAGCAGATTATGTTATTATGGAATCTACGTATGGTGACCGTTATCATGGAAAACATCAGGATTATGTGACAGAACTGACCAATGTGATCCAGAGAACCTTTGACCGAGGCGGGAATGTCGTGATCCCATCATTTGCAGTTGGAAGAACACAGGAGCTGTTATATTATATCCGTCAGATCAAGGCTGAAGATAGGATCAAGAATCATGGAGATTTCAAAGTTGTTGTAGACAGCCCATTGGCAGTGGAAGCGACGAAGATCTTTAATATGAACATCGATGAAACATATGATGAGGAAGCTATGGAATTAGTGAAACAAGGAATTAATCCGATTACATTTTCCAATCTTCATTTATCCATTACGACAGAAGAATCAAAGGAGATCAACTTTGAAACAGAACCGATGGTGATCATTTCAGCATCCGGAATGTGTGAAGCTGGACGAATCAGACACCATTTAAAACATAACCTGTGGAGATCAGAGAATACGATCATATTTGTAGGATATCAGGCATATGGAACTCTGGGAAGATCACTGATCGAAGGAGCCAAAGAAGTAAAACTGTTTGGTGAGGCAATCAAAGTGGCAGCAGATATCGTACAATTAGAAGGTTTAAGCGGACATGCAGACAAGAACGGGTTATTAAAATGGGTCAATAGTTTCGAGAAGAAACCAGAAGAAGTATTTGTAGTTCATGGAGAGGATGCGGTCTGTGAAGCATTTACATCATGCTTAAAAGATGAATACAAATTCAAAGCCAGAGCACCATACAGCGGAGATGTGTTTGACCTTATTGCAGGCGAATGGACTGAATGGGGATCAAGAGAACGCATCCAGAAGAAACCAAAACAGAGCAGTGCTTATATCAGACTTCTTACAGCCAGCGAGCGTTTGAAATCTGTAATTGAGCACAATGAGGGTGGAACGAACAAAGACCTGGGCAAATTTGCTGATCAGATCATCGCCCTTTGTGACAAGTGGGAAAGGTAACAATGCAAGAGACAAAACGTAAAACAGAAGATGCAGTGCGTATAAATAAATATTTAAGTCAAGCAGGAATCTGCTCCAGAAGACAGGCAGATACTTATGTCGAGGAAGGCAGAGTCGAAGTCGATGGAGAAGTTGCAGTAAGCGGAACCAAAGTACTTCCGGGGCAGAGCGTGACATTTGATGGAAAGCCGGTAAAGATTCAGGAAGATCTGATCTTTCTGGCTTTTCATAAGCCAAGAGGAATTGTATGCACAGCAAGCAAAGAAGAGAAAGATAATATTATCGACTATATTAACTATCCAACAAGGATCTATCCTGTAGGACGATTAGATAAGGATTCTCAAGGATTGATCCTGCTTACCAATGATGGTGAAGCAGCCAATCAGATCATGAAAGCAAGAAATTATCATGAAAAAGAATACGAAGTAACAGTGAATAAACGAATTACGAATGAATTCATTCATGATATGAGGAATCCAGTACCATTAGATGAGATTAATGCAGTAACAAGAAGATGCAAAGTTATAAAAGAAGGACCAAACGAGTTCAGGATCATCTTGACACAGGGATTAAACCGGCAGATCCGAAGAATGTGTGAACATTTTGGATACCGTGTGACAAAACTTAAGAGAGTCCGTGTTATGAACATTAAACTCGGCGATCTGAAAGAAGGAAGATATCGAAAATTAACTCCGGATGAATTACGAGAGTTAAAGAAGGAGCTAAAAAGTGAATGATTTAGACAGAATGAAAGAACTCATTCATACACTAAATGAAGCAGGGAAAGCTTATTACCAGCAGAATAAAGAAGTTATGAGCAACCTCGAATACGATAAGATGTATGATGAACTTTTAGAACTAGAGAAAAAGACGAACACTGTTTTATCAAACAGCCCAACGATCCATGTAGGGTATGAATTGATGACAGCATTGGAAAAAGAAGCACATCCATCTCCGATGTTATCATTAGACAAGACAAAGGAGCCAGATCAGCTGGCAGCATGGCTGAACGGCCAGGAAGGAATCCTGTCATGGAAACTCGATGGTTTAACGATCGTTCTGACCTATGAACATGGAGAACTCATCAAAGCCGTGACCCGTGGAAATGGGGAAGTCGGAGAAGTTGTAACAAACAACGCAAGGGTTTTTGAAAATGTTCCAAGACACATTGCATATCAGGGAACATTGGTCATTCGTGGAGAAGCGATCATTCCATATTCAGATTTCTATAAGATGAACGAAGAAATCGAAGATGTTGACAGTCAGTATAAGAACCCAAGAAACTTATGCAGTGGTTCCGTCAGACAGTTAAACAATGAGATCACAGCCAAACGCCACGTTCATTTCTATGCGTTCAGTGTCAGTGATGTTGAAGGTATGGATTTTGATAATTCCTTCGAGAAGAAATTAGACTGGGCAGCAAGTCTTGGATTTGATGTGGTAGAACATATCAGAGTCACAGAAGATACGATCCGAGATGAGATTGAGGAATTCTCAAAGAAGATCGAACAATTTGATCTGCCATCAGATGGACTGGTATTAGTCTATGATGATCTTGCATATGGAAAAAGTCTTGGAAGAACAGCCAAATTCCCAAGAGATTCCATCGCATTTAAATGGGCAGATGAGACAGCGGAGACAACATTAACTGAGATTGAATGGAGCCCATCAAGAACTGGACTGATCAATCCAGTGGCAATTTTTGAACCAGTAGAATTAGAAGGAACGACTGTCAGCAGAGCCAGTCTCCACAACATTAGTGTGATGGAAGAATTGCAGTTAGGAATCGGCGATGAGGTCGTTGTATACAAAGCTAATATGATCATTCCACAGCTTGCAGAGAATAAAACAAAGAGCGGCAATATAGAGATTCCGCATACTTGTCCTGCATGCGGTGGTGAGACAAAGATCGAAGATGAAAATGGAATCAGAACCCTAGTCTGCACCAACGAATTTTGCAGTGCAAAGAAGATCAAATCATTCTCGCATTTTGTATCAAGAGATGCAATGAATGTTGATGGACTATCCGAAGCAACATTACAGAAGATGATCGATGTTGGACTATTAAATGAAATTTATGATCTCTTCACTTTAAAAGATCACAAAGAAGAGATTCTGGAATTAGAAGGATTTGGGGGAAAATCCTACCAAAATCTGATCAATGCGATCAATGATTCCAAACAGCCTGCATTGGCAAACTTTATTTATAGTCTGGGAATTCCGAATGTAGGACTTTCCAATGCAAAATTGATCTGCAAACATTTTAAAGAAGATTTCAATGCGATCAGAGAAGCCGATGCAGAGGATTTTATTGCGATCGATCAGATTGGACCGATGATCGCAGAAGCTATGGTATCATATTTTCATACACCACATAATCAGAAGATCTTAGAACAACTGTTACAATATGTGCAGTTTGAGAAGAAAGAAGAAAGTAAGACAGAACAGATCTTAGAAGGAAAAACATTTGTTGTGACAGGATCACTTGATCATTTCGATAACAGAAAACAACTAAAGGAAGAGATTGAACAGATGGGAGGCAAGGTCACAGGATCAGTGTCAAAGAAAACAGACTATCTGATCAACAATGATAAAATGTCGCAGTCATCAAAGAATAAGAAAGCGATGGAATTAAACATTCCAATACTGAGCGAAGAAGATTTCCTTAATCTGATCGGACGATGATAAATATAGATTGCATAAAAAATGCAAGAGTTTTATAATAAATATCTGACAGGAAAAATGCTGTCAGCTTAAAAAGCAATCGAAAAAAGAGAGAAGGAGATTTGATAAAATGCCAATTCGAATAGATAACGATCTGCCGGCGAAGGCAGTCTTAGAAGAAGAGAATGTATTTGTGATGGATAAAGAAAGGGCATGTACACAGGATATCAGGCCTTTAAAGATTGCAATTTTAAATCTGATGCCAAACAAATTAGACACAGAACTTCATTTGCTGAGAAGTTTATCAAATACACCATTACAGTTAGATATTACATTTTTACAGACAGAATCTTATGTTCCGACTCATGTATCAGAGTCACACATGGAGAAATTTTATAATTATTTCTCAGAGATCAAAGACAAACGTTTTGACGGACTGATCATTACAGGAGCACCAGTAGAGTTAAAAGAATTTGAAGAGGTTGATTACTGGGATGAAGTTGTTGAGATCATGGAATGGTCCAAAACACATGTTACATCAACTTTGCATATCTGCTGGGCAGCACAAGCAGGACTTTATTATCACTATGGAATCAAGAAACATATCTTGAATAAGAAGATTTCAGGTGTTTATGAACACCATCCATTACATAATAAACTTCCTATTATTCGAGGATTTGATGATAAGTTCTACGTGCCACACTCTAGAAATACAGGAGTTGACGGAGAAGCCATCCGCAAGAATAAAGAATTAACGATCGTAGCAGAATCAGATGAGACAGGACCATACATTATTTTGAATTCCACAGGAAGTCAGGTATTTGTCACAGGACATCCAGAATATGATGTGATGTCACTGCATTATGAATATGTAAGGGATGTAAAACGAGGACTGAATCCAGATATACCAAAGAATTATTACAAAGATGATGATCCAACGAAGAAACCAGTGAAGTCATGGAGATGTCATGCAAATGCTATGTATTATAACTGGCTGAATTATTATGTATATCAGGTGACACCATACGATCTGGAAAAAGACAAATAAAACAAAGGTTGCTGTACAAAGTATGGCAGCCTTTTTGAAATAATGATACAGCATGTAGATGGAGAAAAGAAAGGAAAACAAATGATCAAACTAATCGCAACAGACATTGATGGAACATTAGTGGCAGATGGGACACTGGATCTGAATCCGGAATATTATGACGTGATCAAAGAACTGAAACGAAGAGGAACGATCGTGTTAGCGGCAAGCGGCCGTCAGAGAGCAAGTATCGAGAAAGTATTCACGCCAGTACTTGATGATATCAGTTTTATTTCAGAAAATGGAACTTGTATTCATTCCAAAGATTATCAATATGTAGATGTGATCGCCCCAGAAATCGTAAGAACTTATATTGAAGAAGCAAGACAGTTCCCAGGATGTGAGATTGCGATCAATAAAGATAACATGACATATATGGAGAATATCGGGATTTATCAGCATCTGGTCGGAGACTATGGCTACAGAGGTGATCTTGTAGATGATGTTTTAGGGAATCCAGAAGGTGTATGTAAGATGAGTATTTTTCATCACAATTGCGCCGAAGATGTAGTTGGGGATGAGTTCATCAAACGATGGGGCAAGAAGATGAATGTTGTAGTATCCGGAAAATGCTGGGTTGATTGTGCCAACAAAGGTGCGAACAAAGGAAGTGCCTTAAGACATTTTCAGGAAGAATACGGAATCACACCAGATGAAACACTGGCATTTGGAGATAATTTAAATGATATCGAGATGTTAAAACGTGCAAGTCACAGTTTTGCAGTGGAGAATGCCAGAGATGAAGTAAAAGAAGCAGCGAATTTTGTAGCACCATCTTACAAAGAAGATGGGGTACTTCAGGTATTGAAAGCAGTACTGAGTGGTGAATTATGCTAACAGAAGAAATGACCATGACTTATGAAGAGTCTGTAAAATATTTATACAAAATCGCAGGATTCGCCACAAAATCTTCTCTCGAAGATATAAAATACTTTTTAGAACGATTGGGAAATCCTCAAAAGGAGCTGCATATGATCCATGTAGCAGGGACGAATGGAAAAGGATCCGTCTGTGCATTTTTAGAAGCACTCCTTACCCAGCATGGAAAGAAGACAGCTTCCTTTACCTCGCCACATGTTGTGAAGATCAATGAACGAATCAAGCTGTGTGCGAAAGAGATCAGTGATGAACGATTTGCATCAGCTGCGGTGAAGGTAAGACATGCCATTGAAACTGGAATAACAGAAGGAAAGAACAGCCCATCATTTTTTGAGGCAGTATTTCTGATGGCGATGGTGATCTTTCAGGAAGAACAACCAGATATCTGTATGATCGAGACAGGAATGGGTGGAAGATATGATGCTACCAATGTTATCTGTCCGAAGGTCAGTGTGATCACTTCGATCAGCGAAGATCATATGGAATTTCTGGGACAAACATTGGAAGAGATCGCAACACACAAAGCAGGGATCATTAAGCCAGGAATTCCAGTTGTGACAATAGAACAGGAACCCAAGGTAAAAGAAATCCTTTCTGAAGAAGCAAGGCAGAAAAAATCACGAATTTATGACATTTCTGAAGATAATCTTAATTTTAAAGAAAAAGCAGGAAAATATATTGATTTTTTAAATGCCAATGCGTATGATAAGGAAAGAGATGTGCGGACCAACATTGCAGGAGAATTTCAGAAGTCCAATCTTGCAGCAGCATTGCAGACAGCAGAACTTATCTGTGGACGACTCGATGAAGACAAGATCTATGAAGCACTGAGCCAGATCAGGATTAGCGGAAGGATGGAAGAGATCGCACCAGGGATCATTGTGGATGTATCGCACAATATCCAAGGAATGCAAGGCTTTGTACAGACTGTGGAGGCAAACTACCATGGAATGAAGAAGCGGATCTTATTTGCAGCATCTCATCAGAATGAAGAAGAATACATGAAGAACATTCTGAAGACGATTCCAGAGATTGAAGCCTTTTATACAGTGGGGATTCATAAGAGAAGAATCGACGAAGCAGAATTTCAGGATGCTTTTCGTAAGATGATAGACAGGAATCAGGAAACAACGGTATGCTTTGTTGTCGGATCTTTTTATCTGGCAGGCATGGCCAAAGAGTTTATAAATCAGGAGGAAGAGAATGTTAGACTTTAACGAAGAATTAGCCAAGTTTCAACCATGTGCAGATTTGGAAGAAGCGGAAGAGAATATATATGGGAAAGAATTAGAAGAGATCAAGAAGAATAAGACAGAATTATATAAAGCCAACCAGATGATCAAGAAATATAATCAGGCATTAAATTACGCCAAGCAAGGGAATGATGACCTTGCGATGTTACAGTTAAAGAATGTTGTGGCATCTATTCCTAATTTTGTAGATGCATATCTTTTAATGGCATTATTATCTATCAAGGGAGAGAATTATGATAATGCAAGAACATTCCTTGATACGATCTTAAAGATCGATCCAAACAACGAATCAGCAGTGGAATATGGCAAAGAATTTGAGACAAAAGTAGTCGAAGAAGAGCCACAGACAACTGAGCCAGAGAAGAAAGACAAGAAGAAAAAAGAGAAGAAAAAAGTTGTGAGCCAGCCAGAAGAACCAAAGAAAAAGAAGAATCCATTTAATATTTCTTCAATTCAGGAAAACGAAGCTGGAAAGAGCCCGATGTTTTACATGGTAACAGGAATTGTGATCGGTGTGATCGTGGCAGCAGTTTTGATCTATCCAACAGTACGTGCAAGCTTCAGTCATAAGAATTCTACACAGGTAGAAGATTATAAAGAACAGATCCTTGCCAAAGACACACAGTTGAAAGCAAGCGAGAAGAAAGTTAAAGAAGCAAAGGCAGCACAGAAGAAAGCAGAAGATGAATTAGACGAGTACATTGGAACAAGCAAGAAAGACGGTGTCTATGATCTGCTGTTAAGTGCCTTACAGAAATACAGCGATCGTGATTATACAGGATCTGCAGATGCTTTATTAGATATCGACAGTCAGAAACTAACAACAAAGAATATGAAAGCGATCTACAAAGATCTGACAGCAAAGGTATATCCAAGTGCAGGAACTGGATTATACAGCAAAGGAAAGAATGCATACTGGGCAAAAGACTACAAGACAGCGATCTCTTATTTAAAGAAAGCGATCAAAGTCAGCGATACAAACCGTTATGCATATGATTATCTTGCCAAAGCTTATGAAGGTGCTTCCGATCAGAAGAATGCGAAGAAGACATATCAGACGATCATCGAAAAGTTCCCAGGAACATCTCAGGCGATCAATGCGAAGAGTCGAATTGATGCAATGGGTAAAAAGAGTGCCAAAAGTTTATAATTAATATTACACAGAATACAAGTTTACAAACAAAAGATAAAGGAAGAAGAACAAGCGAAAGTTTGAACTTCTTTCTTTCTTTTTTATTTTCTATCAGGAAATTCAAGATGATCTTGGAAAGGAACGTATCACAGCAAAGAGCAGGAAGGAGCGATCAGAATATGGCAACAGAATACAAGATAGAAAACAGGGTTTTATATATTTATCTGGATGGTGATCTAGATCATCACTTAGCGAAGAAAGTAAAACATAAATGTGATATCATTTTAAAATCATATCCGATCAAAGATATTGAGTTTGATTTTAAAAATTCAGGATTTATCGATAGTTCAGGGATTGGAGTGATCTTAGGAAGATATCGTCAGGTACAGGCGATGGGAGGAACGGTGAAAGTCAGCAATATGAGTGCATCAGTAAGAAAGATCATTCATATGGCAGGATTGCATCAACTGATAGAAGAAATATAGAGAAATGGGAGGATAAGAAATGTTGCATTTAGAATTTAACAGTGACTCAGAAAATGAAGGAATCGCAAGAATTGTGACGGCTGCTTATATCATGAAATTTGATCCGGATATGGAAGAAATGGATGATATCAAGACCGCAGTGTCAGAAGCAGTGACAAACTGTATTGTACATGCGTATCACAACCCAGATGGAAAGATCAGCATGGATCTTTCCGATCAGAATGGAATCCTGCGAATAGAGATTAAAGATCAGGGTATCGGAATTCCAGATGTCAAGAAAGCGATGGAACCGATGTTTACAACAAAACCAGAAGAAGAAAGGACTGGAATGGGATTTTCTTTTATGGAAGCATTTATGGATCAAGTAGAAGTTATTTCAAAACAAGGAGAAGGAACGACAGTGATCATGACAAAGAAAATAGGAGATCAAGACAAGCTGAATGGATAAGACGAGGGAACTGTTACGGCTTACCAAAGAAGGAAACGAAGCAGCACGAGAGCAGATTATTCTTAATAATGTTGGATTGATCTGGAGTGTTGTGAGACGATTTACAAACAGAGGATATGAGTCTGAGGATCTGTTTCAGATCGGAAGTATTGGACTTATGAAAGCCGTGGACAAGTTTGACCTGTCTTATGACGTGAAATTTTCGACTTATGCAGTACCGATGATCACAGGAGAGATTCGTAGATTCCTAAGAGATGATGGTATGATCAAAGTCAGCAGATCTTTAAAAGAAAATGTATACAAGATCATGAAAGCAAGAGAAAAGTTTTGCCAGCAGTATCAAAGGGAAGCAACGATCGAAGAAATCAGTGAGATTACGAAGATCACAAGAGAAGAGATCGTAACATCCTTAGAGGCAAGCAATGAAGTAGAATCCATTCATCAGAGTGCATATCAGAAGGATGGCAGTGAGATTTCTCTGCTGGATAAGTTATCAAAAGGAGAAAATGAATCTGAGAAAGTGGTAGATCATGTTCTGTTAAAGGAAGCCATGAAACATTTGGAACAGAAAGAACAGCAAATGATCTATTACCGATATTTTGAAGGAAAAACTCAACAAGAAATTGCGAAGATCTTTCATATTTCACAGGTACAGGTTTCAAGAATACAAAAAAAGATCTTAAAAAAACTAAGAATACAAATGATTGGAAATATCTGAAAAACTATGCTAGAATAAAGAAAACACAAATCTGGATCGATCGTTAAAGGATAATTCATCCATTTTTCCCAGGTAAAAGGAGCAAGATAGAATGACATATGAAAAAAAGTCGGTAATTGAATTACGTGAAATTGCCAAAGAAAGAAAAATAAAAGGCATTTCGACCTTAAAGAAACAAGAATTGATCAAAGTATTAGAAAACTATGATCAGGAACAATCAAAACAAAAGGAAGAACCGCAGATACAACGTGAGCCAAAACAATCTTATTCAGAGCATCAAGAAAGAAAACATCATCAGAAAGAATTTCCAAAGAATATAAAGAGTCTGGACAGCGGAGAAAAAGCACATGGGATTCTGGAAGTTATGCCAGACGGGTATGGTTTCATCCGATGTGAAAACTATCTTCCAGGGGAGAATGATATCTATGTATCTCCGGCTCAGATCCGCAAATTCAATTTAAAAACAGGAGACATCTTAACAGGAGCGATCCGTATCAAAACCCAGAGTGAGAAATTCAGTGCCTTATTATTCGTAGAATCTGTCAATGGATATAAGCCAGAAATGGCAGCGAGAAGACAGCATTTTGAAGATCTGACACCAATCTTCCCTAACGAAAGATTAGGAATGGAAACAGAGAGATCATCCATACCAATGCGAATGGTTGACCTGCTATCACCCGTTGGAAAAGGGCAGCGAGGAATGATCGTATCTCCTCCAAAGACAGGAAAGACAACACTGTTAAAACAAATGGCACAAAGTATCAGCCAGAATTATAAAGATATCAAATTAATCGTATTATTGATCGATGAACGACCAGAAGAGGTCACAGATTTTAAAGAATCTATCGAAGGAAAGAACGTTGAAGTTATTTATTCCACATTTGATGAATTACCAGAACACCACAAGAGAGTGTCAGAGATGGTATTAGAACGTGCAAAACGTCTCGTAGAACATAAAGAAGATGTCGTAATTTTATTAGATAGTATCACAAGACTTGCAAGAGCTTACAACCTTACAGTACCGCCAAGCGGAAGAACATTAACTGGTGGACTTGATCCAGCCGCTCTCTATATGCCGAAGAAATTTTTCGGTGCAGCCAGAAATATGAGAGAAGGCGGAAGTCTTACCATCCTTGCCACAGCACTCGTAGAGACAGGAAGCAAGATGGACGACGTGATTTTTGAAGAATTCAAGGGAACAGGTAATATGGAATTAGTCTTAAACCGTCGTCTGGCAGAAAAAAGAATCTTCCCAGCGGTTGATATTGCCAAATCAGGAACAAGAAGAGAAGAGCTGTTGCTTACCAAAGATGAAAGAGAAGTTGTCACAGCACTTCACAAAGAATTATCCGGAAACCGTTCGGAAGAATTTATGGAACAGATGTTAGATTTATTTAAACGAACCCAAAACAACAAAGAATTTGTAGCACTAACCAAACGATCATTATTAAGAAAATAAAAAAAGTAATTGCAATTTCAAATAAATTGTGATAGAATAAAAAAGCTGTTTATAAAACAAGAAATGACGAAAGTCAAAGTATGTAAATGTTGGCAAAATCCAACAAATTTTTTAGAAGAGGTGAAAGAACATGCGTGAAGGAATCCATCCAAATTATTATCAGGCAAAAGTAGTATGCAACTGTGGTAACGAATTCGTAACAGGATCTACAAAGGAAGATATCCACGTAGAAATCTGCTCAAAATGTCATTCATTCTACACAGGACAGCAGAAAGCTACTCAGGCTCGTGGACGTATTGATAAGTTCAATCGTAAATATGGTGTTAAGTAGAAAAGTAAGAAATCAGGTTGAGGTTATCGAAATCTCAACCTTTTTTTTATGTAACGAGAAACTCAATGTAACGAGAAAAATCTCATAGAAATATAGGAGACAACAATGGCGGTTCGTATAGGCGGGCAGGCAGTGATCGAAGGCGTAATGATGAAGAATATGGATCGTTATGCAGTATCCGTGCGAAAGCCCAATGGCAAGATAGAGACGAAAGTAGAAGAATGCGTAAGCTTCGCAGAGAAACATCCATTATTTCAATTACCAGTTTTTCGAGGAATGGCAAATTTCCTGGAATCTATGGTGATCGGGATGAAGACACTGAATTATTCTGCATCTTTTTACGAAGACGAAGAAGAACAAACAGAGAGCAGGACAGAACAGCTCTTAGAAAAGATTCTTGGAGAGAAAGCAGAGAAGATCATCATGGGAATCGTACTGGTATTTTCACTGGCAATTTCCATCGGATTATTTATGATCCTTCCATACATCGCATCCGAAGCACTCGGAAAGTTGATCAGGAATGAATATGTGATTTTATTTATGGAAGGTATTATCCGAATAGCGATATTTCTTGGATACATTGTGTTGATCTCAAGAATGGAAGACATCAAGAGAGTCTTCATGTATCATGGTGCAGAACATAAAACGATCAACTGTTTAGAAGCAGGTGTTCCTTTAACTCCTGAAAATGTGGATAACTTTTCAAGATTACACAAAAGATGTGGAACAAGTTTTATTTTTATCGTTATGATCATCAGTATGGTATTTTTCTTCTTTATCAGAGTGGATACCATCTGGTTACGAATCGTATTAAGATTATTATTTTTACCATTGGTAGCTGGTGTTTCCTATGAATTTATCCGGCTGGCAGGAAGCAGTGACCACCCGCTTGTTCAGATATTTTCAAAACCAGGACTGGCACTTCAGAGACTGACAACGAAAGAACCAGATCACTCCATGATCGAAGTTGCGATCGCATCGGTGGAAGGTGTCTTCGATTGGAGAGAATATTTAGAAAATCTTCATAAAGGGGAACAAAAAGAAGATGAATAGAAGAGAATGGGTCCTCTATGGACAAAAGGAATTAGAAGAAGCACAGATCGAGAATGCATCCGGTGATGCATGGTATTTATTTTCCGAATGTTTTCATATATCAAGGGAAGACTACCTGTTTGGGATGACCGATGAGATCAATGATAAAGAAGCGGAAGAAAGATATAAGGAACTGATTCAGAAGAGAAAAGAACATGTTCCACTGCAATATATTTTAGGAACACAGGAATTTATGGGATATACATTTAAGGTAACACCAGATGTACTGATCCCAAGAGCAGATACAGAAACAGTATTGGAAGAAGTGCTTGATCAGTTAAAACAGTCAAAGAAACCAGATACGATACTGGATATCTGTACAGGATCTGGCTGTATTGCGATCAGTCTGGCATTGATTTTAAATCCAGAAGTATGTATTGGGACAGATATCAGTGAAAAAGCATTAAAAATCGCAAAAGCTAATGGCGAAAATCTCGCACCTATGGTAAAATTTATTCAAAGTGACCTTTTTGAGAATGTCACAGCAAGCTATGATCTGATCATTTCCAATCCGCCCTATATTACAACGGAAGAATGTGGGAAGCTGATGCCGGAGGTAAAAGACTATGAACCGATGTTAGCACTCGATGGGAAGGAAGATGGACTTTATTTTTATAAGAAGATCATCAAAGAAGCGAAAAACTATTTAAATCCACAAGGAATGCTCGCATTTGAGATCGGATATGATCAGGGAGAAGCAGTGAAGAATTTGATGGAAGCACAGGATTTTGCCTGTGTTGAGATAAAAAAGGACCTGGCAGGATTAGACCGGCTGGTCTTTGGATTTGCAAGAGAAGGAGAATAAGATGTTTGATAAGTTAGAAGGTTTAGTAGATCGTCTGGACACTGTACTGCAGGAATTGAATGATCCAGATGTAGCAGGTAACCAGAATCGTTTCCGTGATCTGATGAAAGAACAAAATGAGCTGACACCGATCGTGGAAAAATACAAAGAATACAAAGCAGAGAAACAGAATATCGAAGATAGTTTGATGCTTTTAGAAGAAGAGTCTGACGAAGAGATGAAAGAACTTGCCAAGGAAGAACTGAATGAATCTAAGGCAAATGTGGAAAGATTAGAAGAAGAGTTAAAGATTCTCTTAATTCCAAAGGATCCAATGGATGACAAGAATATCATCGTTGAGATGCGTGCCGGTGCCGGTGGAGATGAAGCTGGGTTATTCGTCGCTGACGTTGCACGTATGTATCGAAATTATGCAGAAAGCAAACGTTGGAAAGTAAATACATTAAGTTTTAATGAGAGTGGAATCGGTGGATTTAAAGAACTTGTATTCATGGTATCTGGACAGGGTGCATACTCAAGATTCAAGTACGAAAGCGGTGTACACCGTGTACAGAGAATCCCTGCAACAGAGTCTGGAGGAAGAATCCATACATCTACAATTACGGTAGCGATCATGCCAGAAGTGGAAGATGTGGAAGTAGAAATCGATATGAACGATTGTAAGTTTGATGTATTCCGTGCATCAGGAAATGGTGGACAGTGTGTCAATACAACAGACTCTGCGGTACGTTTAACACATATTCCAACAGGAATCGTTGTATCATGCCAGGATGAAAAATCCCAGTTAAAGAATAAGGACAAAGCGTTAAAGGTATTACGTTCCCGTCTGTATGAATTAGAACAGCAGAAAGCACATGATGAAGAAGCAGCAAAGAGAAAGAGCCAGATCGGTACAGGAGACCGTTCTGAAAAGATCAGAACATACAATTATCCACAGGGTCGTGTTACAGATCACAGAATCAAGCTGACACTTCACAAATTAGATTCTATCATGAACGGTGATTTAGATGAATTGATCGACAGCTTAACAGCAGCAGATCAGGCAGCAAAATTAAGTAACATGGAAGAAGAATAATACAAAGAGATTTATAAGGGGTCAGGTGATCAAACCTGGCCCCTGCATATATTTAATTGAGGTATACAAAATGAAAGATGGATTTATCAAAGTTGCAGCCGCAACACCAAAGATCAAAGTGGCAGATCCTGCATACAATACAGAAGAAATTTTAAAGATCATCGATGAGACAGAAAAAAATGGAGCAAGTATTCTGGTATTTTCTGAATTAACGATCAGTGGATATACATGTGGTGATCTATTCTTGCAGCAGCCACTTTTAACAGAATGTAAAAATCAGCTTTTAAGAATTGTGAAAGCAACTGAAAATAAGAGTATGTTAGTTGTTGTAGGATGTCCGATCGTTATAAAACAAAAATTATATAACTGTGCGGTTGTGATCAGTGATGGCAGTATTTTAGGAATCGTGCCAAAAACACATTTACCAAACTATTCAGAATTTTATGAATTACGTCATTTTACATCTGGAGAAGGATTAGAAGAAGATCTTTGGTTTGGAGAAGAATTTGGTTATGTAAATGTAGCCGTGAATCAGTTATTCAAATGCAAAGAGATTCCAGAACTTGTGGTAGCATGTGAAATCTGTGAAGATCTCTGGGTACCACTTCCACCAAGCACATATCACGCAATGGCAGGAGCAACGGTGATCTGTAATCCATCTGCAAGTGTAGAGACAACAACAAAAGAATCTTATCGAAGAAGCCTTGTATCAAATCAGTCAGCAAGATTGTTAGCGGCTTATATCTATGCTGATGCAGGAGAAGGAGAATCCACACAGGATGTTGTATACAGTGGACACCATCTCATCTGTGAAAATGGTTCAGTTTTAGCAGAAGCAAAACGATTTACAAATGAGATTATCTATGCAGATATCGATGTGCAGAAATTGGCAGCAGAACGAAGAAAGATGACTTCTTTCCCAGGAGGCCAAACAGATGATTATTTTGAACAGGAATTTTCACTAGAAGTCAAAGAAAACAAGATCACAAGAACATTCCCGAAAGCACCATTTGTACCAGATAATCAAGATGAAAGAGATAAACGATGCGATGAAATCTTATCTTTACAGTCTATGGGACTTAAGAAACGTCTGGAACACACAAACTGCAAACATGCAGTCGTAGGAATTTCAGGTGGATTAGATTCCACATTAGCAGTCTTAGTTACAGCAAGAGCCTTTGATCTGTTAGACATTCCAAGAGAAAACCTGATCTGTGTGACAATGCCATGTTTTGGAACAACAGACAGAACTTACCAGAATGCCGTATCACTGATTAAAGAATTAGGAGCGACACTCAAAGAAGTAAGAATCGAAAAAGCAGTCCGCCAGCATTTTGCAGATATCGGACATGATGAAAATAACCATGATGTAACTTACGAAAACTCTCAGGCAAGAGAAAGAACCCAGATTCTGATGGACATGGCAAACCAGTACAATGGTATGGTCATCGGAACAGGAGATATGTCAGAACTGGCACTCGGATGGGCAACATACAACGGGGATCATATGTCTATGTATGCAGTAAACTGCTCCGTACCAAAGACATTAGTTCGTTACCTTGTACTTTACTATGCAGAGACAACAGAGAATAAGAAATTATCAGAAGTACTGATGGATGTCCTAGACACACCAGTCAGCCCAGAATTATTGCCACCAGTTGATGGAGTCATCTCACAGAAGACAGAAGACTTAGTCGGACCATATGAACTGCACGATTTCTTCTTATACTATATGTTACGATTTGGATTTCCAAAAGCTAAACTATACCGCATGGCAAAATTAACATTTGACGGTGTATATGATGATGAAACGATCAAGAAATGGCTGGATAAATTTTACTGGAGATTCTTCAGCCAGCAGTTTAAACGTTCATGTCTGCCAGACGGACCTAAGGTAGGTAGTGTGGCGGTATCACCTCGTGGAGATCTACGAATGCCTAGTGATGCTAGTCCAACGGCTTGGTTGTAGAGAAATAAAAGCTATCTGGAAACGCGCTCTCGCTCGATTCGCACATAGCGGACACTTAATGAGCAGCGATGATTTTATGTTAATTGAGGAGTAAACAAATATGAACCAACAATCAAAAAAAAATCTAACCAATAGGATTGTCGCTTTAGCAGGAATCACAGTTTTTGCTTTTTTTATTGGAATTTATGTCTGTGTATTTTCAAACTATTTGAAAAAGTATAACACAAGAAAAAAATTATTCGGTGCAACTTATATGACGATGAATAATGAATTCTATAAGATAGTTAATAACCAGATTCGGATGCAGGTTGAGAAGAATGGGAACCAGATGATCACATTAGATCCAGCACTCGATCAGAAGAAGCAGAATGAACAGATTAAACAGTTGGTCAAACGAAAAGTAGATGCGATTTTTCTAAATCCAGTAGACTGGAAAGCAGTAGAACCAGGACTTGTAGCAGCAAAGAAAGCGAAGATTCCTGTGATCGTTATCGACTCACAGGTTTACAGAAATGATCTCGTCGCAATGACGATCGTGTCAGACAACTACAAGGCAGGCGTTTTATGTGCCAAGGAAATGATGAAGCAAAAAGATCAGGCGAATATCATCTTGTTAACACATAATGCAGCAAAATCTGCGGTAGATCGTATCAATGGATTTTTAGATACGATCAAGAACAATAAAAACTATAAGATCCTTGCATCTGCAGATACCCAAGGACAGATTGAACGTGCACTTCCTAAGGTAGATAAGATTATCGAAGAATACCAGAACATAGATATTGTCATGGGATTAAATGACCCAGCGGCGATGGGAGCTTTGGCGGCTCTTGACAGCAAGGGTGCAAGAGAAGGGGTTCTTGTATACGGAATCGATGGTTCGCCAGAAGGGAAAAAGCTGATCAAAGAAGGTATGATGACAGGAACAGCGGCACAATCTCCCAAACAGATGGCAGACACAGCGGTCAATGCGGCATACCAGATTCTGCAAGGGGAGAAAGTAGAGAAGAAAAAGGTAATCTCTGTTCAAATGATAACAAAAAAGAATGTAGAGCAGACTGATATTAGCCGTTGGCAGTAAAGAGGAAATGATATGGATCGAAAAAATCAAAATTTATATTATATCAAGATTCTGATGGGAGTCATAAACTTCATCATTTTATCCTTCCTTTCTGCAGTTTTTATTTTAACATTAAATAAGATCAATCATGATTTTGGAGCAAGGAATTTCTTAGAGAATATCACGTATCTCCCAAACGAACCAGTGACATCAACAGTGTTGATATTTATTGCTTTTTTCTTATTGTTAGGCATTATAGAAATTCGAAGAAAACAAAGAAAAAGGCAACAGGTATCTGTGATCTTATATGCAGCAGAGATTTTGTTATGTCTGATCATTATTAAATTTGTTTATGTAAATTATAATGGAATCATTCTTCTTGTCATTGCAGATATTGTAACGGATATCAAAGATAAACACAGGGGAATTTTCTTTGTCATCATGGGAATGATATATTTATTCTCAGACTACGATATCATATCAATGTTTATAGATATGATATCGTTCCAACAATTTTTGAGTGTATACCCGGCGAAAGTCAGTATGATGATCCAAGGAACAAGAAATATACTAGTTGCATTGAATGCGATCGCATTTATTGCATACATGATCATTTTGATGAGAAATCAGATGAAAGAGAATGCAAGGATTGGATTGTTAAACCTTCAGCTTCAGACAGCCAATATACGTTTAAAAGAAATGAATGAACAGCTGAAGGACTATTCAGAGATGACAGAGAAAATGGCGGAGACAAGGGAACGAAATCGAATTGCCAGAGAGATTCATGACACACTGGGGCATACGATGACTGGACTGTCTGCAGGAATTGACGCATGTATCGCGATGATCGATTTTTCTGTAGATGAAACGAAAGAACAGTTAAATAAAATATCACAGGTTGCAAGGCAAGGAATTAAAGATATTCGAAGATCGGTCAATAAATTAAGACCAGATGCCTTAGAGCATAGTGGATTGCAAGAAGCTTTAGAAAAGATGATCAATGAGACGATGCAGGTATCAGATGTTAAGATTAATTATGATTGTCAGGTAGAGGTCTTGAAATTCAATCAAGATGAAGAAGATATGATCTATCGTGTAGTACAGGAAAGTATTACAAATGCGATCAGGCATGGAAAAGCGAAGCAGATTGATGTAAACTTATGGAAGGAAGATAAGTGGCTCAATCTAGAGATCAAAGACAATGGAATCGGATGTGAAGAGATTCATACAGGATTTGGATTGATCCATATCGAAGAGAGGATCAAGATGTTAAAAGGAACTGTAGAATATGATGGAAGTAATGGATTTAAAGTCACAGCAAGAATACCGATCAGATGGGGTGAAAAACTATGATTAAAGTAATGATAGCAGATGATCAGGAACTGATCAGACAAAGTTTACAGATCGTACTTGAGATGAAAGAAGGAATCGAAGTTACTGCAACTGCCAAGGACGGAAGAGAAGTCATTCAGGAAGTCAGGAAAGACAAGCCAGATGTTATTTTAATGGATGTGCGTATGCCAGAAATGGATGGAGTGCAATGTACACAGATCATCAAAGAACAATATCCAGATGTCAAGATCATTATTTTGACAACGTTCGATGATGATGAGTATGTATACAATGCATTAAAACATGGAGCAAGTGGTTATCTGTTAAAAGGAATTTCTATGGATGAATTAGAAAAAGCGATCAATACAGTACATAGCGGCGGGGCCATGATCAATCCAGAAGTGGCAACAAAGGTGGTCGATTTCTTCTCTGAAATGGCACAAAGCAATTATGATACATCAATTCATGCACAGAATGTAGAAGAGATCACAGATGCAGAATGGGAGATCATTAAATTAGTCGGAAGAGGCATGTCAAATAAAGAAATCTCGACGGAACTAAGCCTTTCCGAAGGAACTGTACGAAATTATCTCAGCACGATCTTAAGTAAACTAGACCTAAGAGACAGAACCCAGCTTGCAATCTGGGAAGTACAGTCAGGTTCAGCCAAATACGGGAGAAGATAGATGAGACAGAAACTAGAAAAATGGTGGAAACGAATCATTGCTGTTGGATTGGTCATAAGTTTATTATCTGTTGGTTTTGTGATCTATCCCAAACAACAAAAAATTGTTTTAACCTTTGGAATGTTCGCAGGAAACAAGTGGGATGTTCCAGATGATAATTGCTATCAGATGATCGATCAAGTAATCAAAGAATTTGAAAAAGAATATCCGAATGTCACGATCAAATACGAAAGTGGTGTGATGAAAGATGATTATTCAGAATGGCTGTCACAAAAGGCACTAAAAGGAGATCTGCCAGATGTTTTTATGGTCTTGCCAGAAGATTTTAGCACATTTTCATCCGTAGGAATGTTAAAGAACTTAGCCTCCTATACAAAGATTGATAAAGCGTTCAAAAAAAGCAACTATTATGAAGGAAGTTATGATGCTGGAACCTATAAGGGAACGCAATATGCTCTTCCATATGAAAGTGTACCAACTTTGATGCTAGTCAATAAGACACTACTAAAAAAAGAGCATATCAAAATGCCAGGGAATCACTGGACTTGGGATGATTTTTATGAGATCTGTCAAAAAGTAACCAAAGATACCGATGGAGATGGCCGTTTAGACCAATTTGGTGTATATAATTATAAATGGAATGATGCAACTCTGAGCAATGGCGGAACATTGTTTAATCAAAGTGGAACAAAATGCAACTTGTCATCCAAACCAATTGAAAATGCAATCCTCTTTACAAAGAAGATTGAAAAAATATCATCTTTTCGAAATCTGACATCTGATGATTTTGATTCTGGAAATATTGCATTTCGTCCTATGACATTTTCAGAATTTAGAACGTATAAACCATATCCATGGAAGATCAATAAATACTTTGATTTCAAATGGGATTGTATCAGACTCCCTTCCGGACCAGATGGAGAGAATAAGACACAGGTAGATAATCTGCTGATGGGAATCAGCAATCAGACCAAGCAAGGAGATATGGCATGGCAGTTTTTAAAGAAATTATGTTATGAAACAAAGACACAGCAAAAGATCTTTCAGTATCGTCAGGGAATCTCACCATTAAAAGCTGTGACGAATTCAAAACAAGCACAGCAGGTATTAGAAAAAAGCATGGGTGAGAATATGACAGATAAAATGAAATTGTTAGATGAACTCATGAACAATGCCTTGCAGATTCCAAAATTCCGAAGATACAATGAAGCCTACCAAAAGATTGACAGTGAGATGACAAAAATTCTTACAGATGAAGAAGAATTTGATTCCAATATCTTGAAACTAAAACAGGAGATTGATAAGCTTTTAAATCAGTAATAATAAGAAGATCAAAACAAACAAAACATAAATATGACATTTGTCACATAAAAAGGGACATTTGTAAATTGAAAGTCATGACAATTTACAGATGTCCTTTTTTTGCGTGATTGGTAGAATAAGCTTGTAAATAAGAGATAGGAAAAAAGAAAGGAGAAGAGGATGAAATACGTAGTATTAGTCAGCCACGGAACATTTGCACCAGGACTTCACAGTGTACTTAAGATGTTAGCTGGTGGAGAAAGAGAAGACGTGATCAGCGTCGGATTAGAGGACGGAATGAGTGCTGATGAATTTGCAGAGAAATTTAGCAATGCGATCAGCAAGATCACAGAAGACGATGAGATCATTCTTCTTGGTGACATTGTGGGTGGATCACCTCTTACAAATGCAATTGAACAGGTATCAAACAAAGGACTGATCGGTCAGACAGTGATCTTTGGTGGAATGAACCTGGCAATGGCATTGACAGCAACATTAATGAAAGACGGCGTAGACACAGACATGCTAAAAGACAGCTTGATCAATGAGGCAAAAGATGCAGTTAAAGAATTTGTTATGACACCAGCAAACGATGATGAAGAAGACGATATTTAAATTTTAAGGAGGAAAAAAATATGTCAGTTTCATTTTTAAGAATTGATGACCGTATGATCCATGGTCAGACAGTAACACGTTGGTCACTAGAGTATCCATGCGATGGGCTGATCGCAGTGAACGACAAAGCAGCAACAACAGATGCACTTAAGATGGCATACAAGAGTGCCAGCACAAAGAAAACATTTGTTTGGACATATGAAGCATGGAAAAAGAAAAACCAGAAAGTATTAGACAGCAAAGACAATTACTTCCTGATCACAAAAGATCCAATCCAGATGAAGAAGATCTTAGTGGATGATGGATTTGTTCCAAGTGATGTAAAGAAAGTAATCGTAGGACCATGTAATGACAGACCAGAAGCTGTCAAACTTGGTAATAACCAATCTATTACACAGGAAGAAGCAGAAGCTTTAGAAGCAATCAGCAAAGCTGGTTATGAAATCGAATTTGCACTGATCAAAGAAGCGTCCATCGGAACATGGGACAAATTCAGAGGTCAGTTTGGATTTAACTAAAAAACCAATAGAGAGGAGAAACTATTATGACAATTAGTTGGTTACAAGCAATCATTTTAGGTATTTTTGCCTGCTTATCCAGTATGCCTGGTATGGGAGGTACAACCATTGGTAACTACACATTAGGAAGACCATTAGTTGCAGGTCTTGTCTGTGGTATCGTACTTGGAGATATTCAGGCAGGTGTTTTAGTCGGTGCGGCAATGCAGGTTGTATATATCGCATTGGTTACACCAGGAGGAACTGTATCAGCAGACGTTCGTGCCGTATCTTATATCGGTATTCCACTGGCAATGTTAGCATTAAATTCATACGGATTAGATCCTGCATCAGCAAAAGGTATCTCCATGGCAACATCATTTGGAGCAATGGTAGGAACAATCGGTACAGTATTATTCTATGGAACAGCAACGATCAACCTTGTATGGCAGCACATTGGATGGCAGGCCGTTGAAAAAGGTGAATTCAAGAGATTATACGTTGTAGATATGGTTCTTCCATGGATTTCTCATATCATCTGCAGTTTCTTACCAGCAGTTGTAATGTGTAAATTAGGAGTTCCAGTTGTAGAAGCGATCAAAACAACATTACCAATGGATGGAATTGCAATGAAAACACTGTTTACAGTAGGTAGCTTACTTCCTTGCGTAGGTATTGCGATCTTATTAAAACAGGTAGTAACAAAAGCAGTTGACTTTATACCATTCTTCTTCGGATTTACATTAGCAGCAAGTATGGGATTAAACCTTGTATCAGTAACAGTTGTAGCAGCAATGTTCGCAATTATTTACTACAACATTAAAATGGTAGGAATCAGAGCAAAAGAAGCAGCCTTAGCTTCTGGCGGTTCCTTTGACGATGATGACGAGGAGGATATTTAATATGGCAGAGAAAAAACTATCTAAAAAAGCGTTAAATAAATCATTCCGTAACTGGGCTTATGGAAACTTAACATGTTTCTCTCAGGAACATATGCAGACATTTGGTTATCTGTGTGCAATGCTTCCATTGGTAGAAGAGTTATATGATACAAAAGAAGAACAGAAAGAAGCAATGAATACATACACAGCTTTCTTTAATACAGAACCACAGGTTGGATCTATCATCGTAGGTATCACAGCTGGTCTTGAGGAAGCAAAAGCAAATGGAAATGAAGATATCGATGCAGAAGCGATCAATGGTATCCGTGCCGGTCTTATGGGACCTTTAGCAGGTATTGGTGATTCCTTAGTTGTAGGTACATTAATTCCTATCTTACTTGGTATCGCACTGGGATTATCAACAGGTGGATCTGTCGTAGGACCAATCTTCTATATCGTAGCATGGAACTTGATCATGGCATTTGGAATGAAGTTCTTATACTTCAAAGGATATGAACTGGGTGGAAAAGCCGTAGATATCCTGGTTGGTGAGCAAGCAACCGCGATCCGTGAAGCAATCGTTATGTTAGGAACAATGGTTGTTGGATCTGTAGCAGCAACATGGGTATCAGTAAAAACATCATTCCATCTCGTAAACAGTGCAGGAAAAGAATTCTTAAATCTTCAGAATCAGTTAGACGGAGTATACCCAGGATTCTTAACAGCAGCTTTTGTAATCTTCTGTTGGTGGTTAATGTCAAAGAAAAAAGTATCTCCAGTTGTTACAATGTTAATCTTAGTAGTTGTAGCATTTATCGGAGTTATGATCGGATTCTTTAACCCAGGATTAAAATACTAAGAAAGGAAGTATATTATGACAACACAAACAAGAGCACAGCAGCTAAAAGAAATTGAATTTCAGACACAAATGCTCAATAACCTCAAAAAATGGATTCGCAATCTCATTATTCTATCTTCTATCGGAATCATACTTGCGTATTGGGGACTAGGTGTCCAAAGTAAAATGCCATTTACAGTATTTGGTGTAGCTGGAGTGATCATTACGATCATCAGTGTGATACTTTGTGTTGTCATAGGACTTGGTATTAAGCGAGGAAGAGCAAACGTAGACAAGATATTACAATTAGTGAAAGCCTAAGCATAGAACTATTGTTTTTTGAGTGAAAAAGGACGATTATAGTTAGATCGTCCTTTTTTCTACAAAGAAAGGGAAAAAATATGAGGAAAGTTAGCCCAAGATTAGTAGCAATAATGATGGCAGGAGCTGTTACAGTTACCTCCATAACACCAGTAACAGGATATCAAACGATTACTGTAAATGCTGCAACAGATAGTCAGGAGAAAGAGGCAGCGCAAGGATATCAAACGAATTTAACAGGTTTTGATTATAAGAAAGGCGATTGGAAAGAAACAAAAGATGGTCTGTACAGCAATGCAGTTGATAAAGGAGACTGTTTTGCATTCAGTAAAACAACAGCTAAGAATTTTGTATATTCTACAGACGTAACATTTAAGAGAAATCAAGGTGCGGCAACATTAATTTTCCGTTCTAATAATAATCTTGATAATAAAGAATGCTATGCGGTAAATATCGATGGAGGTTCGCATAAATGCAAGCTTTGGCGATGGCAGGAAAATAGCGATTATCAGTTGATTGATGAAAAAGAAGTAAAAGCAACGGATGATGAGAAATATACTTTAAAAGTAGTGGCTTACGATTCATGGATTTCTTATTATGTAAATGATACTTTGATAGCAAGTACAGGTGATTATACACTTCAAAAAGACGACAAAGGACAGAGTACTGTTTTGACAGAAGGTTCTCTTGGCCTATTAAATTGGAATGGTGAGATGACATTCCAAAATACCTATTATACAGAATTAAATGATCAAAACACACCAGAGTTAAAAAATATCTCGGTATCTTCCTCAACTGGAGATGTGGAGAAAGCAGCACAATTTACATCCACAGAACCAATTATGATTCAGTATGTAAAGAATAATGCAGAAACAGTAGACTTGAATATCGAAAAGAAAAATAAAAATGCAGATGTACAGGTTGAATATGATGGAAAAACATATAACGATGGAAAGAATATTCCAGTTAAAGTTGGTAAGAATTACATTACAGTAAAGAGTACAGTTCAGGGAGAAAATGGACAGACAGCAACTTTAACATATCGTGTAAATGTGCATCGCCGAGCAGCAGATAAAACTTATTATAATGAAGCATACAGAAATCAGTATCATTATTCTGTAAAGGACGGATGGGGAAATGATTTAAATGGATTGGTTAAGTATAAAGGAACATATCACATGTTCTATCAGTTCTATGATGATACAAAATGGGGGCCAATGCATTGGGCACATGCAACAAGTAAAGATTTGATCCATTGGGAAGAACAGCCAATTGCATTATATCCAGATGCAAATGGAGCTATGTTTTCAGGATGTATTGTAGCGGATGAAAAGAATACATCAGGACTTTTTGGTGACGGCAATGAAGGTGGATTAGTTGCATTGATCACAGCAGATGGAAATGGACAACGTATTAAAGTTGCCTATAGTACAGATGAAGGAAAAACTTGGAAAAAAACAAATAAAATTGCAGCAGACTGGTCAAAAGATCCATTAAACAATAGAGATTTCCGAGATCCTAAAGTTTTTAGATGGGAAAATAAATGGTTCATGGTAATTGCAGGCGGACCACTTCGTATTTATTCATCAGGCAATCTGACAGATTGGAAATGTGAATCTACATATGCAGATCTTCATACAGAATGCCCTGACCTTTATCCAATTGAAACAAAAGATGGTGTGAAATGGGTACTTTCCCGCGGTGGAAGATCTTATAAAGTCGGTGATTTTAAACAAGTTGATGGAAAATGGAAATTTGTTGCAGATGAAGCTTACAAAAACAGTGACGGTGTTATGAACTTTGGTAAGGATTCCTATGCAGCAATGACATATTATGTACAAGACTTCGGAACACAGGAAAATCCAACGATTCCAGAGATTATTGAAGGAAATTGGATGAATACATGGGATGATTATTGTAATAAAGTTGCAGATACTGTAGGACAGAATTTTAATGGAACTTATAATCTGAATCTTAAAGTAGGACTAAAACAGGAAAATGGAAAATACGTTTTAACACAGACACCAATCAGTGAATATGAGAGTTTAAGAGATGCAGAAAATAAGATTTCTTATAAAGATGTTACAATTTCAGAAGATAATGATCTCTTAAAGGATTTTGCAAAGGATACATATGAGATTGTTGCTAAATTTAAACCATCAGAGAAAACAAAGAAAGTTGGGTTCAGACTAAGAAAGAATCAAAATGATACAGAATATACCGATGTAATTTATGATTTAGAAAATGAGAAACTATCTATCGATAGAAGTAAATCAGGAAAGATTATCAGTCAGGAATTCAAAAAAATAAATGAGCAGTCTAATGTGAAAAAGAATGAAGATGGTTCTGTAGAATTACATATTTATGTAGACAAAGCCAGTGTCGAAGTATTTAGCAGTAATAATACAGCAGCAGGAGCGAACCAGATATTCCCAACACCAACAAGTTTAGGAGCATCTGTTCTAGTAGAAGGTGATCCTGTAAAAGCAGATATTGATATTTATCCAATGAAGTCAATTTGGACAGATAAGGAAGAATTGACAGATGTGGAATCTGTTGGATCTATCCAGAATGAGAACCAGATATTATATGCTGGTGATAGTGTAGAATTAAGTGCATATGTATTTCCAATTTCTATGGATCAGACGATAACATGGGATGTTACAGAAGGAAAAGATGTTGTAAGTATCAAAGAGTCAGATGGAAAAGCAGTTGTAACAGCATTAAAATCAGGAAAAGCAACAGTTACTGCATCGAGTAAATCAGATCCATCAAAGAAAAAGATATTTACGATTAATGTAAAAGAAAATAACTTCAAAACAAACATTAAGAAATTTGTAAATGTAAGTGGTAATTGGACGATTGATGGAGAAGTGTTATCAGATTCCAACCAGTCTGCAAATGATTTTTATATGTCTGAAGATGCGGTAGTTAATGAAAAATCAACAATAGAAGCGGATATGTCCTTTGAAAAAGGATTAGTTAACTTAATTTTTGCATCAAAATCAACGGATCCAAATGGAGCATATTGTCTTCAGTTTGTTCCAGGTAGTAACAAGGTGCGCTTGTTCAGAATGTATAAAGATGGTGATATTGCAGTAGGAGAGATGTCTTCTAGCATTAGTGATGGAGCATATCATCATGTGAAGATTGAAAAAGAAGCAAATGCAGTGAAAGTATATGTAGATGATAAGGAATGCTTAAATTATACTTTTGATGCAGATAAAGAGTCAGACAAAGATTTCTTTGATATCAAAACTGGATATATGGGACTTGGTTTATGGGATGGTGCAGTAAGTTTCAAGAATTTATATGTAGATAAAAAAGAAGAAACAAAACCATCAGAGCCAACAAAACCATCAGAGCCAATAAAACCATCAGAGCCAACAAAACCATCAGAGCCAACAAAACCATCAGAGCCAACAAAACCATCAGAAACACCAAAAACAATTTCAGTAACATTAAAAGGTAATGGTGGAAAAACTGTTACAACAATAAATAAAACAAAAGCTGGAACTAAATTACCAGGATGGAATAAAACAAAATATAAAGCTGCTGGTAAGAAAGGTTATGTATTTGCGGGATGGACTTATCAAGGAAAAGTTGTTAATAAAGTACCTGCTTCAGATAAAAATATTGTATTAACAGCAAAATTTGTTAAAATCAAAGTAGAAACAGCGAAACTATCATCTTTGAAAGGTAAGTCTGGAAAAGGAACAGGATTTGTAGCCAAATCTATCAAATACACAAATAAATATGGAGAAAAACGAGGATTTAGATTCCGTTATTCCACAAGCAAAAAGATGAAATCTGCAAAATACAAAACAACAGGTTTAGCGAAAAATGTTTATACAAAAACAGGTCTAAAAAAAGGCAAAAAATATTATGTACAGGTTCGCTATTACTACTATGATTCAACAAATCAGAAAGTATACGGAGCATATTCTAAAGCAAAATCAGTGAAAGCATATTAAAAATAAAGACCTAAAAAAGAAGAAAGCCATCTGGAATATTTTATCCTCGCCAGATGGCTTTTCTTGCTTTATAATAATGGAAGAAATAGACAACAAAGCAGAGAAACGAAAGGATGCAGACATAATGAAAAAGTATAAAGCAGTATTTAGTGATATCGATGGAACATTATTAAATTCAAAACATCAGATACCAGAAAATACAAGAAAAAAAATAAAACAGATCAACCAAAATGGAATCCCATACGTCTTAGTATCCGCAAGAATGCCCAAAGGCATGACAGCTATCAGAGCAGAATTAGAGGCGAAGAGTCCAATGATCTGCTACAGCGGAGCTTTAGTTGTTGATGAAGAAGACCATCCAATCTACAGTGTGGCAATGCCACAAGAAGTTGCCATGAAGTTATGCAGAAGAGTCTATGAATTGGATCCAAAGATTTCGGTTAACATTTACACAAACGATGAATGGCTGGTAAAAGATAAAAAAGAATATTGGGCAGCGCAGGAAAGTGATATCACAGGCGTGATTCCACAAGAAGTGTCTTTTGAAGATGAAGAAGTCTACAAAGAAGTACACAAGGTGTTATGCATGGGAGATAAAGAAGATATTGCAGCGTTGGAACAACAGTTAGTAAAAGAATTCCCACAGATCAGAATTTATCGATCCAAAGATACCTATTTAGAGATAATGTCCATGAAAGCATCCAAATCCGATGCAATCCATATGTTAAAAGATCATTTTCATGTAAAACAAGAAGAGATAATGGCATTTGGTGATAATTTCAACGATATCGATATGATCAGATATGCAGGACTTGGAGTCGCCATGGGCAATGCCGCAGATGAAGTAAAACAGGCAGCAGATATTGTCACAGACATCAATGACAATGAAGGAGAACGCCAGATCCTGGATAAATATTTTAAATAAAATTTAAAACAAGAGTAATAGCAAGGGCCATAAAATAAACGTAATCTCAGAGATTAGACAGTTTATTTTATGGTTCTTTTTCTTATGAATAATGAATATTCATAAGAAAAGTTTGAAAAGTTGCAAAAGTCATACTAAAATAGGTTAGAAAAATTGCAAAATTATCAAAAAAATGGTTGGAAAAGTTGCAAAAACTATGTAAAATAAGGTTAGAAAAGTTGCAGAATAAACAAAAAAGTGGATGGAAAAAATAAAATCAGAGGTGATATGATGATCGATCGAGAAATGAAAACCACAATCAATAACTGGATTTTACAGGGAAAAGAGGCATTCCTATTAACTGGAGCAAGACAGATAGGAAAAACATATCTGATCAGAGAGTGTTTAAAAGAATCAAAATACGATTATATAGCACTCAATTTTATAGAACGTCCAGAACTAGTAGAACTATTTGAAAATGCTACAAATGCACAAGACCTGTTAATGCGATTGAGTCTGATCACGGATAAACAGCTAAACAAAGGAAATACAATTATCTTTTTTGATGAAATACAAGAATTTAAAGATATTGTCACAAGAATCAAATTCCTTGTAGAAGAAGGAAGTTATAGATACATTATGAGTGGTTCACTTCTAGGCGTTGAATTAAACGACCTAAGATCAGCCCCAGTAGGCTATCTAAGAATCGAAGATATGTATCCGTTAACAGTAAAAGAATTTATGAAAGCCGTTGGAATCAAAGAAAACATACTAGAAATGCTGGAAGAATGTTATAAGAAACAACAGCCAGTCGATGAATTTGTACACAAAAAAATGTTAGATGTGTTTTATCTCTATCTCATCGTAGGAGGAATGCCAGAAGCAGTTGCAGTATATACACAAACAAACGACCTTGCAAGAGTAGCAGCAGTCCATCAAAAAATTATGAGATTATATAAAGCAGATTTTACAAAATATGAAACAAATTACAAACTAAAATTAAGAGAAATCTACGATTCCATGCCAGGACAACTGGACAGCAAAAACAAAAGATTCAAGATTAACACACTCGGAAAAGGACTCAATTACGACAGAGTAGCAAATGATTTCCTATGGTTGAAAGATGCAGGCGTAGCAATTCCTGTATACAACATAAACGAACCCAAACTGCCACTGATTATAAGTGAAAACCGAAATTTATTCAAACTATTCTTCTCAGACGTAGGAATCCTGACCAATCAATATTCAGATCAGGTAAAAATAGCAATACTAAATAAAGAAAAATCAATCAACAACGGAGCCCTCTTCGAAAATGTAGTAGCACAAGAACTATTAGCAAACGGATTCAATTTATATTACTTCAACAACAAAAAACAAGGAGAATTAGACTTCGTCATAGAACTAGATGGAAAAGTAACTCCACTAGAAATAAAATCAGGAAAAGACTACAAAAAACACAGTGCCTTAGTAAACGTATTAAAAGACAAAAACTACGAGATAGAAAAAGCATACATCTTCTCAGAAGGAAATGTAGAAACAAAAGGACAGAAGATCTATATGCCAATTTACATGATCATGTTTCTAAAGAACACAGAATTAAAAAACACAATTTATAAGATAGATTTAAGTGGATTATAGAAAAGAGCATAAGTTATACTAATTTCAACACCCTAAATCAAAGAAGATTTCAAATATATAATGGGCAGGAACCGTATGAACACGTTCCTGTCCATTATATATTTGAAATCTTCATTCACAGCATAAAGTGTATTGGTTGAATTGTAAATATCAAGTATTGAAAATATGAAATAAATATAGTATATTAAAAACAGATGGGAGGGAATCAGTTCAAATGGCACAGCAAAAGAAAATAAAGAATCATATAAAAGCAGATCATATTTTAAAAAATTTCTGGAAAGATACTTCATCCACATCACACTTCCAGTAATGGATATAGATATTATTCGCATGAGCAATTAAATCAAGTTATGAATGTAAAACCTAATTTAGATAGAATTGTAATAGGTTATTGCAGAGTTTCGAGTAATAAACAAAAAGATGATCTGGAACGACAAATAGAGAATATGAAATTGTATCTTACTGCACAGGGCAAACACTTGTTGAAGATTTAGTTCAGATAATAACTGTATTTAGTTGTAAATTACAAGGC
>ERZ824522.391-NODE-391-length-49139-cov-8.240975_pt1 | contig 49139 bp, 37 predicted proteins | sample MGYA00519935_ERZ824522 | MGnify/ENA primary metagenome ERZ824522 (study PRJEB31778, sample SAMEA3449160) | human gut metagenome | biome: human gut; feature: human-associated habitat; material: faeces | place: United Kingdom | collected 2010/2012 ...
GTGTTAAGCCTGTCGCTAGCGTTCATCCTGAGCCAGGATCAAACTCTTCGTTGTTGAAATTGTTTTATATCTTCGCTCAGAATCTCGTCTTTATCGTAGTCACTGACGGTATGTTTCGTATTTCATATACGTCTCTTGTACTACTTGTTGATATGTAATATTTTCAAAGAACTTTTTTCGCTATCTCTTAGCGAACGTGAGTGCAAAGATAAGAACTTTTATTTTTAACTTCCAAATTTTATCGGAACTTTTTTCAAAAGTTTTTTGTTTCATCATTTAAACACCAGCGTTCTCTCTCGAATGCGGATGCAAAAGTAGTGCTTTATAACATACTCACCAAACATTTTTGCAACTATTTTTTAACCCGTTTGTAAAACCTTTACTCTAATCTCTGAACCACTGAATGTTACATACAAAACTTTTTTACTCTCTACCGTACTCCCGTTTTCAAGCTATACACAAGGATTTCATATGGGTATTATAATGTACAAGGAAAGATTTAACCAAGACCATCAACCATAATAACGAGGAAAGCCCCCTATCCTAACGGATAAGAGGCTTTTAAATCCTTTTGTTTTCCTCCGAAGGAGGTTAACCTAAATACGATTTGAGGAGCTTGCTACGCGTACCTTGTCTTAGTCTTCTAATTGCTTTTTCCTTGATCTGGCGGACGCGCTCTCTTGTGAGGCCAAATTTGTCGCCAATCTCTTCCAATGTCATTTCCTGACAGCCTATACCGAAAAACATTTTGATTATCTCACATTCTCTTTCGGTTAATGTAGCAAGGGCTCGATCAATTTCTTTTGCCAATGACTCGTTCATTAACGACCGGTCAGCGATAGGAGCATCATCGTTAACAAGCACATCCAAAAGACTGTTGTCTTCGCCTTCCACAAACGGAGCATCCACCGAGATATGTCTTCCCGATACTTTTAAGGTATCCGAAATTTTATCTACCGGAATATCCAGTTCATCTGCAAGTTCTTCAGGAGAAGGTCTACGTTCGTTTTCCTGTTCGAATTTAGAGAAGGCTTTACTGATTTTATTCAACGAACCCACCTGATTCAACGGAAGACGTACAATTCTCGACTGTTCTGCCAAAGCCTGCAAAATAGACTGACGAATCCACCACACAGCATAAGAAATAAACTTAAAACCTCTGGTCTCGTCGAATTTTTCAGCCGCCTTAATCAATCCCAGGTTACCTTCATTAATAAGGTCCGGTAAACTTAACCCCTGATTTTGATATTGCTTAGCTACAGATACAACAAAACGCAGATTCGCTCTGGTCAATTTTTCCAATGCTCTCCGGTCGCCTCTTTTGATAGCCTGTGCCAATTCTACTTCTTCTTCTACTGTGATCAGATCTTCACGGCCTATTTCCTGAAGATACTTGTCAAGAGAAGCGCTTTCGCGATTGGTAATGGACTTTGTGATCTTTAACTGTCTCATCCAATGTTTTTATATTGAGAATATCAGGGTGCAAAGATAATATTATTTTTATTGACAGAATTGGCTGGATGCACCCTACACCCAGCCAATTATAAACCTTTAACAATCTTCCCGCCAAATAAGACGAATATAACGTTATTTTATTATTCAGCCAGATCTATAGCATATACTTTCGTACGTCCATTCGGATAAAAACCTTTCACTACGATGTAACAATCGTTCTCACTGTAACGATCGTCCTCATTACCCTTCAAAACCTTGTCAACTATTCTCTCAAGTTGTTCAGGAGATGAAATCTTCTGATCATTTACAACCATGATGATGAAACCTTTTTTGATACCGGCATCTTTCAGTTTACCATTCAATAAACCGGTCACTTCAATACCATAGCTTACACCTAATTCACGTTTCTGTTCGTTTGTCAACGCGCTAAAAGCGGCTCCTAAAACTTCAGCACTGTCGGCTGCTCCCTTCACTACGGCTGTACTGCCCTGTGCATTACGAAGTTCCACATTAAATGTCTTGGTGCTACCATTACGGTCTACAGTCACCTGCACTTTGTCACCCGGACGATATTTACTAATCTGTTCCTGCAGAGCATTCGCAGATTTCACTTTTGCACCATTTACGGCTACAATCACGTCACCCTTTTCAATTCCGGCCTCCTTAGCAGTACTGCGGTCTGCGAAATCAGCCACACACGCACCTTCAGATACTTTTATCTTGGATTTCAAGGCACTCAGTTCTTCTTTCTGTTTAGCCGGCAAGTTCGGATAGCCCAGCATATCGGCAATATCACCCACACTCATGATCTGGACACCCAAGATTGCACGCTGTACCGTACCATACTGTTTCAAGTCGTTTGCCACTTTCCCAGCAATGCTGATAGGCACTGCAAACGAATAACCGGCAAAGTTTCCTGTCTCGGAATAAATAGCGGTATTGATACCGACCAGCTCACCTTTCGTATTCACCAGCGCACCTCCACTATTACCGGGGTTCACAGCTGCATCGGTCTGGATAAACGACTCGATCTTGCTCTTGTCTCCGCCTCCCATCGAGATGCCACGTCCTTTTGCACTCACAATACCGGCTGTAACCGTAGAAGTCAGATTAAACGGGTTACCGACAGCCAACACCCATTCCCCGACTTTCAGTTTTTCAGAATCACCGAACGGAATGGTAGGAAGATCTTTTGCATCAACCTTAAGCAAAGCGATGTCTGTCGTCGGATCGGTTCCAACCAATTTGGCTGCAAACTTGCGGTTGTCATTCAATGTCACTTCCAGTTCATCCGCTCCATCGATCACATGATTGTTCGTTATAATATATCCATCGGTCGAAATGATCACCCCGGAACCAGCCCCTACCCGTGGTTGTGGTTGCGGGCGCTGGAAACCACCACGTCCTCCGAATCCGAAGAAATATTCGAACGGATCAACATACTGCGGCTGATTGCCTCCGTCGGCATATTGTTTGGCATTTGTCGTGGCCTTAATATGCACAACGCCATGAACCGTACTTTCTGCTGCCGTAGTAAAATCCGTATTCTCTGCAGCAACCGTATTATAACCGGCTAACCGGATCGGCTGATTGAAGGTATTTGCTGAGCCAGAAGCGCTAAATACCGGTTGATTCTTATTAATCAGGTAAGCACTCGTCCCAACAGCCGCCCCCGCACTGATTGCAGCAACGAGAACTATACCAAGCACATTTTTCCACATCTTTTTCATACTCTTATTATTTTATCAAACATTTAAATTTAACACTTTTCTTTCGACAAAGAAAAGTCAAAAATCGTGCGATTATTCCATTTGAGACTGTTTTTTTATCACTTTTAACGGCGCTCCGCAAGGGCTTAACTGCGATTAACAGTACTGTGTAATGCAAAGTACCTTTTTAACAATCGACTGTCTGACAAATGGTCATACATTCAATAATATAACAGCAAGAACGGCAGAATGTTTCCCATGAAACTGCCATCAGATGCTTATGTAATTTATTTTCGACAATGTCGAAAACATATACGACAATGCCGAGAATATACACGACAACGTCGAAAATATACATGACATTGTCGAAAACAAATTAGACTGGCAGAAAAGTAAAAGAGAACCATATCGAACTCTTTTGATGTAACTATCCTAATTTTCAATTTTCAATTGTCAATTAAAAGAATTACCTTTGTCCCATTGCAGTTTGCCGGTCTGTCGCTCGTCCTTCGGGACGGGAGGAACGTCCGGGCAACAGAGAGCACCATACTTCTTAACGGGAAGCTGTCCGCGAGGGTAGAGTTGCGTAACAGAAAACGACCGCCGGATCTGTCCGGTAAGGGTGAAAAGGTGAGGTAAGAGCTCACCGGATCTTATAGTAATATAGGATGCCGTACGTCTTATGGGTTGTAAGGTCATGTATACCGGCGCATGTAGGATTGCTCGTCCGATGCCGGGGGGTAGACCGCTAAAGCTTACTGGTGACAGTAAGACGAGATAAATGGCAGACGCTCCCGTACAAGCGGGAGTACAGAACCCGGCTTATAGGCAGACTGCTTTTTTATAATGTGCCAGTATACCAATTCAACAATATGCCAATTAAATGGTTTCTATTGGTATATTGGCACATTTAATTTATTGGCACATTATTATATATGAAAACAACCGATAAAAAGACACTTGGAGAACGGATCAACGCCTTACTGACAAGAACGATCCGTTTCGTCACTTACGACATTTGGCGGATCACCGAAAATGAAGTAAGCGGCCTGAAAGAACTTTATATCAATATAATCAAGACTATCATTCTTGCCGTCAGGGGTTTCCAGAGTGAGAATCTACAAACAAAAGCATCAGCCCTCACCTACAGCACATTGCTGTCCATCGTTCCTTTATTAGCCGTATTGTTAGGGATAGCCAAAGGGTTCGGTTTCCAGGGAACGGTACGCCAGGAGCTGTTTGATTATTTTCCCGGCCATGAGGCCGAACTGAGCAAGGCTTTCGAATTCGTGGAAAGCTATCTGGCACAGGCACAAGGCGGTGTAATCATCGGAGTAGGTCTGATCCTGCTGTTTTACACGGTTATCAATCTGATTTCTTCGATAGAAGACACATTCAATGATATTTGGCAGATACAGAAATCACGTCCGTGGTACCGGAAAATATCCGACTATCTGGCATTGTTCCTGATCCTCCCGGTGTTGATGACAGCCTCCAGCGGTTTGTCTATCTTCCTGTCTACCTTGCAAAACTCGTTTTTCAGCCAATATTTCTTTTTTACACCGTTAGTCGAACTTATACTGAACATAACACCTTATATCATTACGATCCTGGCATTCACGGGGCTTTATATTTCATTACCTAATACGAAAGTCCGGTTCGTAAACGGCCTCGTGGCCGGAATCCTGTCGGGCATCGCATTCCAGTTTTTCCAGTTTATCTACATCAGCGGACAGATTTGGGTGAGCAAATACAATGCGATCTACGGTAGTTTTGCCGCTTTACCCTTGTTGTTGCTATGGCTGCAATTGTCATGGCTGATCTGCCTGTTCGGGGCGGAAATCTCGTATGCCTCCCAAAACGTGAAGAAATTCAGTTTCGAACGGGACAGCAAGAATATCAGCCGGCGATATAAAGATTTCCTCACGCTGCTGATCGCCTCGCTGATCGTAAAACGGTTCGTGAAAGGAGAAAAGCCTTATACGGCGGATGAACTGTCGGACGCTTACCGCATACCGATCCGCATCACGACACAGATACTCTATCAGCTGACCGAATTGCACATCATTATCGAAGTCAATTACGGAGATGACGAACGCGTCGTCCACTACCAACCGGCCATCGACGTAAACAAGATCACGGTCAGTTATCTGCTGACACGAATGGACGAATACGGTTCGGAAAATTTCAAAATTGACACGTCCAAATTGTTCAGCAAAGAATGGAAAGCCTTGCTGAAAACCCGAGAGGACATGATTAAGGCGAATGATAACATTTTGTTGAAAGACCTTTAAACAATTGACAATGGATAATTGACAATTGACAATTATTAGGGGATGGATAAAAGAAAAGGGAATACAGATCTGACGGAGGGAAAAGTATGGAAAGTGATCATTCGCTTTGCATTACCGCTGCTGATCGGGAATCTGCTGCAACAGTTCTATAACATAACGGACAGCATTATTGTCGGACAGTTCCTGGGAAAAGAGGCATTGGCGGCGGTATCGGCATCTTTCTTCATCTATTACTTCATTATCTCGTTCGTGATCGGTGTCGGAAGCGGGACTACAGTGGTTATTTCACAACTTTTCGGGGCTAAACAGTATCAAAAGGTACAACTTGCTTTTTCATCTTTCTTCATATTTATGTTAGTCGGAGGCGTGATATTATCCATTGCAGGGATTATTTTTGCCGAACCAGTTTTCCGCCTGACCAATACGCCTGAAGAGGTTATCCCGCAAGCGGTGTCCTATTTCCGCATTTACATAGGAGGAACATTCCTGTTCGTAACCTTCAACAGCATCATTTCGATTTTACGAGGTGTGGGCGAGTCTGTACGCCCAATGCTGTTCATCCTGATTACGACTGTCTTGAACATTGCGTTCGACCTGCTTTTCATACTCGTGTTCAAATGGGGTATCGAGGGGGCTGCGCGGGCGACTGTCATTTCACAGGGGATCGGCATGTGTATCGCTTTAGCGTATGTAAACAACACGCACCCCTTGCTGTCCATCAAAAAGCAAGATATGCTATTCGACTGGAAACTGTTCAAAGAGAGTCTGAAAATCGGACTACCGACAAGCGTACAGCAATGCGCGATCGCCCTCGGGCTGATAGCACTGCTGGGGATCGTGAACAGTTTCGGGACCAATACACTGACAGCTTACGGGGCTGCCGGAAAAATAGACACGATCATCACCCAGGCCATCCTCACCTTATCGGGGGCGCTGGCGGCTTTCTGCGGACAAAACATCGGAGCCGGGAAACTGGACCGGGTAAAAAGGGGGGTACGATTTACGATGTATACGAATATAGTCCTGGGACTATTGACTTTTGCCGCCGTCTATCTGTTCGGTGACGAGATGATGAAAGTTTTCACGAAAGACGCGGATGTCGTGGCGATCGGAAAGGAATATTTGCTGATTATCGGCGGTTTCTTCATCATACACGGGGCACTGAATGTGTACAACGGGGCACTCAGGGGAGCTGGAGACACTTTGTTCCCAATGATAACCAGCCTGGTCTGCCTCTGGCTGATCCGTATCCCCCTCGCCTATTATCTCAGTTCCTGGCTGGGACGTAGCGGTATCTGGTGGGCGATCGGTATCAGCATCACAATCGGGTTGCTCGTGACCTTCGTTTATTATAAGATGGGGGTTTGGAAGAGAAAAAGGAAGATTTATGATTTATGATTTATTCATGCCACAAAAAATCATAAATCATAAATCATAAATCTCAATACCGATTATAGCTAATCACTTCTTTCGGATCTTTGCGTTTCTTAGGTCTGTCCGGTTGAGTGGAATAGCCGATGACAATGTCCAACAAGATGCGTTTGCCGGAGGGAATATCCAATAGTTTACGAACTTTCGTTTCATCGAACCAACCGACAATGCAACTACCCAACCCTTCGTCTTCAGCAGCCAACACAAGATGGGCGGCCGTTATGCCGATATCCAGATGGGAAAAATTCTTATCCTTGATCCATGAGCCAATGCCGGCTGTCAGATTCGGCTTTTCTTCTACGACCAAGATATGTACGGGCGCCTGTTTGGTGAAATGGTTCATCCCCAGGACGCGGTTCGAAGTTGCGTCCGCCACCCGATTCTTCAGCTCAGGATCATCTACCACGATAAAATGCCAGGGTTGCGAATTGCAGGCAGACGGCGCGATACACGCCGCCTCCAAAATACGCTGCAATTTCTCCTTCTCCACCGGACGCTGCGGATCAAAAGCCCGGTCACTTTGGCGCCGACTTGCTAAAGAAAGGAAATCTTTCATTTGAACTGCATCATTTTACTGATATACTTACCGACAATGTCGAACTCCAGATTGACCACCGTACCTTTTTCGATCTGGCAGAAGTTGGTGTTGTCATGCGTATACGGAATGATCGCCACCTGGAAACTGTTCTGCTTCGAATTGCAGACGGTCAGGCTAACACCGTTGACACAAACCGAACCTTTCTCGACAGTTATATATCCCTGCTGCGCCATCTCTTTGTCGAACGGATATTCGAACGTATAATACCAGCTTCCATTGGCTTCGCGTACATCCTTGCAAACAGCGGTTTGGTCTACATGGCCCTGCACGATATGTCCGTCCAAGCGGCCGTTCATCATCATGCTTCTTTCGAGGTTCACCAGGTCACCCACTTTCAGTAATCCTAGATTCGAACGATCCAGCGTTTCCTGAATAGCCGTCACCGTATATGTATCGTCGGTCAGACTTACTACCGTAAGGCATACGCCGTTATGTGCCACACTCTGATCGATTTTCAGTTCATTTACAAACGAACATTTCATTGTGATGTGCAGATTTCCCTGATCCGCGTTCAACGCAACTACTTGAGCAGCTTCTTCTACAATTCCTGAGAACATAGTCTTGTGTTGTTTTAATTAATATTTCCAACTTCAAAGATACAGAGATTTAGTGTACTTTCCCGCAAGTATCACTCTAAATTACAACTAAAAGACTATATTTATACATTGTCTGTGGCATCCGCGTCCGGTAATATCAATTTGACTCACCTTCCAAAGGACTGTAAATAATCAAGAAAAAACTATCTTTGTATCGTATTACAAACTATATATAATATGGAAGCAGATAAAGTCGATAAATTCCTTTTGGCTAATGAAAGTAAATTTCCTGAATATGAAATTCCTATCCATCGGCTGTTAAACTTCACTCCCGAACAGGAGCTCATCTTGGAAACAACCCGTTTCAAACGACCGGGCAGGATATTACTCGTTTCCATCTTCTTCGGAACACTGGGAATCGATCGTTTTCTTACCGGAGATATCGTAAAAGGAATCATCAAACTCCTTACCGGCGGCGGACTGGGTATTTGGTGGCTTGCCGACTGGTTTATGATAACCGGAGTAGCGAAAAGAAAAAACATGGAGAAGCTAAATCAGATAATCAATATCTAAAAATCATCACAGTAGCGTAAAACAGCGGAACGCAATTGAATATATTCGCAATCAAGGGAAATAAAAAAAGAGACTGTCCAAAAGTTTGGCAGTCTCTTTTTTTATAGTATGCGCGGAATGCTATTATTTAGCTTGTTCCAACTGCAATGTCTTGGTCGGTTCGTCGCAAACTTCAGTCGGACCAAAATACTGGATAGGGCCAGGATAAACATAGCTTGTCGTCATTGCCCATTCGTCACGGTTAGCAGCGAACTTCTTGAAAGGAGCACCGTCGAGCTTAACCAGAGCTTTCTGGATAACCGGTTTCATTTCTCCATGACGTTTTTCCATGTTCATCATCATGGTTACGGGGATACCACCAGCGATCCACTGGTCAGCCGGAGCAGTCGTGTTGCGTACGGAAGACATATAACCAGTCTTGCCGGCAGCGATCAGGCAAGAAGCCGTATAACCCAAAGAATAGCAGTAGTCTGCATCGTAGTTGGACGGAGCAGCACAACGGCCTTCGTACCCGAAGAAGTGGTGCTGTGCAGCGAACTTGCCGACATATTTGCCTTCGGCCTTCCATTCAGCCAACTTCTTGCCAACCATTTCCGACAGCAATTTTTCTGTTTCGATCAGAGAAACCTGTACGTTTCCGTGTGGGTCGCGATCCAAAGACAACTGACGTGCCACACCTTCCGGCAGAGAAGCATATAAGTCGGAGTTTTCTTTTGTCAGCTTGCTGATGATATAAGCACGCTGTTCGCTCTTCTTGATCATCTTGAATTCGGCATCGTGTTTAGCCAGGAAGTCGTTCAGCTCAGCGATCAGGCGTTTCATAGCCGGAACGAATTCGATCAGACCTTCCGGAATCAATACAGTACCGAAGTTGTTGCCAGCTTCTGCGCGTTTGGCAACGATACCAGCGATATAAGTAACAATGTCATCCAATGACATGTTCTTTTCTTCTACTTCTTCGGAGATGATACAGATATTCGGCTGAGTCTGCAAAGCGCATTCCAATGCGATATGAGAAGCTGAACGGCCCATCAATTTGATGAAGTGCCAATATTTCTGAGCAGAGTTACAGTCGCGCTGGATGTTACCGATTACTTCAGAATAGACCTTACAAGCAGTATCGAAACCGAAAGAAGTTTCAATCTGTTCGTTCTTCAAGTCACCGTCGATTGTCTTCGGGCAACCGATTACCTGTACACCCGCGTTGATAGCCTTGTAGTATTCAGCCAATACGCAAGCATTTGTGTTGGAATCGTCACCACCGATGATAACCAGTGCCTTGATATCCAACTCTTTCAGGATTTCCAATCCCTTATCGAACTGTTCTTTTGTTTCCAGTTTGGTACGACCTGAACCGATCATATCGAAACCACCTGTGTTACGGTATTCGTCGATAATATCAGCCGTCAGTTCCATATATTTATGATCGATCAGACCACCAGGTCCCAAGATAAAGCCATACAGACGAGAAGCTGCGTTATTAGCCTTGATACCGTCGAACAGACCTGCAATCACGTTATGACCACCAGGAGCCTGACCACCGGAAAGAATCACACCGACGTTCATTGCCGGCAGCTCTTTCTTTTCGTTACTTTTTTCGAAAGTAACTACAGGCATTCCGTACGTGTTCGGGAATAGTTTCTTGATATCTTCCTGATCGGCTACTGATTCTGTATACTCGCCATCAACGGCTTTTACAGCACCTTTCAATGCAGCGGGAACCTTAGGCAGGTAAGCTGCTCTTGCAATTTGTAATGCACTCTTTGTCATTTCTTAATCTGATTTATATAGAAATTATCTGATTTACTTAAATTAAAGCGGTGCAAATATAGAATTTTTTCTTCAATCTTAAAAGAGGAATCAACGATTCATTTACTTTCTCTACACCGTATTTTATATTATAGTACAAATGTTTTCTACCTGCTTTTCAAAGTCTTCCCGTTGCTTGGCACGACCTTTTACCACACTTCGATGATTATAAATAGTTTGAGGCGAATAGAATAACAACGTTGCTATCTTGGAACTATCTTTGATCCCCATACGGATAAGGGCAAATATGCGCAATTCCGTATTCAAAACCTCCCCTTTTTTAGGTCTGATCTCCTCCCCTTCACGCAGTAAAGCATTGAAGGCTTCGATAAAACCAGGATACAGATTGAGAAAAGCAGTATCGAAGTTAAGAAAGAACTCTTTCGCATCCGTCTCCGATAAGCGGGTAGCATTAGCCAGTTTCAATAAATCGTCCGTCTGCTTTGCTTTAACTTTACGCTTGACCAGCTCCTGATATTTATTCAACTTATTAATATAGGCAGCACATAAGTCCATAAAAAGACTAACATAGTCTTCACGTGTATGATTAGTATCGACCAGCATTTTATTCAGACGTTGTAACTCCCGATTCATCTCTGCCAATATATCTTTCTGCTTATGCAATAAACGAACTTGCCTATATATATAAACGAGAGATATCACCAAACCAATAAACAATAAGCTGATACATATCAGTGATTTTTGCAGACGCTCGTTTTTAAGCCGGTTCATTTCCTGATAAGAGGTAACGATAGAAGGAATTTTCTGAGCTATTTCAATCATACGCAGTCGATTATTATAAAACAGAGCATCCTCCATCGAGTAGTTTAGATAGCGATTGGCATCCTCAATATCCTCTCCCCTATGATTAAAGATATACAATGCCAATTCCTGCAAAGCCATATTTTCTTTTAGCGGACATACCTGATCAGAAATAGCAGCTCTGATTAAAAAACTCTCATATTGTTCCCAATCATTAGTATGAGCATAAACCAAAGCCAGACCGTAGGTGGCCATAGCATACAAACGCATATTAACAGGTTGTCCTTCGAGTGCTTTCTTATAACACACTTCCGCTTCTGCATACCGTTGACGCCGATACAAATGTTCTCCTTTCCAATAAGAATATAACGGTGATTCTTTGGGAAGCATATTGATTAATGAATCTTGATACAACATCTCTTTTTGATAATAAAGAGGAGCATATACTTTATCATTGGAATATTCAGCCCACACGCTATATGCCCATTCGTAGGCTGCATAATATTTTATCCATTGCGCCGTATCCAAGACTTGCCTATCTACCTTCTGCAAGTTCTCAATGGATTCGCTGAAATATCCGGAAGTAGACAAAAGAACGGAACGATAGATAACACTTAAATTATAATAAGAAGCATCCGACAAACGAATAGCCTCCTCCTCCAACTTGTCCACATATTGCATGGCTGAGTCGAAACGGAACGTATAATATTCCTCATAAATGGAATTGTATAGACGAATACGCTCAATGTCATTCGCAGAAAGAGACAGTTCTTGTTTCAGGCTGTCGATACGTGCTTCTTTTTGCCGGACATAATATGCACGCTGCTTCAGCACTTGCTCTAATTCCGCATGCAGGTTTCCCTGAGTTGCAAAAGCAGTATGCCAGCAAACGAGCAACAAACAAATTCCTAATAACACGTGTTTCCCCATGAAGCATTTTAATTAAAAGTAGACTTTACAAAGATAAATAAACTTTTTCAGAAGTAGAAAACATCTACTTCAGTCCCTATACTAATCCGCATAAATCATCTTATAATCAACGATATACAATTTAATATAACTCCTTCCGATCTACCTAAAGACTACTCCGGACAACAACAGGCAATAATGCAGTCTACTTTTGCTCCCGTTCAGAACAAGGAACCGCTTTCCTGTTTTGGCACTCAATTACAAATCCATAAAAAATCTAATATCGATGAAGCAGAAACTCTTTTTAAGCACCTTCTTAATTGCAACATTTTCCGGTATGCAAACAATGGCAAGTGCGCAGATAGTAACCGACTCCATCAACGGTAAAAAGACAGAAAGAGACGAACGCAACGTCATGCTGAACGCATCGGATGCTAACAAGCCCCGCGAAATCCAAATAGGATTACCAAGTGAAGACGTTAACGTCTACGAAAACGGACTACCTGCCGTTTACTCGTCTGCCATACACAAACTGGCTACTCATTGGCGCAGCGATGCAACCTTGGGCAATGTCGGCCTGATGACACCTTCCGAATCCGCCATCACCACCGGTAATGTTGCCTATTCGGTAAACGCATTTTCCAAGTTAGGACAGAAAGAATTTAAAGGAGTCGTGAACTATCATACCAACCATTTCGGCTGGCAGAATGTCGATATGAATGTATCGGGCGGGATCAGTGAAGACTGGCTGTATACTGCCGGCGTTTATCAGAACTTTGATCCGGGCAGTTTCGACCCCAAATTCAGTAACTTTAGCGACCGTACACAATTATACAGGGCAGGCCTCACCCGTCTTTTCAATAACAGACGGGGCAAACTGTCTTTATTCTATAAGTTTTCAAAAAGCAATGCGCTCGGTTCAATGATAAACGCTGCTCCTTTTATATATGTGGGAGACGGAAGCGTGAAAGAAATTCCGGGGTTTCATCTGGGTACCTCTTCGTATGCTCCCGAAGGCGGACGCTTCCAATATATGGATGTGGCAGACGGAACGATGAAAAGCGGACGTTTGGGAGACTTCACCGACAACAAAGCGCATGAAGCTGCGATCCTGTTCGACTACACCTTTAATAAAGGTTTGAAATGGACACTGAATGCCAAACATACGAACGCTCCGTCGGCCAACTATGCTGATTTCGGAGGTAGCAATATCAGCGAAGCAACTGCGGCCGATGCCTTATTCACTGACAACTCCAAAACACCTTATACCGGACTGATAGAAGGAAGACGCGCTTGGCTCCATTTAGGAAAGGTTCAAAATGCCTTATTGACTTCGGAACTGGGCAAGCAGGCCAACAACCATCAATGGCGATTAGGCATGAACGAATGGTTCTACTATTTAGATTACCGCTCTTCTTCTTTCCAATGGATAGGAACGGTAAGCGAATACCCGCAAATCCTGAACCGCATGGAAAGCGACGGAAGCAAAAGCAAGTTCAGAGGTTTCAACGAACTAAGCCCCGAATATACCAAAGGATATGAAAATAAGCTAGCCGCCTATTTCACCGACAACTGGCAAATAAGCCCGAAGTTCAATCTATATTATGGTGGTCGTCTGGAATATTACCGTATGTCTGCCGATCAGATACCTTACAGCCGTTATGAGGGCTTTCACATCGGCGACACACATACCTATGTAGACAATGAAGGCAATACATTATCCACTGAAAATATCCAACCCCGTAATGTTTTGAAAAACAAACTGAATTATGCTGCAACCGTACAGCTAACCTATAATATTACAAATACGTTTGGACTTACTGCCGACGGAACGATCGCCACCCGTTTCCCACGAATCAATGAATATGCAGGAACCGGACCTACGGAAGAGCAATACAAACGCGTAACAACTCCATTACTGCGCGGCGGACTGTTCTATCATACTGATTGGATAAACCTTAATTCCACAGTCACTTACATTTCCAAATCCAACAACATCGACCAGCAGAATGTGACTAAACCGGGAACGACACAGTCTAAAACAACCCTCCTGATTTATGACATCCAAACGCTGGGATGGACAACTTCCGCAGAAATAGACCCGTTCAAAGGATTTCATCTGCACGCCTTGTTCACCTACCAGAAGCCGACGTATAACAACTATTTCATCAAATCACCTTTCGATGGAGTCGCCGACCTGAACGCTAATGGTAATATTGTAAAAGAAATTCCCCAAATACTGGTGGAACTTGATCCCAGTTATAATATTACTCCCGACCTGCGTGTCTGGCTGAGTTTCCGGTATTTCGGCAAAACATACGCCAATCTGACCAACGCTCTCTATTTCAACGGACGTTGGGAAACCTTCGGCGGAATAAACTGGACAGTAAACAAGCATCTCTCTTTGGGAGCAACCGTAGTCAATTTCCTCAACCAGAAAGGAGCCAGCGGCACAATCAACGGTGCGGAACTGCTGAGTAAGGAAGAGGCCGGCAAATTCAAGAATCATTATATGAGCGGCAACTATTTGCGCCCGTTCACCCTTGAATTTAGCGCAAGCATTTCATTCTAAACAACTGTAATTACATTCATCACTTCAAATTTATATATCATGAAAAAGTTATTTACCATTCTATTCGCATTTGCATGCCTTCAGGCCAATGCCGCGGAAGAAAAGAACATCCGTATCTCAACCGACAACACCGACCTGATACTTCAGGTTGGAGAAAACGGCAGGTTATATCAAACTTATATAGGTAAGAAACTGCTGCACGAACAAGATTTGCAGAACTTCCAATGGGACGTACATGCAGGTTCCGACGGCAGTGTCAGCAAACGCGGCTGGGAAGTCTACGGCGGTTCAGGTTATGAGGATTTCTTCGAACCGGCCATAGCCATCACCCATCACGACGGAAATCCGGCAACTGTCTTGCATTATGTATCGTCTTCCACACACACGGTAGAAGGTGGTACGGAAACCATTATCCAGTTGCGCGACAAGCAATACCCGGTAGAAGTCAACCTTCATTATGTGGCTTATCCGAAAGAAAATGTCATTAAGACCTGGAGTGAAATAACACATCAGGAAAAGGCACCGATCACACTTTCCGCCTACGCCTCCACAATGCTTTATTTCAGCAACTCCGATTATTACTTGACGGAGTTCAGCAGCGACTGGGCCAAAGAAGCACAAATGAACAGTCAGCAGCTACAATTCGGCAAAAAGGTAATCGATACGAAATTAGGAAGCCGTGCCGCCATGCACACACACCCATTCTTCGAAATCGGTTTAGACCAACCGGTAAACGAATTTCAAGGAGATGTATTGATGGGTACTTTGGGATGGACCGGAAATTTCCGCTTCACGTTCGAAGTGGACAATGTAGGCAATTTGCGCGTAATACCGGCCATCAATCCTTATGCTTCTCTCTATGAATTGAAAGCCAACGAAGTGTTTACTACTCCCGAATTCATATTCACGCTAAGTCACAACGGTGCATCGCAAGGTAGCCGCAACCTCCACGATTGGGCACTCAATTACAGCCTGAAAGATGGCAAAAGCAGCCGCATGACACTATTAAACAATTGGGAAAACACAGGATTCAATTTCGACCAAAAGATTCTCGCCGACCTAATGAAGGAGGCCAAGCGCCTGGGCGTAGATATGTTCCTATTAGACGACGGATGGTTCGGCAACAAACATCCGCGCAAAGACGACCGGGCCGGCTTAGGAGATTGGGAAGTGACACACGACAAACTGCCCGGCGGCATCCCTGCCCTGGTCAAATCAGCCCAGCAGGCTGGCGTTAAACTGGGTATCTGGATTGAACCGGAAATGGTAAATCCCCAAAGCGAGTTGTTTGAGAAACATAAAGACTGGGCGATTGCGCTTCCTAACCGCGAGACATATTATTACCGCAATCAGTTGGTACTCGATTTAAGCAACCCGGAAGTACAAAACTATGTGTATGGCGTAGTAGAAGGCATCCTGAAAGAAAATCCCGAAGTCGCTTTCTTCAAATGGGATTGCAACAGCCCGATCACCAACATTTACTCTTCTTACTTAAAAGAGAAGCAGGGACAATTATACATCGACCACGTACGCGGTATCTATAACGTATTAAAACGCGTGAAAGAAAACTATCCGAATGTTCCCATGATGCTTTGCTCCGGCGGTGGTGCACGTTGCGATTACGAAGCATTGAAATATTTCACCGAATTTTGGTGCAGCGACAACACCGACCCGGTTGAACGCATTTACATACAATGGGGCTTCTCACAATTCTTCCCGGCAAAAGCCATGTGTGCCCATGTCACCAGCTGGAACAAGGCTACCTCAGTGAAGTTTCGCACCGACGTTGCCTCCATGTGTAAATTAGGATTCGACATCAGCCTGAAAAGTCTCAGTCATGACGAGCAAGCCTATTGCCAAGAAGCGGTAACAAACTGGAAACGCTTGCAAAATGCAATCATGGACGGCGATCAATATCGCTTGGTCTCTCCTTACGAAAGCAATCACATGGCACTGAACTACGTCAGCAAAGACAAAAGCAAAGCCGTATTATTTGCCTATGACCTCAACCCCCGCTTCCAGGAAAAATTGATAGCAGTCAAGTTACAAGGCTTAGATCCTGACAAATATTATAAGGTAGAAGAAATCAACCTGATGCCCTCCGTTGCTTTCAAATTAGAAGCCAATGGAAAGATTTATTCCGGCGACTATCTCATGAAAGTAGGACTGAATGCATTCGGATTCACACCGCTACAAAGCCATGTAATCGAATTGACAGTTCAATAACAGACTAACCTCAAGGAGGTGTCAAAACTATCCTGTTCCCGCGCTCGACGCGGGATCGCATTAAAACCAGCCCTATAAAAGTCTGATTGATAAGGTCTGCCCTTTTGCGGTCCCGCATCAGGTGCGGGGACAAGGAGATTTTGACACACCTAACATCAGACCGGTCTGATCGAAGCGGGCTTCATAGTCGCCCGCTATCTTTACTTTGGCTTCGAAATAATAAAACCTGACGTTACTTGTTTCCTACCCTTATATTTTGTATCTTTGGAAAGCAGAAAGTTGTTTGCCGATGCCCTCGTCAATATAAATGACGTCCTCGACAGTTTTGCTGATGCCCTCAACAATATTACCGAGGGCATCGGTAACAGATTACATCGGCAGAAAAAACACGATAACATCGGACATAATCAAAGATAAGTCCAAGTAACCATAAATATAGATAACGATTAATCGACACAAATATGGGAAGAATAAAGTTCGGAGTATACAAGACTCCTAAAGGGAACGGCACAGAACAACAAGCCTGCGCCCGGTTCATATCCAGAGGAACGCAAAGGATGGACGAACTCTGCGAGCATCTGTCTGAAACCTGCACGCTGACTTCGGCTGATGTCAAAGGGGTTATCGAAGCATTGACCCTTTACATCGGTCGGAACCTCTCCCGCGGATATAGCGTGGAGTTGGAAGGATTGGGGCACTTCTCTCCTGCCCTCAAAACAGTGCGGAAGACAGACGAGAACGGTCAAAGCATCTTCTTCGCACGAGCAGACGGCGTGAACTTCCGCTGTTCCAAACGGCTGAAGGCCCTTGTCAACAAGGAACGTCCGATCAAAGTAAAAAGAGAAAACGTAACATCCAACAAACAGGAAGACCGGAAAAACAAGATGCTCAACTACCTGAAGCATCATCCGCACATCAATCTGACCGACTACGCCGCCCTCAACAGTTGTAGCCGCTACCGGGCCACAGAAGACATGAAGAAGTTTGTCGAGGAGGCCGTAGTGATAAAAATCGGCTATCGGACACACCGAGTGTATGCGTTGCCAGGGAAAGAGGAGAAAGGTTGAGTTACTTATGATAGAATTCAATTTAAATAACCATATTTGCGCAACATCTAAAACGAATCATAAACATAGCAATAAGTTCTGACTAAAGATACCATCATCCCGACCATACGATTAAGTTCCGAGAACTTTGTTTTAGACAATGTAGTCGTCGTTGGCGAAAAACAATCTCCCGCCCTTAAAATAGAAAGAGGGAAAATGATATTCACTCCCAAAAACAGTAGCATCGTTGCCGGCAGTACAGCCCTTGAAGTACTGAAAAAAACACCGGGCATTTTTGTGGATGGCGACAACAATATCAGCATAGGTGGTAAAAACAGCGTATTGGTTATCCTCAACGGGAAACAAACCTATATGCAAAAGGAAGAACTTGTTACTTTATTAAAAGCAACCCCCTTCCTCTTCGGTATCCTCCGTAGAGGTCATGCACACCCCCTCTGCCCAGTACGATGCCGAGGGATCCGGTGGCATTATAAACATCAACATGAATAAAAAGACTTCCGAAGGCTTCTTCCTCTCCTTCAACAATGGCTTATCGTATTGGGAGAATCTCAGGGAGAATACCGAATTGTCTTTCAGCTATGCCAGAAACAAGTTCAGCCTGTCTGGAAACTACAACCATGCCATCGGACATTATAATATGGATTATGGCATGTACCGCCTCCAAGGCGACAAAGAATATTACAGCCCGACGGAAGATACGGATAAGCGCAAGACAATATCCGGCAATTTAAACCTGGAGTATGCCTTCACCGAAAAACAGGTAGTAGGCGGTCGCCTCGACATCAACACCCTGTCTGGCCCGGGTATAACCAGCACGATGACTGAAATACGAGACGTTCAAACCCACATCTTGGAAAAGACGCTTTATGGAAGTAATGATTATTACAGACAGAAGGGGAACAGGTATGGCGGCAATCTGTATTATCTGTCTACTCCGCAAGAAAACGTCAGCTATTCCGTCGACTTAAACTATGCTTGGTTCGACGGTGGCTCCGGCAACTGGCAACCCAATAAATACATCTCTCCCGATGGAAGCGTCCTGCAGGATAAACTTTATAAATCTATAAATAGTAGAAATATACATATATACGCTTTGGCTTACGACCAGAAGCATCCATTGTGGAACGGAGAGATCAAGTCGGGTCTCAAATTCTCATCCGTTCATGCAGACAACGGTTATCAGTTCTACGATGTGAAGAACGATGAAGAGGCGATAGACAAATTTCAATCCAATGATTTCAATTATAAGGAACAGATCTTGGCTGCCTATCTATTGTATACGCACCCGATAGGCGATCGGATCAGCATGGAAGCCGGGTTGCGTGGCGAATATACATTTTCGAATGGTCTTCTTCATACCATCAACGAACAGGTGGATGAAGAAAACAAAAGGGATTATTTCAACCTCTTCCCGACATTCAACCTGAATTATCAGATTAGCGACAACCATGCCCTCACCTTGAGTTATGCCAGTCGCATAGACCGACCGGCTTATCAAGATCTGAACCCATTCGAGTATCTGCTGGACGAGCTCTCTGCCTGGAAAGGGAATCCGTTTCTCACCCCCCAGAAGACTCATCGGGTAGCCGCCACTTATTCGCACAACCGTACCGCCCTTACCGCCTCTTATTCGTATATGAAAGATTATAAGGCACAGATTACCGATACGATTTCGGTCAGCAAAGTAATCATGACGCCCCGCAACATCGGAAAGCAACAAAGGGCATCGCTCACGCTGTATCAAGGCCTCGACCTTGCCCGATGGTGGAAGATGAATCTGAATCTGATCGGATATTATGTAAAAAACGATATTGCTTTCGATGCCTACCGGAAGTTCAACCTGGATGGTTTCGCCGGCATATTCTCCATACAAAACACCATTCGCTTGCCTTGGCAGATTCAAATGGAGCTAACAGGTTCGTATGCCACCAAGCGACTGGGTGCTTCCAACGAATATATCAAACCTTCCGGTTATGTAGATGTTGGATTTAGTAAAAGTTTTGCTAATAAGAGATGGACAGTCAATCTGGCCATGAGCGACATTTTCTGGACAAATAGATGGGACAACTATAGCTCTTTCAGCGGCTTCCAACTCTGGAACTGGGGAAAAGGCGAGTCGAGACAAATCAAACTAAATATAACCTATCGATTCGGAAAACAGAAACATAGCTCCCACAACAACCGGTTTGAAGAAATAGATAGGCTATAGTACCTGTCTCTCCACCTCTGCCCAGACGCAATGCGCAACAGACGCCTATCTCGGTATCGGGGTCAAGCAGGGAACCTTGCTGAAACTCTTCGAGCAGCACAAGCCGAGTTCGCCAAAAAGTCGGGTACAGCAGGGCGCAGGGAACATTCCGACGCTATTAGACGGTTTGCAGCCATATTCGGGAATATTACTCAAATACTCCGCTAAAAGTTTATTCTTCAATCGGTCAAATCAAACCGATAAAAATCACAAATAAAAAGGACTATCCGGAACAAAATCCAAATAGCCCTTTTGATTATAGTCATGCTGAAAGTTCTATTATAATTAAGTGCTTATGTTAATATTAATGCTTCCAGCTATCTATATATGCAATCTTATTTATTTTCCCAATTCATTGGAGAATGAGTAAGGAGCGTCACTGTCCTGTGTACCCCGGCTCTTGTTCGGGGTGACCGACATATTATAAAGAATGTTCATGCCACGCATCAGATCGCCATGTGTCAGATAATTCTTCGTATAATTCTTGCCATTCACTTTCATAGACGAGATGTAACGGTTCGCCTCACCGTTATTATTGGCCTTGATCACAACCTTCTTGCCATTTTCCAGATTCAACGTCACACTTTTAAACAGAGGAGATCCCAAGACGTACTGGTCCGTACCCGGACAAACCGGATAGAAGCCGAGAGCCGAGAAAACATACCAGGCCGAAGTCTGCCCGTTATCCTCATCCCCGCAATAGCCATCGGGAGTCGCGAAATAAAGCTTATCCATCACTTCACGCACCCAATATTGCGCTTTCCAGGGTTCACCGGAATAGTTATACAAGTAGATCATATGCTGGATCGGCTGGTTGCCATGCGCATAATTCCCCATATTCATAATCTGCATTTCGCGGATTTCATGGATCACACCACCGTAATAGCTATCATCAAACAAAGGCGGCACATTAAATACGGAATCCATCATGGCATTGAAACCGGTCTTTCCTCCCATCAAGTTGATCAGTCCCTGCGGGTCATGGAAAACCGACCAGGTATAATGCCAGCTGTTGCCTTCCGTAAAAGCATCTCCCCATTTCAGCGGATTGAACGGAGACTGGAACGAACCATCCTCGTTGCGGCCACGCATCAACTTGGTCTCAGGATCGAACAGGTTCTTATAATTCATCGCATGTTTCGCGAAAATAGCAATTTCGGATTCCGGTTTGCCTAAAGCCTTCCCTAATTTATAAATGGCCCAGTCGTCATAAGCATATTCCAACGTACGGGCAGCACTTTCATTGATTTTCACGTTATAAGGCACATAGCCCAATTCATTGTAATATTCATAGCCCAAACGTCCGGTCGATTTCACTTTCGGGTGTACACTGTTAGCTCCATGAACGACAGCCTCCCAAAGCGTCTCGATATCATATCCGCGAAGTCCTTTCAGGTAAGCATCCGCCACAACGGAAGCCGAATTATTACCGACCATACAACCACGATGTCCCGGACTTGCCCATTCCGGCAGGAAACCACTTTCCTTATATGTATTGGCAAGGCCCTCCTGCATCTTCGTATTCATATCCGGATACATCAGGTTCAGGAACGGGAACAAGCAACGGAAAGTATCCCAAAAACCGGTATCGGTGAACATATAACCCGGCAGAACTTCTCCGTTATACGGACTGTAGTGCACCACTTTTCCATTAGCATCCAATTCGTAGAAGCTGCGCGGAAACAGCAGCGAACGGTACAGACAGGAATAGAACGTACGCAATTTGTCCACATCGCCATCTTCCACGGTGATACGTCCTAAAGTTTCATTCCACACCTGACGGCCCGCCTCAGCTATTTCGTCAAACGAACGGCCGCCCAATTCTTTCAGGTTCAGTTCAGCCTGTTCAGGGCTGATAAAAGAAGAAGCTACGCGAGCATGAACAATCTCACCTTTACGGGTGGAAAAACCGATAATGGCACCGGTATGATTTTCTTTCGCTTCGGTTTCACCTTTGCGGATCTCATCGTCGCCAACAGTCGCCTTATAAGTAAAAGGCTTGTCGAACACGACAACGAAATAGTTACGGAAGTTCTGAGGAACCCCTCCGCTGTTACGAGTCGTATAGCCGATGATCTTGTTTTCTTCCGGAACGATCTTGATATATGAACCACGATCAAAAGCATCGACAATCACATACGAGTTGTCCGATTCGGGGAAAGTAAAGCGGAACATGGCGGCACGTTCCGTCGGAGTGATTTCCGTCACAACGTCATGGTCAGCCAGATACACCCGGTAATAATTAGGTTTTGCCACTTCTGCCTTATGAGAGAACCAACTGGCACGTTTATCCTGGTTAAACACCACTTTACCGGTAACCGGCATGATGGCAAACTGTCCGTAATCGTTGATCCACGGACTGGGCTGGTGAGTCTGCTTGAAACCCCGGATTTTGTCCGCGTCGTATGTGTACGCCCAGCCATCTCCCATCTTTCCGGTCTGTGGCATCCAGAAATTCATTCCCCAAGGCATGGCAATCGCCGGATAAGTATTACCTGTCGAGAGAGAAAGTTTCGACTGGCTTCCGACCAGCGGATTCACGTAATCCACCAGGTCCTTTTTGTCAGCCGCATCCACCGTAAAGAGGCTGCTGCAAAGCGTAATCGCTAAAATAAATAATTTCTTCATGGATAGAATATGTTTAATTAATTTGAAGACAAAGAATAGGGTCTGTCTGTCCCGTTAAAAACACGTTTTTTATTAGGAGAAGAGGTCATTTCGAACGTCAGCGTACCACCGTCCATAATGTCCTGCTGCGTAATGAACCCTTTCGTATAGGATTTACCATTCAACTTGACCGACTTGACATAGCGATTTTTGTCGCTCACCTTGTCAGCCTTTACCTCGAATGTCTTGCCGTTCTCCAGCGCTACCTTTATATAAGGCAAGTAAGGAGCTCCCAACACATACTGATCCGTTCCCGGACAAACCGGATAGAACCCCATCGAAGACAAGATATACCAAGCAGACATTTGTCCGCAGTCGTCGTTACCGCACAAGCCGTCGATATTATTGCGGTACATCTTATTCATGATTTCACGCTGCCAATATTGCGTTTTCCAGGGTTGTGAGGTCCAGGCATACAGGAACGGAATATGATGACTCGGTTCATTGCCATGCACATAGCCACCCAGCAAGCCTTCCTCCGTCACATCTTCTGTCTGGGCGAAAAACTCGGCAGGCAGATGCATCGTAAACAGGGAATCGAGCTTAGAAACAAAGGACTTCTCCCCTCCCATCAGGCGAATCATATTGTTCACATCCTGCGGCACATAGAAAGAATAGTTCAAAGCATTTCCTTCGATAAAACCCTCGCCATGCGTACTCAGTAAATTGAAATTCTCTTTCCAACGTCCGTCGGCATAACGGGGACGGGCATAACCGATATTCGTATCGAAAACATTCTCATAATTGACCGCACGTTTTTTATAGGTATCGGCAACAGAGCGGTTGCCGGCCAAAAGAGCCGTATGGTAGATGGTCCAATCATCATACGCATATTCCAATGTCAGGGAAGCGGCGCTGCCGTTATGGTCGAGAGCGACATACCCTTTTTCCATATACTCGCCGGTTCCGTCTAAGTAAGGAATCGTAGAACTGCTCACCATCGCTTTCAAAACTTCTTCCTTGTCCAACGGAAGACCTTTCGCCACGGCGTCGGCCAAAACGGAAACGGAATGATATCCGATCATGCACCAGTTTTCATTCGCCATATGACTCCAGATAGGCAAGGCTTTATGCACGCTTTGCTCGCAATGCTTCAGCATGGAGCGGGCGATATCCGTATTTACCTGACGGTTAATGATGTTGAACAACGGATGCAAAGCACGATAGGTGTCCCAAACAGAAAAAACCGTATAGTTTGTGAAATCATCCGCCTTATGGATATTATGATCCAACCCACGATACTGTCCATCCACATCCGTATAGACGCAAGGATTGATCATGGTGTGATACAAAGAAGTGTATAACATCGCCAACTGGTCGTCCGTACCGTTGGCTTCGATAACAGACAATTCCTTATTCCAGGTTTCACCGGCACGAGCCTCCAACTGGTCGAAACTATAGCCAGAGGCTTCAGTCCGCAAATTCTTCAAAGCGCCATCAGTGCTGACACCCGAAAGGGCGACTTTCACTTCCAAATCCTCGGAAATCGCCGGATCGAAATCAAAATAAGCGACGATCTTACGTCCACCTATATCAGGGAAATTTTCTTTCATATTGAATTTGCCGTACCCGCCCCGGTAATTGACTTTTGCTTTTTCCTCACATCCGTAATGAACAACCGGTTTGGAGAAAGACATGGCAAAGTAAGTATAGTTGGTACGCGCCCATCCGTTCGTGATACGATAGCCCGTAACCAGCGTATCATTTTCAACCCGGATATTCGTCCAAAGAACTTTTCCGTCGTAATTATATATACCATGAATCATATCTAAGATAACCCGCTGGTTTTTGGCTTCTTTCGGGAACGTATATTTATGCACGCCAACCCGCTTGGTTGTCGTCAGTTGTGCTTTTATTCCGTAGTCGGCCAACATCACTTCATAATAGCCGGGACGGGATATTTCCGTATCATGCGAGAAACGCGAACGGTAGCCGCCATCCGGGTTAGTTGCCGTTCCGGGATTCAGTTTCAATTCGCCGGTAACCGGCATAATCAAGATATCGCCGAGGTCGGAATGTCCGGTTCCGCTAAAATGCGTATGGCTGAACCCAACGATACTGCTATCCTTATGCTGATAGCCAGCACAATACTCATAGGCACGCGGCTGATATTTACCATCCACGTTATGAGGGATCGTATCCGTATCCGGACTCAACTGAACCAGTCCGAAAGGCACGCAAGCCCCCGGAAACGTATGTCCCATCCCGTTTGTCCCGATAATCGGGTTCACCAATGCAGTCTTATCCTGGGCGGACAAGTTCCCAAAAGTCAGCAATGCAGAAAATAAAAGAATAGTCTTCTTCATGGATTTTGTTTCTATTTTATTTTGATAAAAAGGCTTGATACTCGTTCCACAACCCTTCAATGCTGGCATCTTCGCCAAACATACGCTTGATAGCCTTGTCGAAACTCCATTCGTCGAGGTCGCGAACCGTTTCATGGAACTTGCGGATAGCATCCGGATCTTTGGTTGTCAACCATTGGATAAAAAAGCCGGTCGTACGATAACCGTCCATCCAGTTACCACCCGGTTTGCGGGTACTCATATCGAAATATCCGGCCTGGGCACGGACTGCATCCGCCAGCCCTTCGATACAAGCCCAGAATGTCTTGTTAGTCGAGTAGGAACCAATTCCTTTCGGTTCGAACTGGTAAGCGTGTACCAATTCGTGGTACAGAACGCCACGTGTTTCGAAGTCGAGCTTGTAAAGAGATTCGTTTGCCGACTTCTCTATATGCTGTGTGCTGTAAACAATCGAGGTATTGGCCGGATTACCGCTCTTGGCTGAAACTCCATCATAATCTTTCAAAGTATAATGGACCTTTTGAACATCATTCATCGTATCTTTAGCCGAATAGAAAAGAATTTCGGCAACCTTACGAGCATGATAACGTATGTATTCGTCCGGATTCTGGACAAGCCCCGCATAAATGGCTGCCCCTTTAGTTTCCGGATCAATCACTTCGTAATCGATTTCCGGATATTTGAAATCCTCCCAATTGGCATTCAAATTGGTGTCAAAGAACAAGACATCACCCAGTACCAGTGTATCACCGGTAGCCGTACTGGCTTCCAGCCTATATTGTTTATAGTTGGAAGGTTGGGTTATCGGACAAAGAATTTCCTGATAGCGGGAACAGAACATCTGATCTTTCCGTTCATCCACAACTACCCATTTTTTTCCGTCATAAGAACCTTTCAATGTCCAGGCAAACGGATCATGTGCAGGTGTCTCGCCGGACGAATAGATTTTATAACTTTGGATAGGAACAGTATATTGTTCATCAAAAATCACTTTATTTACCCCTTCCGTTCCCACGAAACAGGTTGTCGGATTCCCATCTGACAATTCAGGAACATTCACCGGTAATTTTGCCTGACAAGAACACAATAATAAACTTATCGATATTAATATATTTATTTTCATAACACAACTATTCAATCAAAACTGTAACAATATGCTGTTCACACATCCATTGTCATAATCCCTGCCCCATGTATTTCACAAAGGACAGGGATATTTTAACACAAAATAAATTGAAAAATTACTTTATTCCAATCAAATTACTGATTATATCCTGGATTTTGATCCAGATTCGGATTTAAAGTCGCCTGCTGATAAGGGATCGGATATATTTCATAATGTTCATCAGATACTTTTCCATCCCACCAGTCACCAGTACCAAACTTATCGAAACGAATCAAATCGGTACGACGCTTTCCTTCAAATATAAACTCACGTCCGCGTTCTGCCAATAATTCATCCATCGTCAATGTTGCCACTGAATATTTAGCCTTTTCCCAATCTTCGGCAGAAAATGCACGCTGACGGCAAGCATTAATTAAGTCAACGGCATCCTGAGTTGCCTTACCACCATTCTTACGCATCAGCGCCTCTGCTTTATCAAAGTAGATTTCTGTCAAACGATATAAAACCCAGTCATTTCCCCAATAGTTCGGATCACCAGATGCTCCTGTTTTGTATTTATCAAAACGAGCACCACTATTTTCTTCCCCTGTGTACATGGTCGATTCTTCAGTCTTGCCTTCACTAAAACGTTTAATATCTTTGACAAAGACCAAAGGCTGGCCACTATACTCCGATGTCCCCACAACAGGCTCACCCGTTTTATAATCATACTGCGGACCTATCAGCATCCATTCTTTTTTACGCAAATCATTATCTGCAAAAGCATCATAAGCAGAAGGAATCACAACGATCCCATCATTTCCGTTAGCTATTCCTCCATTGATGTATTTTTGATTAAAATGGTAAAAGTCTCCGGACCAACCACAATACAAACCGGATGCCAGATAATCATAAGTAAGAGACAAAATATGCTCCTTTGAATCCGTACTGTTGTCCTTGCTATACGTGCTGACCAGATCTTTGTCCAATTCCATAGTACCATGAGCCGCACCGCCTTCACCTTTAATCAACTTATCACAATAGGCAATACAGTCATCCCAACGGGGAGTCCCCGTCCATACTTCAGCATTCAAATAAAGAGTTGCCAACATGGCATAGCCGGCAGCACGAGTAAAACGTCCGGTATTTTGTTCCTTTTCTGATAGCAAAGGAAGATCATCCAGAACAGCCAACATCTCAGATTCAATGAATTCAAAGACTTCCTGACGACTATTTGTTGCAGGCATTTCAGGTTCACCGACTTTTGTTACAATAGGAATATTACCCCATAAATCCATTAAACCCATATAATAATAAGCACGATTTGCCTTTACCTCTGCAATATAAGCCAAACGCTCCTGCTCTGTGATGCTCATACTTTCCGCACTACGTTTTTCAAGGTTTTCTATCGCATCGTTACAAAAGCCTAATCCCATAAAGAACAAATTCCAACTGTCTTCAATAGATGCATGCATACTTGTCCAGGTATGATAATGAAACTGGATCCATCTCCCGTCATCATAACCATGAGGACCTTTTACCGGCCAAGCCAACTGATCGGCTGAAAGTTCATTCATTTTCCAGTAATTCTGGCGAGACTGGCAAGCGAACACAGCACGACTGTGTGTATAAGGGCGCAATACCGCAGAAAGCACCTCTGTTTCATTATTATAAAAATTATCAGTCGTATTGTCGCTATAAATATGTTCTGTCAAGTCTGTACAAGCGCTCATCGCAAAAAGACCAGACGCAGCAACTAATACCTTATATATATTTTTCATCGCTTTTTCTACTTAAAAATTAACATTCAAACCAACACTAACACTTCTTGTAACCGGAGTACGTCCACACGCTTCCATGCTCGGAGCCATTCCCGTATCATCCATTTCAGGATTCAACCCCTTATACCCCGTAATAGTGAATAAATCGGTTGCCGATACATACACCCGGAATGAAGGCCATTTTTCGTTCTTATTTTTAAAGTTGTATCCTAATGTGATATTGTCCAAACGAATATAATTGCCTTTTTCCAAATAATAATCCGAATACTGGTAAGTCGCACTCACACCTTCATTAATTGCAGAGTTCAACACGTTATAACCGGCCTGTAACGTCGTCAGGTTATTATAAAACATATTCATACGGTTCAGTACGTCATACCCGAATCTTCCTTTGAACATAAAGGACAAATCAAAGTTTTTATATTGGAAATTGTTTGTCCATGATAAATACCACTTCGGTTGTCCATTACCAATCACCGTCTTATCGTCATCATAGATCAGATCTGCAGTCACCTTTTCACCTTCCTTATTGTAGAACAGCCATTCTCCGCTTTCATTAAATCCGGCAAAACGTTTACCATAGAAATCACCGATATTACTACCCTTATACAAACGCACGGCATTTCCCAAAGAACCGTATCCACCGATACCGCCAAATTCCAGATAGTCAGCACTACTATATGAGAAGTCCTCCAGTTTATTAGAGAATACTTTAGACAAAGTCACCGTACTTCTCCACTGAAAGTCTTTTCTTACAATAGGTATCGTATTCAAAGTTAATTCTAAACCAGAACTTGTTATACTACCTATATTCAAGGTACTGGAAGAATGGATATTGGCTGGAGAAGGTACCTTAACGCTTGTCATCAACAAATTATCTGCTTTACGTTTATACACATCCAAAGAACCTGTCACCCGGTTTGTCAATACACCAAAATCAATACCGAAGTTCCATTCTTTCTTCATTTCCCATTTCAAATTCGGATTCGGATTACGGCTCGGTCCCCAAGTTTGCAACCATTGGCCACTTGGATTCAAATAAGGGTCTCCAATACCCAATGTAACCATTGATTGATACGGATCAATACCTGAATTACCGGTCACACCATAACCGACACGAAGTTTCAAATTAGACAAGACATTCTGTTCTTTCATGAACTCTTCGTTAGAGACATTCCAAGCCACTGATGCAGATGGGAAATTACCCCATTTGTTATTAGGACCGAATTTAGAAGAGCCTTCACGACGAATAGAGAATTGAGCAACATAACGATCTTTGAATACATAGTTGATACGACCGAAGAAAGCAATCAAAGTTTCATCTGCTTTCTTACTCCCCATACCGGCTTTAATAGCTGCATCACCATTCAAACCACTACCGGATCCCAAGTTATTATCTTCTACGGAATTATTCAAGAAACCGTTGTTATTTGCTTCCAGTTGTTCATAAACCTGATATTGGTAGCTATAACCGGCAATTGCATTGATTTTATGATTATCCAAGAAAGTCTTTGTATATTCAATAGTCGGCTCCAAAGTACGAGTCGTTTTCATATACGACTTTTTCCAAGCATATCCGCCACTATTATAGCTATTATAAGAAATACGAGAATCCACATCATAAAAACGACGTTCTTTATAGTCATCACGAGTATAACTTACAAAAACAGATCCTTTTAAATCTTTGATTGGTTCAAAAATCAATTTACCATCAAACGAACTGGTCGTTTGCTGTTTGTCATACTGCTGTTGATCCAAACGCGCCACTTTGTTCTCATCTTTCGCATAATCCTCATAATAAGTACCATCTTCATTATAAACCGGATTGGTTGGATTTGAGCGCAACGCAGATTCCCATTCTCCATCGCCTCCAAGCAAGTTCATGTTGCCATAATTCAAACTCATATTTGTCTGGAAAGTCAACATATTGTTCAAGGCCTTTGTTTCCAAAGACATTCTTCCCCCATACTGTTCACGGTCTGTAGCCTTCCCGATACCTTCCAAATTACTATAATATAAAGAAGCGCGATAAAGAGTGGATTCTCCTCCTCCGGAAATAGAGAGGTTATGGCTATGAGACGCATTACCACTATTCAATAGCGTATCGAACCAATCCGTATCACTACCCCTATCTGTCATGTAAGACGGGTTATTAAATTTACCCATTGCGCTACGCCATTCTGTCGCATCCATGAAATCAGGGCGCTCAATCCCCCAATAATGGGTCAAATAAGTAGAATAGTCCACCGAGGTTTTTCCTTTTGAACCGCGCTTGGTCGTAATCAAAATAACGCCGGCATTCGCACGGGAACCGTAAATAGCCGCTGCTGAACCATCTTTCAATACATCAATCGATTCAATATCTTCACTCCGTAACAAATCAAGGTTTCCTCCGGGTATACCATCAATTACAACAAGAGGAGCAATATCACCATTAACAGATACAACACCACGCATCTGGACAGCAACACCATTATTCGGGTTACTACCATTTGTACGTGTAATAGACAAACCGGCAACTTTACCATCCAACAACTGGCGGACATCTCGGCTATTTGCTCCTGCCAAGTTCATATCTTCAGGTTTTACAGAAGATATAGCTGTAGCCACATCAGAACGTTTCATTGAACCATAACCAACGACAACTACTTCATCCAGCATTTCCGCATCTTCCGACAGGACAATATTTAAATCAGTCTGTCCCTTTAAAGACACCTCCTGCGATTTAAAACCGATAAAAGAGAATGACAATGTAACGTTATTGCCAGGCACATTCAATGTAAAGTTTCCATCCAGATCAGTAGTAGTACCCACAGTAGTTCCTTTCACCACTATACTGACACCTCCCAGTGGTTCTCCCAACTGGTCCTTTACAATACCTTTTACAGTATATCCTTTTTGTGCTAATGCATGAACTTCTGCTTGCTTTAACGTGTTATCAGTTTCAGAAGATGCAAATGCATAAGACTGCGTGAGCATTAAGGATAAACAAAGTAATGCTTCTTTTCTCATAATCTTATTCATTTAATTTTTGTAATTCAATGGCAATATTAACCGATCTTAATACGATCACAGTAACACTGAATAACAAAAAGAGTGTCATATTCAACCTATAGTCGATTATGACACTCTTTTGTACGATTAAGACACTACACAAAAACAGGCGTTTACGAAAAAAACGGTTATTCCCTCTACAATCGAACGTATTGAATACGCAAAAAAAACGACAATATCCTCTTAAAACACAATTTTCCACATAAAATATTGATAATTAACCCTATACAGAAATAGCTGTTTGTTAAAAAATATTACCCTTGCGGGTAAATCTAATTATATAGGGTAGAAAATCAAATTATATGCGATAGTAGTTTCGATCCGAACCAATGGCTTTTTTACAAATATGACAATAAGAGTGGTAATCTATGTATTACGATGCCTATAACAATAACCCGGCCCTTCCCCCGCCTGTCTCTCTCACTACTAGATCATGATTCTAACACAAACAGGCCTCATCTACTGTCTAATTGATTCCATTTAACATTTTAAAGTCTGCCCATTCTTTGTTCTATCCAATAGAATGGACTACATTTGTGATACTTCGCAAACAGAAGGAATAAAAACAGATATAACATCGAAAATGTAATAAGAATCATTACGGCATGTTGACGATTAGTGGGACACGCATAGTCCTGAGCATCCCGAACAACAATGTACGCAAGCAGTATTATGAGTTCATGCTCGACGAATATTAGAAGGTTAGAGAGAATGGAAGAAATACAAGGCATCTAATAGTCACCTTATTGCATTTGCCTGTACTGTCCTGGCGTAACTCCGTATTTGGCTGAAAACTCACGATAAAAATAGGATTTGTTGGAGATTCCGACCTGGTAGATGATTTCCTGCACGCTCAGGTTTGTCGTGACCAAAAGCTGAGCTGCATGCTTCATACGGTAGTCCTTGATAAAATCGCTCGGTGTCAACGGTGAAATTTTTTTGAAACGGCGATACAGAGCACGGGTATTCGTGCCTAATTTATCGGCTATAAGCTCAGGACGCAATGTATCCTGAGCAAGATTTTCTTTTATTATGGCTGTCACGGAATCCATAAACTCCTTATCCTCCTGATGGATCAACTGACCACCGGACTGCTCATAAGCGCTTTCTGGGGAATAATAGTAGTCTTTCAGTTCTTTTTTATTCGCCATCAACCTGTTCACGACGGAATGGAGCACCACGGATGAGAACGGCTTGGTCAGATAGGCATCGGCACCCAGATCCAACCCTTCCGCCTGTTCGTTTTCCGAGACCTTTGCCGATACTACGATTAAAGGTATATGCCGAGTGAACTTATCAGACTTGATACGGCTGATCAATGCAAACCCATCCATGCTCGGCATCATGATATCCGTAATAATCAAATCAGGAGTTTGCTGCTCCATCAAGGCCAAAGCCTCCTCTGCATTAAATGCTTCCCGGACGACATATTCGAACGATAACGTTTCCTTAATCAACCAAACGATATCCCGGTTATCATCGACCACCAATATAACTGGATTACCAATATTCACTTCGGTTTCAGCAGCCACTGCTGAAACCGGTTGTACAACCGGAACCTTTTCATCGTCTTGTTCATCCCAATCTGTCTCCTCAGCCTCCAGATAAGGCAACGTAACGATAAATTCGGCAGATTCCCCCTCCTTGCTCGCTACTCTTATCTCGCCACGAAGCAGCTGGACCATACTGTGGCAGATGAAAAGCCCCAATCCATTTCTGGAAGTCATCTGAGTATAATTATTTCCATCCAAATCACCTAAGATATGAAAACGGTCGAAAATCGTTTTCAGGTCAGCTTCCGCTATCCCCTTACCTGTATTATATACCTTTATTATCAGAGATTCATTTTCTATCCGGACAGAAACATCGATCGTGCCTTTCTGTTCCGTGTACTTGAATGCATTCGACACCAGGTTACGTATGATCTTCTTCAGGCTGGGTACATCCGTATTCCAATAAACCGGTTTATCAACATCACTAAAGGTAAAATTGATCCCGTTCTGCTCCGCGACAGGCATAAACGATTCACATTGCTTCCGGATCAAACTGCCTACGGACACCCGCTTGATCTGTATATGGCTGAATCCAACTTCCTCGATCTTTCTGATATCCAAAATTTCCTGGATCAATTCATTCAGGCTTGTAACGTTTTCACCCAGGATACGGGCATATTTCTCCAATTTTCCATCAGCCAACCGGTCAGCGGATATCTTGATATGGTCGTTCACACCATTAATCAAAGTCAAAGGCGTACAAAGCTCATGCGTGATATTGGCGAAAAAATTCAACTTCGCTTCATACAATTTTTCTTTTTGCTCTTCTCTGATTTTACGGGCGACTTCGGCCTGTTTTTCCACAATCCGGCGGCGCAGCCAATACACGATACCCGAACATACAACTGCCAACAACAGACCATAGGCAATCATAGCCCAAGAACCGCGATACCAGGGAGGTAACACCCGTATATGCAAAAAATACTCTTTGGCATCCGAATCGAACACATCGTTCTTGTAACGGACTTTCAAAACATAATTGCCATAAGGCAACTTCGTAAATACAACCTCATTATCTTTTTGCAGTTCAGTCCACGATGTATTATAGTTTTCTAATAAATACGAATACTCATAGTTTTCCCCGTGTATATAGTCGGTCGCCACAAAAGAAATCGAAAAGGTAGATATATTGGGAGGAATAGTCACATATCCGGTTTTCTGATCCGTATAGTCGTACAAACTATGCGTCTCATCCCCCATCTTCAATTCAAAGAAATGCAAGGCTGGCTTATAATTCTCCTGCCGGTCGTTTTGCGGACCTACCCATATCAGCCCGTTTATTCCGCCGAAGAACAGTTTTCCTGTATAAGGACACTTCCAATAGGCATCATCCGAGAACTCCGTCACATCCAAATCGGGACTTCCATAATTATGGAAAAACTGATTGCGAGGATTGTATTTAGTCAACCCTTTATTAGTACTCAGCCAGATACAGCCGTCAGAATCTTCGAGAATACCATGAACCATGTCGTTCTTTATACCGTCAATTCTGCTATATTGTCGTACCTCAGCCGGGGTCTCTGAATGTAATTTCATCTGCGTCATACCGGAACTGGCTCCCAGATAAAAAGTCGAATCCTGGCTATAACACATGCAAAGCACATCCCCTACCGCCCGGTTGCCCGCATTATTCATCGGAATAAATTCATATTTCTTAGTCAGCAGATTAAAGCGGACCAGTCCATATCCTCCACGGCTTCCCAAATAAAGAAGGGAAGCCTCATCATCATAATTCATAGAATGGAACTCATTACAAACTTTTCCATCCTTTTCAAGGATAAACGACTTCACATATTCAATAACAGGTTCTCCGTCCTTTCTACCAATGACAACTTCCAGCAAACCATCTCCGGTCGTTGCCATCCATAATGTCGAATCATTCACTTCACGGATCGCATGAACATACCTGATCTTTGTATCGACAAGGCTTGCCATCGTATGGACTTGCTTGTCCACTAAGGAATAATAGGACAATCCTGGTCCTTCCGTCCCTATCCACACCCAGGGATAATAGTTGCTTTTACGGAAACAATAGACACGATCACTGGACAAGCCGTTCGATGTAGTGAAATGTTTGACCTTTCCGGCCGGTATTTCTCCTTTTTCATAGGAATCATAATCTTCCACACGCACAAAACCATTCCCTTTAGTTCCGAACCAGATCGTTTTTTCATCTTCAGTATAGATCGAACGGACCGGATTACGCATGACAATCGGCAAACTCTTGAGTTGAATCCCAGAAAACCGGTTATATTTGTCATAATACATCCGGACTCCCTGCCCGTCTGTCCCGACCCACAAGATATCCTGCTTCCGGTCAGGCAAAACACAGAATAGCCCGACATCAAATCCCAATGCCTCTTCCTGATTATCTATGTTTAGCAAAAGCCCGTTCCTGAAAACCAGGTAAGGGGTGGAATGAAACAATGCGATGCGGGAAAGATTTCCATATTGATTCATCCAGCAGGTAAGGTCGGCCAGATACTTTTTCTGGCGGTCTTTCATCCGGTAAGAATAAAAGCGGTTTTCCATATCCACATAGTACAGAATACCATCGAGATAATAAGCACGGTCAATTTTCTTTTCATGGATCGGCGTTTTCCTTATGTCCAATGCTAAGGGAAAGGAGTCGAAATCCGGACAAATCTCAAGCAGGCAGCCATCGGCGTCAAAAATAAAGAACTGTCTTTCTCCCTCTGCAAACAAGACTTTAGATACTTCTTCATTCATCCCCCGTACATGTACATCCTGGAAAGAACCGGTTTCAGGAGAATAGCAGGAGATAAAATCTTTTTGCTTTATGAGCAGCGTATTACCAGCCGAATCAGAAGCCACATTCAGACACTCGGGATATTCCGTGTAGGACTCCGTCACCTTCCTCCCTTTCAGCGAAAACCGGTTCAATCCCATAGAAGTCGATACCCACAGATATCCGTCTCCGCCATACACGATTTTATTGATGATATTGCTGCATAAAGTATTCTTGTTGTTCGGTTCAAAGCGAAACACATATGTATTCTTGCCGTTATACAGATTCAAACCGTCATAGGTACCGATCCACATATAACCGTTCTCATCCTGGTACATGTCAAGGATGGCATTATTTGACAAATCTATATTATTTGCCATATGCAGAGAAATCCCCGCGGACACCGGACAAGAAAACAGGAACAAGCAGACAATGACAGACCTGAAGAAACGGAAAACCGCCGCATATCTGGTATCTATATAGGATAAATTCATAATAACGGTTATTAGGCCACAAATATAGCAAATAATGTGTCAATTTTTTCTTACTTTTGCGCCAAACGTCTGTAACTAATAAAGTATTAATCGTTTTAATACAACGTAAATATATGAAAAAGTATCTTCCTATCGCCGCTTCTGTCCTGCTTCTCGCAGCCTGTAGCGAAAAACCGGGTTACGAAATAACCGGTACCGTTTCAAACAATGATTTGAATGGTAAGTATGTATATCTCTATGAATATGGAGTAAAAGATGCTGCACCGCTAGACAGCGCCTTAGTACAAAACGGAGCTTTTGCCTTGAAAGGCACACAAAATGCTCCTGCCCTTCGTACTCTCCGTTTTTCGGAAGAAGTGGTTGAACCGGTACGTGTCGCTCCCGGAGAAAACGCTCCGTTTATGGCAACATTCGTACTTGAAAACGGGAAATTGGCTGTCGTGCTGGATTCGACTTCCACAGTTAGCGGAACTCCCGAAAATGACGCACAAAAAGAGTTGCAGGCTAAAATCAAAGACTTACGTTCCGGTATAGACAAATTGGTTGCCGATATGAAGTCGGGTGATGAAAATCTGATTAAACAGGCGGAAGCCAAATATGAAGAGATCGACCGTAAGATTACGGAAGCCGTTGTCAACTACATCCTGACTCATACGGATAAACAGTCTGCCGCCAAGAATCTCTACGATTTCCGTTACAATATCAGCGAAGAGCAGCAAAATGAAATCATCTCCAAAGCAGACTCTTCTTTCAAATCCGTTCCGGGCATCAGCTATATGATCGACCATCTGAATGTATTGAAAAAGGTCGCTGTAGGACAGAAATTCACCGATTTCGAAATGCCGGACGCTAAAGGCGAAATGCACAAACTCTCCGAATATGTCGGTAACGGCAAAGTCGTCCTGATCGACTTCTGGGCATCCTGGTGTCCTCCCTGCCGTGCAGAAATGCCGAATCTGGTCAAAGCCTATAAAGACTACAAGGGTAAAGGATTCGATATCGTCGGCATCTCTCTGGATAGCAAAGCCGCTGCATGGGCCAAAGGTGTAAAAGACCTGAATATCACCTGGACACAACTGTCCGACCTGAAAGGCTGGCAGAACGGCGGTGCCGCTCTTTATGGCGTCAACAGCATCCCTCATACCGTACTGGTTGACAAAGACGGTACGATCATCGCCAAGAACCTGCACGGCCAGGAGCTGGAAGATAAAATTAAAGAAGTTTTGAAATAACCGGTCCTGTTGCACGGCTGAATTAAAAATTTTATCTTTGTGCGGTCTTTTAGAAAGCGATCTTACATTAAAATTAGCATAAAGTTTTATTATCACTTTAATATAATAAATTAGCGATTATGATTTATTCACATGAAGTTCAACACATGTGTGTTGTAAAGAAGGGAGCTAACCACCAGTGTGCTCCGATTCCTGAAGAAGGAAAGTGGGTTAGAGCAACTCAGATTTCTGACATTTCTGGTTTGACTCACGGTATCGGTTGGTGTGCACCGAAACAGGGTGGATGTAAGCTGACTCTGAACGTTAAAGAAGGAATTATCCAGGAAGCACTTGTAGAAACTATCGGTTGCTCCGGTATGACTCACTCTGCTGCGATGGCTTCAGAAATCCTGCCGGGCAAAACACTGTTGGAAGCATTGAACACTGACCTTGTTTGTGACGCTATCAACACTGCAATGCGCGAATTATTCCTGCAGATCGTTTACGGTCGTACACAGTCTGCTTTCTCTGAAGGTGGTCTGCCTGTAGGTGCCGGTTTGGAAGACTTGGGTAAAGGTCTGCGCAGCCAGGTAGGAACCATGTTCGGCACGTTGGCCAAAGGTCCTCGTTACTTGGAAATGGCTGAAGGTTACTGTACTCGTATGGCTCTCGATGCTGACGACGAAGTAATCGGTTATGAATTTATCCACTTAGGTAAATTCATGGATATGGTAAAGAAGGGTATGGATGCTAACGAAGCACTGGAAAAAGCCAAAGGCTCTTACGGTCGTTTCAAAGAAGCTGTAAAATATATCGATCCTCGTAATGAATAAGAAAACACTGACACGCGTCCTTTTCGGGCTGATCGCTATCACCATAGTGGCAACGGTTATCGCTTACTTCGTGATTAAGCCGGACCGTCCCTGGATGGCTTTTTATGTAGCCTGCTGCGGCGGTGTGCTTGTTTTCAATTTTCTGATATCTTTATTTCTGGTAAATAAGAACTTAAAAAAGTAAAAAATAATATGGCTTTATTTGAAAGTTATGACCGCCGTATCGATCATATCAACGCGGTTTTAAAAGAATATGGTATCAACGGTATCGAAGAAGCAAAGGCTATCTGCGACGCTAAAGGTATCGACCCTTATACAATGTGTAAGGAAACACAACCTATCTGTTTCGAAAACGCTTGCTGGGCTTACGTTGTAGGTGCTGCAATTGCAATCAAGAAGGGCTGCACCAACGCTGCCGAAGCTGCTGAAGCTATCGGTATCGGTCTGCAGGCATTCTGTATCGCCGGTTCTGTTGCCGACGATCGTAAGGTAGGTATCGGCCACGGTAACCTGGCTGCCCGTCTGCTTCGTGAAGAAACAAAATGTTTCGCATTCCTGGCAGGTCACGAATCTTTCGCTGCTGCCGAAGGTGCTATCAAGATCGCTGAAATGGCAAACAAAGTTCGTAAAGAACCGTTGCGCGTTATCTTGAACGGTCTGGGTAAGGATGCAGCTAAAATTATTTCCCGTATCAATGGCTTCACTTACGTTCAGACTCAGTTCGACTATATGACTGGCGAAGTAAACGTAATCGAAGAAAAAGCATACTCAAACGGTCTGCGTGCAAAAGTTAAGTGCTACGGTGCTGACGACGTTCGCGAAGGTGTTGCTATCATGCGTAAAGAAGGTGTTGACGTATCTATCACAGGTAACTCAACTAACCCGACTCGTTTCCAGCACCCGGTTGCAGGTACTTACAAGAAAGAATGTATGGAAAACGGTCACCCGTATTTCTCTGTAGCTTCAGGTGGTGGTACAGGCCGTACCCTGCACCCGGACAATATGGCTGCCGGTCCTGCTTCTTATGGTATGACCGACACAATGGGCCGTATGCACGGTGACGCTCAGTTCGCTGGTTCTTCATCAGTTCCTGCTCACGTAGAAATGATGGGATTCCTGGGTATGGGTAACAACCCGATGGTAGGTGCTACTGTGGCTGTAGCTGTTGCTATCGAGGAAGCTATGAAGAAGTAATCTGATAAATTACTCATATATAAACTCCTGTAATCGTTATGGTTACGGGAGTTTTTTATTTACCAAAGCTTCTCTCCTAACTATTTCCTTTTGGTTGATTGAATACTTCCTTTTACAACACTACTTCTTTATAAAGATATTGAGATTGGTTACAAAAACGCTCAAAATTTCTGCTAAAAGTCATTTTCTGATAGAGGATAGGAATAGGTTTATTTCTGCTGAAACAGATAAAAACTGGAGATATTTTGTGACTTATTTACGACCATTTTCACTTTTTTGAAAAGTGGTCACAATTTCAGCACCAATACACTGATATACAAAGATATATATCATATAAAAGAACTTTTAAATATCTAATTTTAATAGTTAAACAATGATTAGAAGTTCATTTTCTATTCTCTTTTTCATAAGAGAAAGTAAAGCAAGAAAAAGTGGTAATACGCCTATTGAGGTTACAATTACCTTAAATAGTGAAAGATGCTCATTCTCTACAGGTAAACAAATATCTGTTGATAAATGGGATAAGGCCAAACAACAAGTAAAAGGCAAAGACGAAGAAGCAAAAAGCCTCAACAACTATCTGAAAGCTGTAAAAGCCAAACTTTATCAAAAAGAAGCAGAGTTGCTGGATAGAGGTTTTATCATTACTGCCAAACTTTTATGTGAGGCTTATCAAGAATAGATTGAATCACTAAAAGGAAAAAGTCTGTTTGAAGTCTTTGCTGATCATAATCAAGAACAACAAAAACTAATTGGTAACGGTGTTTCTAAAGCGACCTATTGGATTTCTGAATATACAGTCAGATTGCTTAAAGAGTTCATGCAACAAAAATACAAAAGAGAAGATATGTATTTACGTGAACTCAATTTAAACTTCATACAGTCGTTTCATTCGTTTTTAAGGATAGACAAAAACATGTGCCAAAATTCATCTACAAAACATTTGAAACTACTAAAGAAGATTACAAATCTAGCTGTTGCAAATTCTTACATGTCTTTCAACCCTTTTATAACATATAAGGTTGAACGCGAGCCTGTGGATATTGATTTCTTGGACGAAGAAGAACTAAGAAAAATTATCAACTTTGATACTCCACTACCTCGATTAGAGAAAGCCAGAGACATGTTTTTATTTGGATGCTTCACTGGGTTAAGTTACATTGACGTAAAAACTCTTACAACTTCAAATTTTGAAAAAGATCAGAATGGCAGAATATGGATCAAGAAACGAAGGATAAAAACAGGAGTCTTATCCAGAATACCTTTACTACCGATAGCTAAAATGATCTTGGATAAATATAAAGATAATGACAAATTATTACCTATTCAAGATCCAGCAGATATAAATAAGTATCTGAAAGACATTGCTATACTTTGTAATATCAATAAACGGATAACCTATCATACAAGCCGTCATACCTTTGCCAGTACGGTTACTCTTGCAAATAATATTTCTCTGGAAGTTGTTTCTAAAATGTTAGGGCATGCCAACACTCGCATGACTACTCATTATGCAAAGCTGGTAGATGAAACTATTGCTAAGCAAATGGATCAACTTACTGATATTTTCAACGAATAAGACAGCAGAGAGAGTAATACAAATTTATCTGGATAGCTTTGGCAATGATCAATAGACAATGCAATGAAAAATTTACTTTCTCGAAAAAAGATAGAGAGAAATATAAAGCCTCTCTATCTTTTCATTACAAGATCAAGCAATATTCCATAAAGTTTTAATTTCACCACAAGCATTATTTAATATAACAATGTCATTTGTGATATTATATGGTGCAGTAAAGATTTGTTCGTAGATCACATCAATACAGAAACAGTATTTGTTGTCAACCTCTTCATCTTTCTCAACCAAAGTGTGAAGATAATGAGCTAATAAAGAAGAGCGCAATCTTCCTATATAGGAATCAAGGGGAGCAGTCTTTCCTATATGAAATTTAATTCCCCCTATTCTTTTTCTTCCGTTTTCACTCCATTTAAATACGACATCCGGAGCAACACGCACAGTGACTCCATTTATGTAACACTCTTTATTTGGAATTTTGGAAATAAAGCTACATCTAAGATTAGAGATAGAGAAAGGAAATTGCATTCTCATAAAATGCCTCAACGCAGAAATTGATGTTTCTACATTGTTTCTTTTCCAATCTGTACTTAGATCACTCCCCTGTAAACGTGTTATAGCATCAACAATTAAAGATTGATCATATCCACTATAAAAGTACTTTGGTAAAACAGCTTTAGCTGTTCTATACAAAGGAGCCTTAAATAAGTTTACTTTTTTTTGTTCTTTAATAATTGTCTTTTTTTTCGCTTCACTTGCACCTATAAAATTAGTAAGGGGCACTATTGAAATTTTATATTTATTCATTCTTTACTATTTTTGTTAATAACAAAAACCGCCATTCATTATAAATGGCGGTGATTCACTATCTCACTTCTTTATTGTCTCAACAATAGATATATTAGGTCTTTTTTGAGCGACTTTGACTGGTATAAATTTACCTGTACGCGCATCACGACCTATTTTCATAGTTTTCTTTGCCATATTTACTTTTTTTTAATATTAATAACTTGGCAATCTTGCTACTAACAAAAATAAAAATTACTTTTGCGAAAATCAATCACTTGCAAGATGAGGAGTCTTGCTGTTTTTAAACGAGGTCAAGCGTTTTTATATGATTGAATAAAGTGAATGCCAGATTGCCGTCTGCATTCACTTTTCATTCTTTTGTATTCCTCGGCTTCGACCTTTCTTTTAATTCGTAAACATCCCCTGTTATATTATTTTCTTCTTTCGATTTGTATTCAATCATATCAAACATTATGACCTGATCTTTATAATTATATCCTAATTTATCAAATAATCCTTTTGCATTTACATAAAAATAGGCTCCAGCTTTGTTTATTTTAAAACTTCCTGGGACAGTTGTTTTGTTATATATTAAATATAATTGTTTTGCATCATTTTCATCTGATGCAAATAATACACTATCACCATTCCCCGACAGCTTCAATGCTTTTGCTGTTGCATCTGTAAATCCTAACTTCCCTGAATTATGAATTGTACATTTTAGTCTGACTTCAAAATCTGTCGCATTGTATATTATCAATCCCATAACATTTTTTTATTAACACCACAAAGATATAATAATAATTTCAATCCATCATATATACACATCTTTTTTTTCTGTTAATCTTATATATATCCATTTTTTCTATCCATACTCGCTCTCTTATTACATAACACAAGTATTTTTTGCCCCCCTTTTCTTTTACAATACCATAACCACCTCTTGCTCTTTCATTATTATTTTTCTTACTATATCTTATTCATTACTGAATCTACTATTATTTTCTATCTGTACAGATGAAAAGCTAATACTTTGATTTATATTCAATGAAAATGTGTTTGATTTAATAATATGATTTATTTTTACACCAGATTAGAAATCAAACTATGAGATCCATTCATATAGATTTATCAAATTTCAGACAGACTGAACTGTTAATGACTAAATATTACGGTTTTAACAGATATATGTTGCACCATGAAGTAGAGGCATTATATTAGATTCATAATTACAAGCTGGATAATTTCGCAGAAGATAAGGACTTATCACCATACAAAAGAGAAAGTTCCCTGATGTATGAATATTTTGGAGCAACAGCTTTCGATATTGAGCGATATACTCCTAAAAAGAAAGATGAATACATAAGCTATCAAGATGTCATGATACTGCCTACTCCTGAAAGTTTTGGAAAGATCAAAGAGGCCTTTGAAATGATGGATATACATATATATTCTACATGCTTCTTATTGTTCGATGAATGTCACAAGATTGTGAAAGATGTGGATTACAGATCAGATATAACACTTCCAATAGATGATTTCTTCTTATTCGATCACAAAGCCTTTGTTTCGGCAACTCCAATTTCTTTCAGCGATAAGAGATTTGATGAACAGAAATTCCAAATCATTAAAATTAAACCTACTTTTGAATATAAACTTCCTATTACGCTGATTCATACAAATAACGTATTGGAATATTTGAAACGTACTCTTTCAACACTAAGTACTCCTATTTGTCTCTTTATAAATTCGACAGATATGATATATTCCTTTATTAAACAATTAGATATAGAAACGGAATCTACCGTTTTCTGTGCTAAGAAAAGTGTTGATAAACTGAAAAGCAATAAGTTTAAAAACGTATTTGAACACTGGAGTAAAGACAGAATGAAGAAAATCAACTTCTTTACCAGCAGATTTTACACGGCATTGGATATAGAACTAGATGTAAAGCCTACAATTGTAATGATTACAGAAGTTTATTTTTCTGAATATTCAATGATTGATCCGAATACAGATGCAATACAAGCAATTGGCAGATTCAGAAATGGTGTTGATAAGATTTTTCACATCTTCAATACAAATAATAATTTTCCTAAACGTACTCAAGAAGAGATCAACGGATATTTGCAGGGCTGTGAGGAAGTATATAGAAAGTTGAAAACATTATATAATTGTGCTAGTTCCGAAGGCGCCAGAGATTCATTCAGGGCAGCATTGGATATTATCCCCTATAATAAGATGTTGGACAAAGAAGGTAAAAAGAACTTCTTTGCAATAGACAACTATAAAGATGAAGCATTGCTGAAATCCAGTTATAACAATAAAGATGGTGTGGTCTCTAATTATAGAGGCAATAAACTTTTCGATGTTGTGTTTTTATCCTCAAATTATCCATTGGGTGATTTTGAGAGACTGAAAAGGGAGAACAAATCCATTTCTCTAAAAGAAAAACGGAAGGAGATAGTTAATCAGTTGGTGTTATTGGAAGGTGATTATGAAACTGATATGATAAGAGATTATAAAAGAGAATTAAGAGCGGATGATCCTTTTATTATTGAAGCCTATGAGGCAGTTGGCAAAGAAGTAATAGAATCCCTTAAATATTCAGTGAAACAAATCAAAGAAGCAATGATATTAAAGAGGGTACGAGAGAAAACAGAAGGAACAGAATTTATTCAATTGGTTAAAAATACGTTTCTGGTTGGAAAGAAATATACTCTTAAATATATAAAGGAAGAATTAACCCGAATTTATCAGCTAATAGACCTTCGACCTCAAAAAGCAGTCACAGGGCAATCTATTCGAGATTTTTTTGAAGTAAGGGAGTGTAAGATTGGAAATACAAAAGCGTTATTGTTGGTTGAAGTGTTGATATAGGTGATAGTACTTTTTTTCTAAGATAATGGTTTTATAGTCCCTGTTCAAAAAAGGTACTATCAAAGAATCTCCATTCATAAAATATATCTAAACTCATATTTTGGCATATCTGGATACACAGCTATCCAGATATGCCTTTTTACATAATATATGGAAATGAAAAACGGGTATTCCCAGAAATGGAGATACCCGTTTAGATATTGAATATTATCATGGTAAGTGGTTAAGATGAACGTTTCTTCTTCTTAACCAATTTCTTTTTGGGAGATTCTTCAGGCTCTTCTATATAATATTCAGTTGGATAAATATACCTGTGTTTGATGTTATCTATGATTTCTCTGCGCACTTCTGCTACCCTAAATGGCTTTGGACGATATTTTGACATATTATATTCTGTTTAAGATGGTTATTAATAATTGGTGGAGAAGAAGATTTTTCATTGAAGAATACATAAAGGTACTGATAAATAGGAAGGTAAAAAAGTAAATTACCTACAATCAAAAATAATGGAGTTCTGTAAATTTACAACTCTGCGAATAATTCTTTATATTTGCAGAAGTCACTTTAAGTAACTAAAAATATGGAACGGACTTATATTAACGAATTTCATAAGCAATGGATAGAAAGCACTCTCCAATCAATCGAATCTTGGAAGAAACAGCCGATTTCATTAGAAGAGAAAAAGAAACAACAGGAGAGATTGAACCACCAGAGGGCTATAAGAGAAAGCAGATAGAAAGATTAAAAGAATTTGCTACTATTCATAATTTGTGGATTGACTTCAATGCACTATCATTAGTATATCTTAATAAAGGTGGAGAAAATGAAGTCTTTACAGGAAATGAGGATTTCGTTGTCAAACTGAATAATTTTGAGTATGCAGGTGATGACCTTACAAACTTCTTTATAAGAATTGAAGCTCACAATCTCTTTTTTAGCAATATCCCTTATGAAATGATTGGGTTTGCTTATAACAGCCAAAACGAATTTTGTGCGGTACTTATTCAACCGTATGTAAGAGCAGATAGAGAAGCAACAGAAAGCGAAATACAGCATTATATGGAATCTTTGGGATTTATCATGGATTATCCGGATGAATATCATAATGAACAATACGAAATATTTGATGCAGTTCCAAATAACGTACTTTATGGTATTGATGACAAGCTATATTTCATTGACACACAAATAAGATTGAAATAAACATTTTACCACAATACAAGTAACTTTATTTTATCCCCCTACCTATAAGAGAAGGAAGTCTTTCTCTTCTTAGATGTTGTTGGCAGGAAATAAGTCTTACTATATAATATATGTATGCTATACATACATGACTTCACTGCTTCTAAAGTCCCCCTACGGAAGTTGAAGAGAAAGTGAATATTTTACCTGTTTTCCTACTGGATAATTCAGACGGGATTCAGAGTTCAAACAGGTGTAACCTGTATTTGGCTGGAATAGAATATATTTAACAGAACGAATTTACAACCAGTCAGAACAGAAATTGGATTTAATCCTTTATCTGGAGATATTCCTTTCACTTCCAGAAATTCATAATTAACAATCAAACAACTTATTAAACAACAAACGTATGGAAGGGATATTGAAAGTATGTGATGTTAAATTAACGTACAATACAAAGGTTAAGAGTTCTGAAAGACCTGTTATAGTACAAGCAGCAGATGTATATAAACTCTTAATAGATTATGTATATGATAAGGACATAATCCAGTATAAGGAATGTTTAAAACTAATCCTACTGAATAATGCTGGTAAACTTTTGGGTGTTGCTCATATTTCAGAAGGTGGAATAAATGAAACATCTGCTGATATACGAATAATTATGCAAGCAGCTATATTAGGAAATGCTTCCAGTATAATTTTAGCACATAATCACCCTAGTGGAAGTTTAAAACCTAGTGCACAAGATGATTTAGTGACTACTAATCTTAGAAAAGCAGCCAAACTATTTAATATTACTTTACTGGATCATATAATAGTGACAGATAGCGGATATTATTCTTATTTGGATGAAGGGAGGATATTATGAAAGCAATTTTATTCATTACCTTCTTGATCTTTATGTTTGTCTATCCAGAATTATTTTTAGGATTGACTGCTCTTTACATGCTATTATTCTTAATTGTGTTTTTCTTCTTTGAAGTAAAAAACAAATTGGGGAAATAATCTGAATTAGAAACATTCACTAATGTTGAAAGTGAATGTTCTTTTGATTTTCAATAAGTTACCATTTAAAGAAGAATAGAGGACACAAAAAACAATCACTTTTATTTATAATCAATTAAAACTGAATATTATGAGTTTGAAATACAGCACAACAACAGCGGATTGTCTGAAATGGGATGAAATGTCAAATCTGGTTAGAAGATTAAGCAGGGACGGAGATTATAAAATGTCTTTGCTAATAGCAATTGGCTGTTTCTGGGGATTGCGTATCTCTGATATATTGTCATTACGTTGGAAAGATATTCTGAATGTGGATGAGTTTACTTTGCAGGAAAAGAAAACAAAGAAGAACCGTACAATCAGGATTAATCCCCAACTGAAAAGACATATTGCAGAATGCTACGATCACATTCAGCCAATAGGGATTAATTCACCTATACTGGTAAGCCAGAAGGGAACAACATACTCAATACAAAGAATCAATGTGATCTTAAAAGAGATCAAAGCCAAATACAAACTGAAAGTCCAACATTTTAGCTGTCATAGCCTACGAAAAACATTTGGTAGGCAGGTGTACAACCAAAATGCAGAAAACGCTGAACTGGCTTTAGTCAAGTTGATGGAGTTGTTCAATCATTCCAGTGTGGCGATCACTAAAAGGTATTTGGGATTGAGACAGGAAGAAATATTGCAGACTTATGACAGTCTTTCCTTTTAGATGGTTAATATTTCAACTTAAATCATTGACACATAAAACGCTTTTCGTAACTTTGTGGCAATTCTACAAGTTCATAGCGTTGAACCTCTATAGAAGGACATACGTTTAACGAAAGGTGTTATTGAAATTATCTTCTATTATCAAATCTCGCAAATTTGAAAATGGTACGAAGATGATAGCAATAGCACCCGCATCATTTGATATATACTTATCTGTGAGGATAAATTATATACAAAACTGGTGTGGGTTGCTGTTGCTTTATCCGTACCATAGGCAATGCGAGAGCCTGATAATAGGATAAAGCCAATAGTGTTCCCACACCTTTTTTATTTATTAATCTTTCCAGAGGGAACAGGAAAGGTAAAGTTTATTTGATATGATTAGAAAATTACCTTTTATGCTGATCGCATTATGTTTCTTATTGAGTTGTGGCGGAGATGATCCGTTAGATACTAAACCAGAAGATGATATTAAACCTGAACAACCTGAAAAGCCAAGTGAACCTGATGATCCAGAAGATCCAAATCTTTTTGGATATTTTGTTGAAACTGAAGAAGGATTTGATCTCAAAAGTATCAATATTATACATTATAGTGAAGATACAACATTCTTAACAGGATTTAGGAATGAAAAATTGTGGGTTGCCCTGTTTGATGAACATACAAGAGAACAATTGCATGAATGGAACGGAACAAAAACAGTCGAACGTACAATAAAAATAGATAAAGGCTATGGCGAAACAGAGCTTTTTAATATTACTGCATTTGATTTTAGGCCAAATATTTACAAAACAAATTGGGGATTTACTGCTGCACTTTCATATCTTCATAGAGAAAATACCTTTTTAACATCAAGTGATATAGTTTCCAAAGATATTGCCTTGCTAAATGGAAATAAATTGATTATCTATCATACTAACGGGAGTTGCCGTTTAATTACAAATTGGTTTCAAAATAGTATAATAATTTCTCAACCTCGTAATTACATTGTGCTATCTCCTGAAGGAAAAGAGGTTGCAACATTAAGAGAAATACCTGATGACAAAATATGGTACATCAATCTCGTTCCCATTTCCTATACGGAAGATATTGGTTTAATACAAGGCGGAATAAATCCCAGTAATGAAGAAATTGGACAATATACCCGTATTCGTAAACGTGATCGTATTGTAACAAAAGACATTTGGAGTACGGACATTCCGTCTTTGAAAGATATTAAAAGTAATGCTCGTATCAATACAACAATCTTAGAACAAAGTAATCCGATCTGGAAATACCAAATTGACATTACCAATTATGACGGAAGCAAGGATCAAGTTATTTTTACTGTTGATGTGGAATCTGGAAAAGTAACAGAGATATAAATGAATATAAGCAAGATGCAATAATCAGGAATGTTATCGAACAATTTCCTGATAAACCTTTTTAAAATAAATCATATTGTGGCTTATTCACAGCCATTTTAGAATAAAACAAAAACAATAATAAAACGAAGTTCTTTAATATATTTGTATATTGTTGTAAAATAACACTTTACAAACAAAGCGTTGCTTTTTAAAGGAGTTTATAGCAAGTTACCCATAGTATGACCGACACAATGGGCCGTATGCACGGTGACGCTCAATTCGCCGGTTCTTCATCTGTTCCTGCTCACGTAGAAATGATGGGATTCCTGGGTATGGGTAACAACCCGATGGTAGGTGCTACTGTTGCTGTAGCAGTGGCTATCGAGGAAGCTATGAAGAAGTAAAACTATTTTTATAGCATAAGCAAGGGGGTGTGTCAAAATTCCCCCTTTCTTTTTTATGCTGGCCAACATATAAAGTAAAGTCTAAAAAAATTGTTTTGTATAAA
>ERZ824522.397-NODE-397-length-48838-cov-8.082590_pt1 | contig 48838 bp, 40 predicted proteins | sample MGYA00519935_ERZ824522 | MGnify/ENA primary metagenome ERZ824522 (study PRJEB31778, sample SAMEA3449160) | human gut metagenome | biome: human gut; feature: human-associated habitat; material: faeces | place: United Kingdom | collected 2010/2012 ...
TGTGAGAGCCTTTTTCTCGTCGCTGGAAGACCTTTCAAAAAGGGTGGAGAAAATACGCGATAGCAACAAGCCGTCACTGGACGGGGAACGCTATTATAATGACAAGGAGCTGGCGGTGAAACTGAAGGTCAGCCGCAGGAGCCTACAGGATTATCGCAATAATGGCATACTGCCATATGTCCGGGTAGGCGGAAAGATACTGTACAGGGCTTCCGACATAGAACGGGTGCTGATGGATGGGTACAAGGAAGCGTACTGTCTGAATAGATGAGCTTGAATTTACCCTCGTAAAGTTGCTTTTATTTCGTGAAACTACCTTCCGGGTATAGCAATTACGAGTGAAAGCAACTTGCTTTATGGTATGATGTCAAAAAAGAAAGTAGCTTGTTGCAAGATTTTTTTGTTTCTTTAATCTTGATTCTGTGATATTGGCCGTTTTAACTTGACCCATAAACACAACATAGGTGTATCTTTGAATTTAGTCAAACATACATCAGCATCATTTAACATTAGGATTCTATTCCAATTGTTAGCTTTTAATTGAGGAACTTCCACTGCTTCATCGAATAAAGCAAAAGCAGCTCCCATGCTATTAAATACTCTAACAATTCGATTAACTATAATCTCTATTTCTCTCATCAGAATAGGTTGCTTCAGGTCATTGTTCTTATGAAGTATAATAACTGTTTCATCTTTTGATTTTCTTTCTATCATACAATTGAAATATCCGAAGTACTTATTGGAAGTATTCAAATAAGTTAGAGATTGCCCAGGTTTTGTTTCGACTCTAATTACTTGCCTTTTAGTATAATCGCAAAGGATTTCATCAAAATATTCATGCGCAGATTTTTTATTGTTATTTATTGCTTCATCAAATTTTTCTATAAACTCATCTATTGAATATACTTTAGTACCGAAATTGAAAAGTTTGTATAATGTTTTGCTCTTTAAGCGCATACCTTCGTCATCACTAACTATACAATCGCAGTATGAACCGAAGAAACTATGACAACAATCAGCTTGCATATTTTTAAACTTAACCTTCTTCCGAGTTTCTTTATTTATTCCCAATAGGTCAAGAATCATATAGGACATATAATATTCCGTTGCAAAATCAGTAGATGATAACCCAATTTGAGTTAAAGTGGCTTTAATTATATCTAGAAAGGATAATCCTAATGGGGACGAGGCTAACTGTTCGTTAAAAACATTTTCACTTTCCGCTGTAATTAATGTAGGATTATATCTAGCAATAGTATTGTCTCTTATAATTTTGTATGACTCCTTATTCTCATAAAAATTGTGGGATACAAATTTTATTAATGATGTAAAAAATGGGGGATCTATTTGGAGTCCGTTAGCTGAAACCGGAACTCTTTTTGTTAGCCAATCAAAATCCAATTCTCCTTTTAAATCCTTAATGCTAATATCAACAATATTGTTGATAGTATTCCGCTGTTCTTCTGTTATTTGTGAGAAATTAAAATTTTCAAGCCAAGAGAAATCACCTACTTTGCCTATAGTCTCAAAAGCCTTGCGTGGGGATTGCTTCAGAACTTCCAGTTTATTGCTTTCATATATTAAACGATTTTCGCCAACTATCGATTGCATAAATTCCATTTCCGCATATTTAATATCCGTTTTATCATCTTGCAAATCAAACAAATGAGCATTTGAATAGAGAAAAATAAACTCATCCTTGTGAGATAATATCTTTTCACGCAAGAGGGAGTATTTCTCTTCCCTTACATTGAATAGATAACTGAATACTTGCTTATCCAAATATATTGTAACCATAAATAATAAAACATGTATAAAACAACAACGATTTATTTATCATTTTTTTTAATCTCCTTCGATACTAAAATTTTTTTGTTTTAATTCTAAAAGATCTCTCAAATCTCCTTTGTCTTAGGAGGTTTGAAAAAAGGCATAAAAAGAGAGAAACGAATTAACAACAATTCTTTTTCTCAAATGTATGCCACTATCTTTCAAATGTCTGCAAATCCATCTTAAGGGAATAGGTAATGGATTTGTAACGTGCTATCTTCTTTATCTTGCTTCAAATAAAAGTATAATGACTAGCAGATGATAAAGGTATGGAAAATAATGGATTCTCTATTTTCTGACTTTTATCAAAATCAGTAATTACATTATTGCCATCAACTCCATCCTGCAACTTACCAGCAAGTTAGATTTGATATATAAACAACTGCAAATCAGCAATATAAATATATATACCACTAATATAGCAAGTTACCAGCAAGTTAAATCACCCCCATATTGGAATGTATTTCATATAACGAGGGGCGGTATTAGGATCTACAGGTTTTATTAATTTACTATTTAAAACGTCTTTTATCAATCGTGAGATACTACCTGATGAAGATTCCGCGACACCGAATCGTTCCCTTAAAGAGCTATTTGTCAATGCATTTCCCTCTATATATCTAACACAAGCATGCAGGTATGTTGCCCATGCTTTATCTTCCATTGGAATATTTGTAAAATCCAAATGAGAAAACAATGAAACTTTAGTAGATTCCTGATAAATTTGGATTCGTGGAGCTGGCAACTTTTGCAATTCACAACTAATAACCATTCTATCCCATCCACGTCCCAATTCTTCACACATGTTCAACCGACGCATTAAAGATGCTAATTTTTCGTTTCTAGATTTAGGTGGATTATCCACAATTCTCATAATATCAACTAATGGCGTTCCCGAATTTGTAACCTCTACCCGATTCTCAAATACTTCGATAAGCGGTCCTGTTCCGGTAATGAAAAAATCCTGATGAATAAGACTATTGGCTATAGCCTCTCTAATAGCAGGCATAGGGAATGTACTTATTGACTTTCTGCGAACAGAGTCAATATCTTCTTTTGAAGGCAACAGTGTATTTACATATTTTACTGCATTCTCGAAGCTAATGGCATACCCTTCTGTCGTTGTTTCTTCTTTTAATATTACAAGTCTATTAAGCCCATCGTATTGTACAATTCTTATTGCTTTTCGTCCTACACGTGGAAATTCAGATAGTCTCTTTGCGAAGAGAATAGCCCCAAGGTTTGTTATGGCATACAAACCATTATCAAGTTTGGCAATAATACCGTCTTCTACCAAATAATGCACATATTTATCAGGACTTGTTGGAATCGGCATATTTAGGATATCAAAATACATCTCACAATTTAAGTAGTGGGAAATATCTTGCAATTGTATATCGGTTAGAGCATAAGCATCTTCAAATTGCTGATTTCTCAATTTATCCCACAATTGAGCCTGTAATGCAGGAAATTCAATGATTTTCTTTGTGTAACTACCTATTCGGATATAATCTACCTTTTCAAAAGTAACAGGAACTCCTACTGCTTTTGAGATAATAAGCATTTCAATATGCTTTCCATCAATATCAACAGAGTGCATTTCGAAATCGGCATTTTTGGAAAGCAGATAACGTAACCAGTTCTCAAGTTCTTGATTACCTTTCTTTTCTTTTTTCAAACTGACTTTCGTGCCAATTATCTCGTGTGTATTATCATCAACACCCCATATCATATAGGCATAACTCCTATCCGCAATAACTGCACTATTGGCTAAGGCACTAATGTCCTCTCCAACCATTTTGGGGTCGCAATTATTATGTTTAAACTCTACCCAACCTGTTTCTTGTGGCAGTTTACATAATTCAAGTACAAGCTTATCCAAATTCTCCATATGCCTATAAAATCACTTGAAAATAATTCAATCTTTAAAATAACTCATTTTCTTCCATACCCTGACCATCCGGGTTTGTATTATTCATGATGCCCTTGTTAATCCAAAAATTAGGCATAGAAGTTTTGAACTCTGAATCAATGTAGTGACATTGTTCCTTAATGATGCCGCGTCTTTCTATTGCTGGTTGCAAACAGTAAAGGTCGAATTCTTCAAGATTAACATCTTCAACGGATTTCCAATGAGGAAATAACAATTTCATAGCTGCTGTGGCTATCTTCTTTACAGCTTTGAAATCGCGCATATCTGCTTTCTTGTCATATACGACAAGGTCGTCAAACAAAAGCCCGTATGAATTTTCGGTACGGAGCGAATGTAATATTTCAGAGAAATATTCTACGTTGATAGTCCAACCTTTATAAATCATACTCTTGTTGATGCGCGGTAAATACCACCCCTCAATAAAACAATGGAAGCGGTCAAGCAAAGCTGACTCTCTGAAATACAAAGGTAATGCATCAAAATATCTCTTACTTTGAGGCAGACGCTCGGAAGTAAGTTGGATGTTTCCCATCAGCATTAAGCCACACTCTGACGAAAATTCATTATTGTCTATGGTGGTCTTACCGCTTTCAAGGTATGATTTTAGCGCTGCCTGAATTTCAGAAGGCTCTTGGAAAGTGATTGTTTGAATTTCATCAAAAACAGTAAAGTCATGGTTCTTTATAATACCATTCTGCTGTTTCTGCTTGTCGTAGAAAAGTTTTGCACGAGTAACTTTTCCGCCACTGACAAGCCATCCGTATTTGGAGAGGTTACCGAAAACATAACTTTTACCAGTTCCTTTAGGGGCTAATTCAACTACGTTCAATCGAGGCTCAACGAAGATGAACAGACGAGTAAGAAATTCCAATTTTTGGTGCATATTCTCAAAAGAATCTGCATCGTATTCCATTGCGGATAGCAACAAATCAATCCATTCATCGGTAGTAAACGATTTACGAGCATCACGTAAATAATTAACGTCAACTGACTTGTAAGGCTTAAATGGCTTATAGTCCACCATTTCTACATGGTTCTTTTTGCCGTCATCATCAGGCAAGAGAGCCAATTTAATGATACCCCAACGTTCTCCGTCAACAAGTGTTCCTGTATGTTGGCTATAAACATATTCAGGGATAACGCCCTCGTTAAGTTTGATACCCATGTCAGGAATAGCAAAGCGGCGAACACCTTTCACGAGGTCAATATAAATAATGAAGCGAACCAACAAAGTGAGGGTTTCGCCTTGTGCTAATTTATCTTTAACATCCGTTGAATTTTTGGGGATAACTATATCCAAGAATGATGTCAGTTTTCCTCTATCAACGCTCCCGTCTGGACTTAGATGTTTTTTTAACAGAAAGTCCTTAACAAATGCAGGAAGATTTCGCCCCGCAAACAAACTATCTGTTGAATTGGGGTCTTTATGTATAGACATTGGTGCAAAATGCTGACGCACCTTTTCTGATATTATTTCGCGCATAATATAAAAATTTTGCAGTTAGAACAAATCTTCTTCCTCTAAACCTAATTTAAGTTCGAGTTTGAAGTCGCGGTACTTATCTCCAATAATCAATCGAATATTTTTAGCATCTTGCAACAACGGCAGGCATGGGGTAATGTAACTATTCCCTGATTGAGCAATCAATTCATAGTGTACATTATTATACTCAACAATCGGAATGTCATTAAATGAAAGTCCGCGAATGTCAAAATTGAGAACGGGATTTGAAGCAGAGACTTCAAAATCCTGCAATTTTGCAGTCCAATTAGTGGCGTTTGGTTGCGAAGAAATTATCAATATCGGTACGAGTACTTCTTCGGGAGTACATCCACCATGGCAACCTGAACCGTCATGAATTTTTGCACATAACGAATTGTGCTGTAATGCACAAACGGTAGTGTTATCATCAAGAATAATATAGCGATTATCAATAGTAGGTTTCTTCACCGAGGCAATTCTTCCACCATGATCACTTTCAAATCCGGGCAAATTCAGACCGGAACAGAGTTGCGGAAGATAAGAAATGCCATGGTCAGAAACAATAGCTATTTTCTTATCAGGATTGTTATCAAGAATATTGTTGATAATTTCAGCAATCTTCTCCATATCATCTATGATGTATTGCGGATATTGCCGAACTTTATGAGAAATGGTGTCTAAATCTCCCTCTTTCGGCAAGTTGTCATTTGCAAGAAGTAACAATGATTTTTTGTTATTCTCTGTTTTGGTAGGAATATCTGCACGAGAAACATAAACTTCATTCAAGAAGAAATTGTCGTGTTTGCGTAGCCCTATCACATATTGGATGAATGGTAACCAATCCAATCCCAAACCGTCTATCCAATAAAATACATCAATATCCTTGCGACTATTGAGTACGGTTCGAGTGGTACTGAAATTATGATACCAAGAGTTGAATTTAATAGTGTCATGATTCTTTTCACAGATGGTATTAAGCACTTCATCTGTGTACACGTTACAGACTTTCGCTCTTTTATAAGCATCTATGTATTTGAGAACCCACTTGCTTTCGGCTTCTTTTATACCAAAGGAAGTACCAAGATAGTAGTACAACTGCGGATAAAGTTCTCGAATATCTTCTTTTAAAATATAGGAATGGCTAACCCAGTCAATCAAAAGTGCTTTTTCTGCGTTAGTGACAAGTGACACATATTGCAAGGCTGTACTATATCCGGAAGTTTCAACAACTTGATTGATTTTTTCAATCAGTTTGTGCTGAATTATTTCAGAAAGTACCACTTTCTCTTTGTATATATGAGATAGGATAGCACTTCGCTCATACAAATAATCTTCGGGATTTTCAAGGTTGAAGATTGTAAGAGCTATTGCTTGAGTCAAGTCAGAATTGGTATATCCATTCAAATTTTTAATGGACTCACAAATATATCCTTTTGAACAGAACTTTTCCTGATAGTATGAAGTGAGTAACCAACGATCAAATGGAAGTTCGTTTTCAAACCAAGTTTTGACAAAAACTTCAAAACCAGCAAGAGCGTGTATGTCGAATTTAGCATTGAAAAAAGTCTTGAAATCAAAAGACTCAATATTGATTTCTTTAGCTAACTCCAACCAATGCTTATCTGCTTCTTTGCTAGATAAAAAACTAAGGTGAAGCCCTAATCCATTGGTGAGAAACTTATAGACTGAATTACATGGCACAAAATCGAAAGTATTGTCGGGTTGTGCGTACTCTGCATAAGCAAATATGGAGCGAGAGGTGCATATGATATCCCGTTTCATTTTTTGGTCGCGCCAAAGGCGTAGCCATTCTGAAACGGAGCTTACCACGCTATAATTATTATCCAAACCATTAACCCCATACGTAGAACCATTAGTGAGTATTAACCGATAATTTCGCTGTGGTTTAGGATTTTTATAATCCCAAACCGTTATCTGACTATCATTATAAAACTTCGACATCTTCGCTTCCAATCCCACTATAGGAATGTAAACTCGTTGATGATTTTTATAGGCAATATGCGATGCTTGAATCGCTTTAATGTCAGAAATTAGCGTATCAAATTCTATATCGGGTTTATTGTTGTTATAAAAACGAGCAAGTTCGGAGAATGGTGCAATGACAATATCATTGTCTTCCTTACTGCGGACGAAAGAGCAAATTTTATCAGAAAGTTTGCTGTATGTAATCAATAAATCCGGATATTGTGAATCCAACCAACAATCCACGCTTTGAAGTTCCACACCATTATCGGTCAGGTGGTCAACAAAATCATAGCAATCCTTGAAGTTGTTGAACATGACAAACCTGACGGGGAAACGCCCTGCCGAAGCAGCGTTTATCCCTGTCGAAACTTTATCCTCTTCGACACATTGTAGAAGATAGTCAAAATTCTCGAATGCTTGGTACATAATTATTCGAGTATGGTGTCTATAATCGTTTCCATATCAAGTTCTATAAGCCGAAGAAGTATGTCTTTAGCATCTTCTACATTGTTTATAAGCTGAACTTTATCTTTAGCCTGTTCACGTCTTCCCGGTGCGGGCGCTGTCGATGGCACAGGGGAAATAGGGGCTGCACCACACGGTATAGGTTGTATAGGAGGTGTAGGAGTAGGTGCTGGCTTTTGTGACAATGCCCAGTTCTTAAGTTGATCAAGCACTTCAGTCTCTCCCCAAAGTCCAATTTCTCCCTGCATATTCTGTTTGATAAAGGCAAATGCTTTATCTAAATCTTCGGACTGAAGGGCAACATTCGGCTCTGACATAAGGAATTGCTCAAAGCCTTGTTTGAAGTAGGTATTATCTTTGAACCATGCTCTGATTTCAAAGTTCATTGATTTGATACCCTCCACAATGTCAACCATCATAGATGGGTTGCGGTGTGTGGTTTCAAAACAAATAGTAAGTACATCATCTATGAGCTTTTGAGCAGGTTCTTCAAGACCTGCATTCTTTATTGTTGCTGGTATGGCATACTTCAACGCCCAAATAGGATACCCCTTTAGAACGGAGTATTCATGCAAAATAGCCCAACGAGCATCTTTCAAACTGCTTATGTCGTGATAGCCATTCAATGAATCTAAAGAAAAACATTTGATAAGCGACTTGCATAACTGTCCTTCTTCCTTGGTTTCAAATTTGAATGAAATTTTTGGGTTTTTATTACCCTTTTCCCAACAATCAAATGTGGCTACTACATCTTCAACCAAATGCTGTGCTTCACGAGGCTTACCGTTAGTGTCAAACATCTTGCCGATATACGGACGGAGGGCAAAAGCCAACATCGCCATACAAGAACACGTTTGGAACAAGCCGTATGGAGGATATGAAAGTTCTTCAAACTTTTCAGCAAGATTAAAAAGATTCTGCTTATCCGTTCTTTTTATCTTGTCCTCTACAAACTTGTAAACAAGATACAATGGATTACGCTGTTGGTCAATATCCGACTTGAACTCAAGATTTTCGTCCACGCTTGCTTCAAGAAGTATCTTCACCAATGATTGTTGAGCATTGAGCTGATTTATGATGTCTGTTTTCGTGTTATAACTCAACACTAACTGCACAATCTTTTTGGTAGATTCTTTCTTCCAATAGGTTTTAGATTTACCCACACATTGCTCCAACGCTTCTGGACCTTTGCAAAACAGTCGTGGCGCAATGACACGATCAAGCGTAGAGGTCAATTTTGAAGCCGAATACGTATTATGACTTTCTCCCAAATACAGATAGAAATTTTCACGACGCACATTCTTAATGATATAGTCGGTGAGAATACTTGCCGCATTCTTAACGTGTGCCTGATATTGATCGGTGAAATTGAATTTTTGTGCACACTTAGCATTTGCCTGATATTCAATGAAACGCTCATATTCTTTTTCTCCGAAAGGAGCATCGAAAACGATAAAGCAAGTGTCGGCAAAGCGTGGATCAACAGAAGCATGTTCTGCATATTCACGCAAAGTCTGAATTTCAGTAGTTGTCTTGCCAAACAACAAAGCTAAGAATAGTTCGTAACCTTTAGCATCTTTTCTACCGTTCTCTATCTTATTGAATAAGGTATATTCATTTATATCCAACGAATAGAATTTAAACGTATACGGACGACAAAGATTAATGAGAATTTTGTCGACTTCCTTAGATGCTGAGTCGTTGAAAGTAAGAACTTGTGATAAGTATTTAAATTCACGGTTGCGCAACGATTCTTTTGCGTCTTCGATTTCTTTAGTGGGAAGAGCTGTGAACTGAATAGAAAACACGTTGCCTGGTGCACGTTGAATATAGCCTTTGTTATCAAACATTGTAAGGACATCGACAACTTGCTCTGCAAACGAAGTACCCTCAAACAAACGAAGAATATTCTCCTCGCTTGGAGTTACCTCTTTATGATTAGCAATGTTATTAAGTGCATTAAGCAAAAGTGTTCCTTTGAATACTTTCATTGCCACTTCACCTTCATTCTCAATGTTTGAGCAGTAGGTGTTGTAGCGTTCGGTAACTGCTCCGAATTTTGTCACATTTTCGTTAAACTCACCAATCACATAGTCCCAAAGAAAATCTGCTGTAATTGTATCACGTTTGGCAAAAACGACTTCGTTGTTCAAGAACTCTCTTACGGTTTCGTTCTCTCCCAAGAATTGGAATACACTGCGAGAAGATGAACCCGCTTCACGAGCATAGAATGTGGCGAGTAAAGCGGTTGCAGGGTGTACTGGCATCAAACTCTTGATATCGCGTGTCGTTTCCACTGCGTTAGGCAAATTTTCCGTATAGTGGTTGATAAGATTATCAAACTTATCTAAAACGGGACTGAAAACAGACAAATATTCTTCATTGGTACCAGTCATACGGAACTTGCGCGACATAATCTTATATGCTGACACGGGTTCCATGTTGTACTTCATATAGTGGTAGCGACCAATAGTTTTTTGACGTTCTTCCGCTTTTAGAGAGTTGAGAGCCGATGGGTGAGAAATGAAAAGGAAATAACTGTCATTCTCTTGTGCCATAGCACGTTCAGTCAGCTCTTGTAACTGAACCAAGATATTAAGACCTATATCAAGAGTGAGCAGGGTCGTAAACTCGTCCCAAATAATCAGTAGTCCGTCATATTCGGTTTTCTCTTTCAGTTTCTCTTGAACTTCAAAAAACCATTGTGTGATATTGGCATTTTCCATACGGATATGAAAGCCGGCATCGCGCAAAGCATCTTGCACCACACGCAATGTTTTTGGTTCAAGGTCGGAAAGTTCTTTACGCAACTTATCCACATTGGGAGTAACCGCTGAAAGTTTTGGGGATTGTTCTATAAGCATTTCCCAAAACTGCTGATTTTCATCAATGTGCTTGATATAGGTATCATAGTCGGTCTTTACTTCAAGGTCTGTAAGTCCGGCTTTGATTAAAGCCTCTTGTATCTTTTGTTGAAGTTGTAGGGAGAGGTCATCAGGATGGGCAATTGAACTTGCTCCATACAAGGTAACGGGAAACAGCCGTTTCTTTTTACGGAGATCGAAAACAGACTGGCACAAGCCCTCAAATTTCGGTAATTTGTATTCCCCACGCAACCATTCTTCAATAGCACTAACATCGTCACAAAGTAGATGCTTTAGCACCGCTCCGGCATGAGTTTTTCCCGTACCATATGTTCCTTCTATCCAAAAAGACTTATGCGCATCGAGGTCATTGTTCATTACAGAGCGGACTACAGTACGCAGTATATCATTGAATTGGTCGTTTACAATGAATACACTCCAATCCCCAGCTTTCTCTTCTTCGAGGTAATATGTGCTACGCCCAGAGCGCAAATCAACGATATCAGAATACTTAGTAGCCATAATTAAATCAAAGTTTTAAGAATAGAGATTGGATTCACATCTTCTCGCAAGGTAATATGGTCAAGCCCCATATTCAACTCTGCGACAAGTAAACGGTTGTTAGCTGAGTTCAGGGTTCGTAATATTTTCTCTAATCCAGAAAGCGAAATTCCAAATTCAACGAATGGACCAAGTTCTGATTTTGAATTTTTTAAATCAGAAACGCGAAAAGATTTATATCCAACATTTTCAGCATATCGATACAAAGAATAAGCTAAAGCGGTATCGGATAAATCTTCAAAAGATTTACGTCGATATTGCTTACCTTCAATTTCTTCAGCTATAGCAAAAGCACTGTCCGTAGGACAATACTTAAATAATTGGAATAACGCCGAGACTGCATTGTCAACTGTTCGCTTTCCGTAAACTGGATATTCTTCCGAAATGTTTTCTGAAATAGAATTTTTATCGAAAATTTGTCCGGGCACAATATGAGTTAAGAACCAATTCACAATGAATGAGTTTTTAGCAAGATTAGTAAGAACCACAGACCAAACCAAGTTGGGGTCATCAACATATATTTCAGATAAAACTTTCCCAATCTCAGTGAGATTTAATTTAGCGTCTATTATTTCAGCTTCTTTGAGCCAGTTTTTAAAACTCGGAACTTGTTTTGGTCCAAGTCCATTATAGTCCCAGAACTCAGTAGGATTTAATAGAAACTCGCTCATCCATTCTTCGTGGAGTCCAAAGGTGTTGTATCTATCAATTCCTGCTTTCGCTTTTATATTTGTTTCTGTTGTCATACTTATAGAATTAGCAACGATACATCCTTTGTCGTGAAAGTTCAAACATTTGTGGCAATGGATGCACTTCGTTAAATCAATATTTACTTTTGGAAAAACGGACAACGCCCCTGTTGGGCATTCAACCTCGCATGATTCGCAATTAATACAATATGCCGCTTTGTATATAACTCTTTTCAATAAAGAGATAAGAGATAAATCTTTAATCCCTTTAATATAAAAAGTATAATCTGTATCATTCCCCTTAATCTCAAAAGAATAGACAGTATTTTTATATTTTATATCTCCGTGAAATTCATTAGAGATATTAAAGAGGGTGAATTCACCCAAGACGGGCAACCACGCAGTAATGGGTAATTTTGCAGATTTTACTTGGGCGTAGAAATTATTAGGAGAGTTCTTGAAATTCACCTGTGTGGAAATTTTCATAAATTTACCACTAGCTCTAAATTTCCACTTACGCTCTTTTAGATATACTTCCAAGTCTTTGACACCCTCTTGCTTGGACCAATCATAAATTCTTGAAATAAAAGGTTCTAATTCTGCACCATAACAACGGCTTGCTATCATATCATCCCATTCGGAAGAGTATGGACAAGTAATACACCCTACTCTTGATTTTCCTAAACGATAAGCATCATTAACAGGTAGAGCATAAGAGAATAAATATAAAAATATTTCCGATGTATTCCAATATAATATCGGGTGAGCATTTACAACTGTTGAATGTTTTACACCTTTACCCATACGTTCATAATTGCCACGACGGGCAGATTCTTCTGCTCTTACACCATCAAAAGTAAGAACTTTAGCTTGCTTGTTTGTACCCGGGACTTTAAGCGAACGGTAAAGAGGTGCGGTTTTCATTACTGAACAGCACCAACGGTGGGTATCGCTCGGCGTACCAATCTTATCCCAATAGCTTAACACCGAAGCGTGGTTGCGAGCGGTGGAAAATTTAAGTCCAGGATAAAGCGCAGAATAGTGTCGTTTGACATCTTCGTAAAGGTCGAGCGATGGCGGCAATTCATACCCTGTGTCGCTATATATCACTTCGAAAACGCTGGGCGGTAAAGCTCTTGTGCAAAGATCAAGAACTACTTGTGAATCTTTGCCGCCTGAAAATGATGCCAAAAAAACATCAATTTTGGTGGCAAGTAGTCGTTGTTTACCTTGTTGCTCTGCAATATCCAAGGGCATTACATCGAAGCTGTCGCACTCCTCCTTGACAATAGCCATTTTCCGCTTTTGTTTTTGCTCAATAGATGCAGCGATAGCTTCAAAATCAAGTTGATTGGCTTTTATCTCATTGAATTTTTTAGAAGCTGTAGAATAGATGAAGAATGTTTCGCGTATAAATTCAATGGCTTCGCTCTCCAGCAAGAACATAATATCGCGGTTTCTCTCTATCATTTTCTTGACATCAATCGGGATAAGTTCAAGATTCTCAAATCCCGGCATAATAGTTATGGTAGCCGAATCATACAAATTTGCCCCTTTAGTCTGAAACACCAAGTCGCCACGATAGAAATATTGTTTATTAACTGCCCACATAAGTGGAGCCTCTGACTGCGGATATACATATCCTAATTTGTCAAGTCCAAGTAAATCAAGTTCTTCAAACCAAACAGGACGAGGCGAAATGCCCAAAGTCTCTTTCGAGACTTTGGAACTTAACAAAACACCTCCTGTCTCTTTATCCCATTCTATCTTATACATGAACTTATTTAATTTCAGTTTTTACAATCAAATCTCTTACATCAACATTAAGCAGCCCTGCTACTTTTACCAAAGTTTCTAAACTTGGTTGGTATGTATTGGTACACCACTTTGATATAGTGGCCTGATCTTTGCCCAATTCTCCAGCAAGCCATTTACTGGTTCTATTTTGTTCCGCAAGCACCGCTTTTATTCTATTGATATTTGCACCTTTCTGCATGATACGGATGTTTGATGTTGCATGATTCCATTTAAAATTTTACAAAGGTAGTAATTTCCCCAATTATTATCGCTAACACTTGGAATATTATTTCAAAAATATGGCGTATTATTTCAAAAATATGAAAGCCATAAAATAATCAAACAGGAAATTGTCGAACAAACAATACAATCTTGTGACTTCTATTTTTTACATATTATAATATTTTTATACTTATTGTAAACTGAATTAGATTTATTCGTTTGAATCGTCTTGCCCTTGATAAACTTTGCCTTGTCCTACTGCTCCTTTACAGACTGTTATGTGATTCTAACTTGTTCAGTAAGAGCTGTTCGTTTTCGTACCGCTTCCTCGCAGATTTCTACGTCTTTACGCATTTACGCACTTGGCGGATTTTATCGTTATCTTTATTGAGTTCAAAGATGTCTGCCTATTCATATATTATTGGGAGCTTCGCCTTTTATCTTGATATGACGAGACTTCAAATCATTATCCATACGGTCATAATCTGACTGCTTGACTATATCTACCATTTGATATGTCAGAGTCAATATTCTTGATTATCCAACAGAAGAATATAGTATTATAAAAGTTACAGACATCAAACTTGCAAACGAACTTTTGGATGTCATTTACAATAGAGAGAAGTAGTATAAACTCAAAAAGCAGGGAGAAAATCATCGCCCTGCTTTCACAGGACAACACACTGAGCGCAACAGCACTTGCCAAGCGGATAGGGATACCCCCCCAAGGCCGTGGAAAAACAGATTGCCGGGCTGAAAGCGGACGGGGTACTCCGACGAATCGGACCGGACAAAGGCGGATATTGGCAGGTGGCCGAAAAAACGGATTGATTTTTCTGGAGGGAGCGCAGTTTACCGCCTGCCCGCTTCATTAGGCTGTCAAAAAATATCCCTCCTATAGAATATCGGAACAGCATATGGACCGGTAGTATTCTACTGACAGTATGCTGTTTCTCTTTTGTTTTTTGTTCCGACTTTTCCGTCGGTCGCTTGTTTCCGCTGCCGACGGCGTCCATTGTACAGACGTGAAAGGGAAAAAGTTTTCGGGCAGAATCTTCCTCCTTCGGAGCGTATTCAGCCCGAAACGGCCTGCCGCCCGACTTTTTCACTTTCAATGAAGTCTGTACTAACTTCCATGGGCGGCGAGGAAGCGAGCGACCGCGAAACAGGGATTCTAATTGGAAGATGCCCCGTTTTCACGTCTCCTTGCCATCAGCTTATCCATATCCTCGGAGATTTTATCATCGGTAACTTTGGCATATCCCTGCGTGGTCCGGATGTTCGTGTGTCCCATCATCTTGCTGATGCTCTCGATCGGCACACCTGCCGAAAGCGTCAAGGTTCCGAACGAATGTCTGCTCGCGTGGTAGCTGAGATTCTCTTTCACTCCTGCCACTATCCCGATTTCGTGTATGCAGTACCACAACATGTCACGCTTGGGCAGGGGGAATATAGGCCTGCTGTCATCAGTGGTATTATACAGCGACAATATCTGTTCGGCTACGGGATGCAGCGGAATAAAGGATTCTACATCGGTTTTCTTCCTGTTGATACGGATATACTTTCTGCCGTCCACGGTCGTTCCGATATGCGAGGGATAAAGCCGTTTTACATCGACATATGACAGCCCCGTAAAGGCTGAAAAGATGAACGCCCTACGGATAAGCTCCTGTAACCTCTCCGGCATGGGCTGCTCCATGATCCGTTGCAGTTCCGCCCGGCTTATGTGTTTCAACTTGTAGTCCAGTTTCTTCTCGTAGGGGACATCCGCAAGCGGATTGAAACGGAGTATCTCCCTGTCCACCGCAATATAGATAAGACGGTTCAGCCATGTAAGGCAGTGGTTGATATGCCCATTCCCGCAGCCTTTGGTTTTCAGGTAAAGCTTGTAGCCCCAGCCGAAGTCTTCGGTAATATCTTCAAAGGCGATGTCCCGCATACCCAGCGACAGCAGATACTCGTGCAGGTATGCCTGTGAGGATTTGGACTGACGGTAAGAGGAGGTCGAATCTATCACTTCTGAGCGGATTCTCAGTCTTTCCCGCTCCTCTTCCCCGGCTTTCAGCAATGTGACCGGAACGGTTGCTACATGGGTAATCTCGTTCTTGAGCATTTCCGCCGTGACCATACCCGCGTCCTTCAATAGATTGTCATATGAGGCCTCAATTTTGGAACGGAGTCCGACAAGGAGGTTGTTTGCCCTTGCATCCTTTACTTCCCCTGTTTTGGCGTTCCAGTCTTTGGGATTGCAGTAATAACCGGTGGCAAATACGCTGCTCTTGCCGTCAACGGTGATACGGCACAGTATTGAAGTAGTTCCGTCTGTTTTGACCTTGCCACGGTTGATGTAGTATAGAATGGAAAAAGTGCTTCGCATAATCGAATTGTATTTATAGGGTTAGAGAATGAGTTTCAAATCTTTTGTTGCTTCGATGTATTTGTCCATATCCTCGAAGAGTTTCTTAGGGGTTACACGAGCATACACTTGTGTGGTCCTTATATCCGCGTGCCCCAGCATCTTGCTGACAGTCTCGATAGGTACGCCATTTTCAAGGGTCATGAGGGTCGAGAACGAGTGCCGTCCCATGTGATAGGACAAGCGCCCCTTGATACCGGCTTTCATTTTGATGCTCGTCAGACACCATTTCAGGGCTTGGTACGGGATTACGGGAAACAGTGTGCCCCGTGTATCGTCACGGTATTTTTCGATAAGGGCTACTGCTTCGGGCAGCAGCTTCACACGGCTCAACTGCCCGTTCTTCCCCCGGCGGTATTTCAGCCACAATGCCCCGTTGTCATCCCTTGACAGGTTGTCGGGAGTGATCGCTACCACATCCACGTACGAGGTTCCGGCATAACAGGCGAAAAGGAACATGTCCCTGACAATGGAGTGTTCCGGGCGGCATCCGGTAAGCTCTATATTCCGTATCTTCTCGAAGTCTTCCCTGTTCAGCGCTCTCGGCGGCGTTTCCTTCTGTTTGGGTAATTTGTAGTGCTCAAAATAAAATTTGTCCGAATGTCCCTCCTTGAAGGCTATGCGGCAAATCTTCTTCAGGATAGCCAGATAGTGACGTACCGTCTGGACACCCAAGCCTTTCTCTATCACCACATGCTCTTGAAATTCCCGGATGAACTGCTCGTTGAGCTGGCAGAAAGCAAGGTCGGATACCTTGAACCTGCTGCTGACGAAATTAGCGAGACGGCTGCGGGTATAGAGGTAGTTGGGAAGTGTACGGTGAGACACATCGATGCCTACGTGTGCCCTGACTTCCCCGATATGCCTGTCGAAGAGTTTGAGCAAGGTCATCCGCGTCTCCTTGCTGCCTTGAAAGGCTTCCTTGACTGCTGTCGCATCGAAATCGGTCTTTCGTTCCACAAGGGAGTCGAACGCGGAGTTTACAGCCAACAGCAACTTGTCGATTTTCGCGTTGACTTCCACCGCCTCCTTGCTCTTGCCGTTCAGACGGCTTTCCCGGGGATTCCACAGTTCGGGAGTGCAGGAGAGCTTGCAGCTGAATTGCGCCATCGTCCGGTTAACGGTGATGCGCCCCATTATCGGGGCTTTGCCCGACTTGTCCAGTCCGCTCTTTTTAAGGTAGAGCAATACCTTGAATTTTTCTACTTTCATACGCTTATATTTTTAGTGGCAAATTTACCTGTTTTATAAGCGTTCTTCGATATGCAAAACTATGACAATCAGTGTAATATATCGCTGTTTTAAATTGTTTAATCCGCTCTTCGTTACCTTATCCTTGCCGGTAACAGCCCTGCTAACGATTTGGTAACTGAATATTCTCAATAAGCCTCGCTTTTTTGCTTTTTCCTCATGTGGAAGAATATATAGAAATAGTTAATTACCAACAAATTGCGTTATGCTTTCTTTTCGTTTCCATTACTCATATCACTTCTTTCTTTCCACACAGCAAGGCATACTTTTGCCACGACCACCACGCTTGCAAAGGGTGTACCCATTGAAACTGTCAGCAAGATGTTGGGACACACCAATATAGAAACTACACAAATATACGCCCGCATAACGAATAACAAGATAAGTAACGATATGCAGGGGCTTGACAAGAAGTTTGTCGGCATTGAAAAAATCTACAAAGAAGTATCTATGAAATAGATATATAGGGAGACTTATCACAAACTGTGATAAGTCCCTTTATGCTTTATTACTCACCATTAAATAATAACATTATGGACTTACAAATCATCCAAAACAAGATTTATGAAATCAGAGGTTGCCGGGTTATGCTTGATAGTGACCTTGCGGCACTTTATCAGGTGGAAACAAAAGCCTTGAAACAGGCTGTTAAACGTAATATAGAACGTTTCCCGGAAGATTTTATGTTTGAACTGACAAAGGAAGAAGTCGAATGTTTAAGGTCACAAATTGTGACCTTAAAGAATAATCCGGATGAAATGGAAGAAGAAAGCAGTTCAAAACGTGGTAAACACACTAAATATTTGCCCTATGTTTTTACGCAAGAGGGAGTAGCTGCACTGTCCGGTGTGCTACGCAGCCCTATTGCCATACAGGTGAATATTTCCATCATGCGGGCATTCGTAGCCTTGCGTCAAATGATAACAGGCTATCAGGAATTACTAAAGCGTATTGAAGAACTGGAAGAAAGTACGGATGCACAATTCAGCGAGATATACCAAGCACTGACCCAATTACTAAGCAAGCCCGAACCAAAACCACGCAAACCGATAGGATATAGAACCTATGACGAATAACGGTTTAAGGTATTCGGTTGTCTAAGGGGTGTCACCAGTGATACCCCTTTTTCAGTTCCCTAAAGTAATGTATCTCAATCACAAATTTTAGCAAAGTTACAGCCCGGTGGGGACAAATACCAAATCGGAGCCGTTCCGGTTTTCTAAAAAATCTCCACACCTACGGGTCGTATTTTTTGAAAAGATATGGTTGAAGTCCCCGCCAAACTGTGGATGTCCGGCAAAATTTCTTATTGTTTAATTTAAAATTCAGTAGTCATGAAAACAACAGAATTTACCATGCCGGAAATCACTATCTCTTATAAGGACAATGTAAAAGCATCCGAAAGGGTGAAAATACTCTCATCCGAAACGTCCTACTCTTACCTGAAACCGTTCTATATCGAATGTATGGAACACCACGAAGAAAGTTATGTAATGTTCCTCAACCGTGCTAACAAGGCTTTAGGTGTTTCCCTTATCTCTAAAGGCGGCATGGCTGAAACTGTAATGGACGTGAAAATCATCTTGCAAACCGCCTTGAAAGTCCATGCTTCGGGCATAATCCTCTCACATAACCACCCATCGGGCAACCTACGTCCGAGTGAGCCGGACAAACAAATTACCTCAAAAATAAAAGAAGCCTGCAAGGTCTTGGATTTACACTTGTTAGACCATATCATCCTGACAGAAGAAAGCTATTACAGTTTCACAGACGAGGGGCTTTTATAAGCCCTTTTTTTACTCTCTCATTACCCAATACAAAAAGCCTGATGGCTTTTACTTCTATCCTCTCAAACAAGAGAAAAATTTTCCCTAAAACTGATTGGAACATTGTCAAAGGTATATCCGTGCCTGTTACTGTTCAAATTATTTTTTAGAAATCTCCACACCTGCGGGTAGTATTTCATAAATAATAATTTGCCCTGTACCATTCCCGAACCTTTGAAAAGACAATGTTCCCATTCAGTTAAAGGAAAAATTTATGTGGTGGGCGACAAGCGATGTTAACGATTAAAATTCAAAAGTCATGGAAGCAGTAACATTATCAGAAGCAAGAGTTTATGTAGGTACTTACAACAAGTATAACAGTGGTTCACTTTTCGGCAAGTGGTTAGACCTTTCCGACTATTCGGACAAGGATGAGTTTTTGGAAGCGTGCCGGGAACTCCACGAGGACGAGCAAGACCCGGAATTTATGTTTCAGGACATCGAGAACATACCCGAAGACCTGATTTCCGAAAGTTGGCTTTCTGATAAGTTCTTTGAGCTACGGGATGCCATCGAAAAACTAAGCGAAACCGAGCAGGAAGCATTTTTCGTATGGTGCGACCATCACAACAGCGATATAAGCGAAGAGGATGCAGACGACCTTGTTTCTTCTTTTGAAGATGATTATCAGGGAGAATATAAGGACGAGGAAGATTACGCCTATGAAATCGTAGAGGAATGTTACGACCTGCCGGAGTTCGCAAAGACCTACTTTGATTATTCGGCTTTTGCCCGTGACCTGTTTATGACTGATTACTGGATGGATAACGGTTTTGTTTTCCGTTGCGCCTGATTACTAACCGGGTGGAGCAATCCACCCGCAACACACCAAGACAATGAAAGTATATAATAAGATAACAACTTTATTAAGGTGGGTAATACTTGCTTTTATCATCTATCAGGCAGCCACCAGCACCGCCGGAATGTGGATAGCCCTAATCATAGGCTTTTTTATTCTCCGGTTCGTTCTCCGGTTGTTTATCTCTGCCGTTTACCTGTTCTGCATGGCTTTTATTTTCATTGTCCTGCTCTCACTTCTGATTATTTGATAACTCATTATAAATTATAACAATATGGAAACTTTAAACAAAAACGGGGTAAGCATTACCCAAACACCGGGAGAAGAAAAATATGTAAAATGCTGTTTAGGCGCATTCAGGGGACAGATTTATTTCCAGTATGATTATCGCCATTTTAACGACAATCTGTTTTCTACACTGGCTAAAACGCTTGAAGAATGTCGTAGGCAGCGGGACGAATGGCTGAAAACTCAAAAGTAAAAAGGAAATCCGGCGGGAGAAATTTTGTCGGACTACTTTCTTTCATGAACTCGAATGGAAAAGAAAGTAGTAAAGCCCCTTTTTATAATCTTCCCACCCATATATGAGAAAAAGATGTCTTCAAGTGGTTGCTGTATTTCTAATCTATGTATATTTGCATATAATATTAATTAATTAATACCTAGAAACATGAGTTATACATCTAAAACTATAAGTGAAACAATTATCGATTATGTAAATAGAAATACTTTCTTACCTGCAATACAAAGAGAGTATGTATGGAATACATATAGTATAGAGAAACTATTTGATTCAATAATGTGTGGATATCCGATTAGCTCTTTTTTATTTTGGAAAATAAGAGAGGAGAAGAAAAAAGATTGGGTTGCTTACCAGTTTGTAACTGATTTTGATAAAACAGACCCACACAATGAAGAAGCTAATTTGTCAGGCGTGAATCAAGATATTTATTTAGTATTGGATGGACAACAGAGGCTTACTTCATTATTGATAGGACTAAAAGGCTCATATAGCTTCTTCTATTACAGATGGCGTAAGACAAGACTATACCTTAACTTATTTAAGAAACCTACTAATGACGATAATCCTGAAGAACTTACATATCAGTTTCAATTTAGAGAGAATGATTCCATCAATGCTAATGACTCCACTCCACAATATTGGTATTTAGTCAGCAATATTTTAGATTTTAATACAGCAAGTGCAGCAAGAAAGGATATTCGGGAGAAACTATCAAATATTAGTGTAGATAGTTCTTTTAAAGAAAATGCGGTTGAACTAATAGAAGAGTTACATTCAAGATTGTTCACAGAGAAATTTATCAATATATATGAAGAAAAATCTCAAGAATATGACAAGGTAGTTGAAATTTTTATAAGAACAAATACTGGAGGTGTAAAACTGGAATATAGTGATATCCTTTTATCGACAGCAACAGCAAAATGGAGGAATTTGAATGCACGAAAGGAAATATATTCTTTTACCGATGAAATAAATTCAATAGGTAACGGATATTCATTTGGGAAGGACTTTGTATTAAAGGGTTGTTTATATTTGACAGACCATCTTCCAATTCAATACAAAGTTGGTAATTTTACACAGAGTAATTTGGAACTAATAGAGGAAAATTGGACAAATATTCAAACTTCCATAAGTGACTCTGTAAAATTAATTAATAAATTCGGTTTTAATGATAAAAATCTTGTAGCTAAATTAGTTTTACTCCCAATTGCATTATATTTGAAGAAAGTAAATAAAAGTAATTATGTCAATTCAACTAATGCAGAAGATATAAAGAATCAACTTAGAATACAAAGATGGGTTGCTATTGCTTTGTTGAAAAATATGTTTGGAAGTTCTACTGATAATACTTTAAAATCTATTCAAGATATTATTCTAAATCAAACTAACAGTGAGAATTTTCCATGCTCAGAAATTAATCAGAAACTCAATGTAATTTCATCTTTTAGTAAAGATGAAATTGATAATATATTGAGATATAGCTATGGAACTAAATATAGTTATTTGATATTATCTCTATTTTATCCAAACAGAGATTGGAAAGATTGTAGATTTAGCGAAGACCATATTTTCCCAAAATCAGAATTTACAGAAGCTAAGTTGAGAAAAAGGGGGTATAATAGTGATAAGATAAAATTATATCAAACCTATTATAATACAATATTAAATCTACAGTTATTGGACGAAACAGAAAATAAAGAGAAAAGTGCTAAGCCATTTAATGAATGGATTAAAACAAGGGATGATAACTTTAAAAAAAGGCATTCTATACCCATTATTGCTTCATATGATTTTGATTCATTTATTGAATTTATAAATGGTAGAAAGAAATTGTTATCTAATTTTTTGGAGAATCTTACAATATGATAAATATAAAAAGAATCCCTTTAATCCAAAGTTAAAGGGATTCTTTTTATATATTACTATTCTTTAGTTTCATTATCATTGTTAAATGAAAACGTAAGTTGTTCCAATTGCCCGAAGCTATCCTGAAAATACACATCTACCGTCTGTTGGTCGGTTGATGCAGAGGTATAGTAAAGCCGGAATGTTTCGCCCGGAAGCGGGTACAGGTCATTCGGCAGTAGAACCGTCCCATCGGACATTTTCAGCGTTCCCGCCCCGTCCGGCTGGAAATAGCGGATGAAATACTTTGTTTCCTCATACCGCCCGTCCCGGTGAAGCTGACACCTGATTTCGGCGGTTTCACCCACCTTTAATTTCTTCGGAACAGGCATCGTTTCGATACTGAACGGGTAAGACTGCTGTATATCCACATCGTCATTACACGCACCCACAAATAAGATGGCGGCCATTACATAGCAGCCCATCAAAATACGGCTTAAAATCTTTCTCATATACATTATAATATATAATGGGTTAGTTTATCACATGATTATCTTTAGACCGATACCGAACTGTGTATGGAACTTTCCAACGGAAGAACCGAACAGGCATCTTTCCCGTGCGTTAATCAGGAACACCACCCGGTCGGTAATATAACTTTCCAGTTCCAGCGTCAGCGCACCGCCATAGACAAAACCGTCCTTATCGGTTAGGGTCGAGCCATCGGGCAGCAGCTTGTCACCCCAGTTACTTGTTTCGTACCCGGCAAGGGCAGACAATCCCAGCGAGAGGAAAAAGGCTTTCTTCCGGTCGGAAAGGAAGTTCATATAGTAACCGCCCTCACCTGTGAACTGGCTCACGGGTATCTGCAAATCCTTATAAGGGTAATGCTTTTCGAGGTATTCCCCGCCGATAACCCACCTGTTCCCATTTTTGGTATAGGTAGAGAGAGCCGCCCCGAAGTAATAGGCAAAATCACTTTTACTGTTCCAGTGAACACCGTCCGCCATGCCGCCCGTAACCTGCAAACCTTTCATTCCCGGCAGACATCTTTGTGCGTGTGCCTGGTTAAAAGTCAGGCACAGCACAAAAAGGAACATCATACAGCATATCCTTTTCATGTTCATTTGATTTTAAGTTCGTTAATCACTTTGGCTGCCACTATATCCGAATTTTCCACCCGGATAGTTTGGTGTCTGCCCCCGTTCTTTTCCACCAGTTCAATGACTAATATCTTATCGTCAGGGATAGTAAATTGTGGAACGGTGTACACGGTGCGGACGGTACTCTTTCCACCGATAACCAGTATCTCGTTATAACTCCGTACCGGGTCAATGACCGTTTCCTGAATAGCCGTCCTTTTGGCTACTTTCTTATCCACAATCTTGAATCGGATAAAATCGGTATCAAACGGTACGTTTGAACTGTTCTTTGTTTGCGTATGAAAATAGAACAGCCCGTTATGCGAATAAATGCCCTTTACCAAGAACTGCACCCCGAAACGCTTGCATCCCAAATGCTTTATTTTCCGGTCATTGTTCTTGTAGATGGACTGCATAATCAGCCTTACCAAAAGCGGGCTTTCGTTACCCAGTTCACGGAAATAGATGTTCATCCGGGTATGACTGAAATCCGTTGTGTCCTCATTCTCCAAGAAGTCTTTCATTTCGATGTTTAGCATTTCCGGTTCATGTGCGTATTTTGCATTGAAACTGTAAAAGCTACCATCCTCACAGATAACGGAAAAATTGGTTTCACCGGGAAAGCCCTCTGTTGTGGCTTTCACCCTGACAACATTTTCCGCCCCGTCCGCTTTTCCGGCAATAATGTAGTTACTGCCTAAATCCACGTACTTCACGGCAGACGGGAAAATGATATGTACCGTTTTTGCAAACGTCACCTGTACGCCGTAAGGTGTTACCATTTGGCGGTAAGGCAGCTTTTTAGTGATGCCCTGATACAAATCGTTACTTTGTGCTTTCATTGAAACCACGCCCATGATAAGAGCGAATAAAATCATTAACTTTTTCATTTTGGATTGAAATTTTTATGGTCGTTGATAATTGATAAATTGATTATTGCTGTTTGGCGTAAAGCATCACCTGATAGTTCGCTTTCAGGTGTACTTTTACCGTTCGGAACTTCTTTGCAAGGTATTGCGACCCGCCCTGCATCAAGCCCCTTGTAATATCCATTGCGACCTGCTGCCCGGCACTTTGCGCAAAAGAAATGCTTGTTCCCAGCCCAGCACCAATGTTCGCCATCGCTTCTTTGGCTGCTTCCTGTTCCAGTGACGAGGGAACGGAAAGCCCCTTTTGCCCGTCACTGTCATAAACGGCAAGTTCCACCGGAATAATGTTACCCGCATATTCAAGCGAGGACACCAGTATGTCGAGCCGTTCCCCCTGAACTTTGGCACTTCCCGATACAAGGCTGTTTTTCGGGACAATGACGTTTCCCGCTTGCAGTGGTTCTAACAGCCGGAGCTTGACGGTCTGCCCGTCCATAAGTGTTTGGTCGTTATGCACACACGCCCGGATAGTGTTCTTTCCCATCGAATAGCTACTGCCGACCGCCGTATTAAACCCGTAATTGCGTGGCTTGCTGTATTCGGCGATAAATTCGACATTGCTCATAGGCTGCTGCAATCCTGAAACCGTCCTGTCCGATACCGATTTTACAGGTGTGGCGTTTCCACTTCCCTGAACGGGTGCGGATGGCGAAACCTGTGCAATCTGTCCCGGCTGTGAACTTTGCCCGTTCTGTCCGTTCATGTATTTTGCCGCTAGTTCGTAGGATTTTTCCATAAGAGCCACCTGTTCATCCATGCTGCCCGCACCGTTTTCTTTCGCATCGAGCCGGGCAGTCAGTTCTTCCACCTGCCGTTTAAGTTCCTCTTTCTCCTTGTCCTCTTTCGGTGTTTCGTAGAAACTGCCTAACTGACGGTTCATGTCCCGGTAAGCCACCGCTGAAGATTGGATAGAGGAACGGCTATTGTTCGACGCACCCGCCCCGAAGTCAATCATGGCGTTTTTCGGCTTTTCCGCCGGAGCATCATCTATCAGGGTCAATTCTTCCCCGTTTTCCTCTCCGAGCGAAAAGGCAAAATCCTGCAAGGAGCGCATCTTGTCCGCCTGTTTGTTCTCCATTTGTTCCTGTTCGTAGGCGGTCTTTTTATCGCTGATTATCCCGTCCCCTTTGGGCTGCGGAATATCGGCGTTAAATCCGCCCACGCTTTCCACCTTTGCTTCGTCTTTATCGGACGGTGCAAAAATCAGGTACATAGACCCTAAGAAAACCAGTCCCATAAGCGGGTAAACCAACATCTTCTTTCGTTGCTGTATCTGCTGCGGGGTCAGTTCCTTTTTTTCCTTTCCTTGTTTTTCAGGTTCTTTTCCCGTTGCCGTTTCCGGTGCGGGAACTTCATTCTTCACTTCTTTTTCTTCCATTGTCTGACTGATTAAAAATGTTCGTACTGTCTTTACTTTGTAGCTGCAACTGCCTGATGTGTTCTATCCGCAGGATTTCGCCATCCTCTTTCCCTATCCGGTAAATGGATGATACCGTGAAGTAGATGGATAACCCGCCGAAAAACAGGAGCATAAGCAGGATTACCGCCAGCCTTATTTCCGGTGTCATGCGCCCGCACAGGCGGCGGAGTTTTTCATCCGCCCAGTCCTGAACATGGGTAATCGCCTGATTAACCGGAGAGAGTATTTTCCGTATCATGGTTTACCGCTTTATGGTGTTCAAGTCCTTGTTTTCCGTTATCTCGAAACTTTCCATGATAAAGCCGTGCGGGTTATTGTCCGAGCGCACAGCGTTCAATAACCGGCAACGAGTGACAAGGCTTCTTTCGGTCAGGCTGCTTTCACGGATAATCATTTGGCGGGCGTAAGTCGCCACTGCATACGGGTACACATCGAAATTGCAAGAAACGCTGTCTATCTGTATCGTTTGGCTGATATTGCCTGAAATGATACGGTTGTAATACCCTTTCTCCGAGAGGTCACGGTAATAATTAAATGCGCTCTTGTCAGCAAGGAACAGCGACCGTTTGATATTGCTTTCGATAGCGTTCTTATCGGGTGATAACGTGAAAAATAGTTCGTGGAAACGCTTCACGTGTTCCCTTGCTTCGACCGGACGGTTTTGCGAGAGGTCTTGCGAAAGCGCAAGCATCAACGATTTACCGCCATCCAAGACGTAAATCTTCTGCCGTTGCGCTTCGGCAAACGTATAGGAGTTCCAAATGGCATAACCCGTTATCAGGGTACACATGACGACAAACGCGATACCAAAAAGCCGTATCTGTTTGAAACTGGTTTCAATGTTCTTTAAACTTTTAAATTCCATCTTGATTTTTATTTATTGGTTACTTTTGGTTAGTTTACCGCCGACCCTGCCGCCAGCGTTCCCGGTTGCTGCTCCGGCTACCGCCCCGGCAGCACCGCCTACCTTATTGGCTGAATTATTGATATTCCGGCTCATGTTACCCATTCCGCCCGCCTGAATAATCCAGTTCGATACGGTGGGGATAGTGAAGTAACCGATGATACCGATTATCATGAAAATTATGTACACGCTGTTACTTCCGTCCGGTATGAAATTGGGGTCTGATAGCTCCTGAATATCCTTTTGGAGCATAAGTACCTGTATTCGGGCAAGAATGGAACTGAACAGGTCTGAAACGGGCAGCCACAGGTAAACGGAAATGTACCTTGTTATCCATTGGGTCAGTGTCGCCTGAAAGCCATCATACACGCTGATGGCAAAGGCTATCGGACCCAGTATGGCAAGGACAATCAAGAAAAAGGTTCGGATAGTGTCTATCACAAGGGCTGCCGATTGAAAGAGCAGTTCCAACAATTCCCTGAACCAGTCCCGGACGGATTGCTTGATATTGTGGGCTGCCCTATCCATGTACATACCGCCCATTGTGGCAATATCTTTGGCAGACCATCCCAGTTCATCTATCTGCTTGTCAAACGCTTCATCCGAAACAAGGTAAGCCGTTTCCGGATTACGCACCATCGCTTCATATTCCAGCTTGTCCTTTTGTTCCCGGTAAGCGTTCATATCGAAAGTTTGCGTTTCGAGCATATTGTTACAGCCCTTGACTACTGGCGACATCACGCTGTTAATCGTACCCAGTACGAATGTGGGAAAGAACATAATACAGAAGCCAATCACAAAAGGACGGAGCAAAGGGTAAACGTCTATCGGTTCGGCACTGGCGAGCGACTGCCATACTTTGGCAGCCACATAGAACAATGCGCCCAGTCCCGCTATTCCTTTGGCTACCCCCGCCATGTTCCCGCATAACGGCATCATGTCCGTGTACAGACTTCGTAAAATCTGATGCAGGTTATCAAATTCGATTGCTAATAACATACTTGTCTGTTTTAGAGGTTACCAGTAACGTTCATCCGCCGAGCCGTAAAGAGCCATTACCCGGTCGGTGTCCTTTTTCTTTTTCGCCCGCAGGTAGGAAACGGAAATATTCTTGCGGGTATAATAACTCACCAAGTCCCGATAGTTCCTGATGGCGTTATACGTCCGGTCGATTACGTCCATCCGTTCCTTGTCCGACATGGAAAGCCCGTTGATGTTCACCACGCTTTTCATTTCTTCCAGTACATCGGAACTTTCCTGCAACAGTTGGGTATAGCCGTAAGCAATCGCCGAAAGTTCGTCCGGTGTATAGTTTTCATCCGAAAGCATCTTCTGAAAACTGTTCACGTATATATCGGAAATCTCCCCGATAAGCAGGATGGACTTTTGTACTTTCCGGGCATCTTTGACAAGGTTATGCACTGATTTAAGCCTGTCATAGTATTCCTTACCTTGTTGGTAAATCTTTACCGTTTCCTGAAAATTCTTTATCATGTTCTGTGCGGTGGATGATGTCTGTACGATGTTCTTTGACGCATTGATAATCCCTTGCGCCAAATTACCGGGGTCACTCACCACCCACTGTGCACTTACCTTTCCAGCAAACAGGCTGCATACTACGAGCAGCATTATAATCTTTGTTCTCATACGCTTATTTCTTTATTGGTTGTTTACTCCGTTTGTATTCTCCACCGGGTGAAAGCAGAATCCGGTCGTTCTCCTTATCGTAGGTCAGCAGGACGGAAAGCCCCGTTTCGATGAACAGGTTTCCGTCTTGTTCTGAAATCTGATAGGTTTCCGTTTGGATAGTCCCCCGGTAGGTCTTTCGATAGGTTGTTACCCTGTATTGCCCGTTTTCTTCAAAAAGGGTAAATGCCGGACGGTTCTTTACGCTTTCCCAGTCGCCACGCATCGCCCTAAGGCGGTCGGCGTTCGTTTCCTTACAAGAGGAAAGCCCCAGTAACAAGGTGCATAACAGCACCGGAAACAAGAATTTTAAATGTTTCATACTGATTGATTTTTGAATTGTTAATTGATTATTTTTCAGGATTGCGCTTGCTTTCGGCAAGCCGCTTGATAGCAAGTTCGAGGTTGCCACCTAACTTTTCGGACAAGGCGAAAAGTTCCATCTTTTCCGTTTCTTCGGTGGTGTATGTAAAATATTCTTCCAAACTCACTTCGGTAGCATATACGGCTGATTGTGTACCGCCCAAGCCTATCCAAACTTCCTTGTATTTCCGGTTCGGATGATTGGCAAGGTTGATGGAAAGCACCTGTGAACGTTCCTTGTCGGTCAGTCCTAAAAGGGTTTGTATGCTGTCGAACTTGTTTAAATACTTCCGTTGGTCGAGCAGTATCTTGCAATCCGAATTGTTTATAATACTCTCTTTTACAATGGGTGAGGAAATAATATCTTCGACCTCTTGGGTAACTACAATCGCTTCGCCGAAATACTTTCTAACCGTTTTGTGTAGGCTAAGCACCCAGCGCCTTATCATATTTCTATGGTAGGTTTCCAAATGCTCGCCCCCGAACCGGACTTACACCTCTCAGCGTATCCGGCTCTCCACTAATTTCAGTCTATCTTTCCGTCATGTATCTTCTTGTGACAACTCCTGCACACTGCAATTGTCTTGCGTTTGCGGGCAATCATGTGTCGCTCCCAGTTTTCCTTTCCCTGCAAGTTCTTTAGCTTCCTTACATGGTGCATAACAAGATCGTCTGTCGCTCCACATAATTCACACTCACGGGCTTTCAGCCTTTCAACAAGACTTGTCCGCCCCGCAGTATAAATTGTTCGTGGCATAGTGTCACATTCCGATTTATAGGTGAGTTTCTTTCGTTTGAAGCCACCATCGTAAAAGAATCTTTCCTTTACACCTGTTTTAGTCATGTGTTTTATGATAAACCTACCGTTCTTACGATATTTCTTGTTTACCTCACGTGTGCGGCATTTATATTTGCCTGCAAACGTTTTGTACATGCTGTATTCCATGATGTACTTGAAATTATTCAAGGCATGGGCGCAGTTATTGGCTATGGAGTAATAGTTATAGAAACCCACGATTTCCCGATTATAACTATCAAGTATTTCAAGGTCGTCATTGAATATCAGTCCTGATTTACATTTCGGTTTCCATATTTCCTTTCCGTTACGGTTTGTCAGTTCCAAGACTCCCAAATTGAAAAGTTTTTTACGGACAGTTTCCATACTGACATTCAAGCAGACCCTTTTACCATAGGTTCTTCTTAGTCTACCCCGTTTATCCCTTCTTTGGTCGTTGGACTTTCTTACAGTGATTTCATATCCAAGAAATTTGGCTGGTCTTTCCGTGTGAGTGACAAGTGTCTTTTCATCGGACAGCTCCAATGCCAATTTATCAGCAAGGAAGTTTTTAATATCTTCCTTTATTTGTTGCGCATCCTGCTTGCTTCCGATAATTCCCACAAGAAAATCATCTGCATATCTTGCATATTTCATTCTTCTGTAACCGGCATCCATTTCTTCGCCGTTGGGATATTTAGCCCGTCCTTGTTCTATTGCTTTCAGTTCAAGGATTAGCTTTGCCCTTTGCCTTTCGTCTTTTACGGACTTCAATCTTCGCACAATACGTTTTCTTGCATTGCCAAAGTCCATACTTTCTCTACTGAATTTTCGTTTCTTCCCTTTGTCGAATTTGGCTGTGTATTCCTTTATATACTTATCCAGCTTGTCAAGGTGTATATTAGCCAATATCGGGCTGATGATACCCCCTTGCGGTGTGCCACTGTAAGTATTATGGAATTGCCAGTCTTCGACATATCCCGCTTTCAAAAACTTGCGGATCAATCGGATGAAGCGTTCATCCGCAATGCGCTCCATAAGAATGTTTATCAGTACATCATGGTTTATATTATCAAAGAAGCCTTTTATGTCTCCCTCTACAAACCATTTTGCACCGCTAAACTCCTTTTGGATATGAGTTAATGCAGTATGGCAGCTTCGATTGGGACGGAAACCATGCGAGGTGTATTCAAAATTCCCCTCGTATATGGCTTCCAATACCATTCTTACCACTTCCTGTATCAACTTGTCATTGAAAGTCGGTACGCCAAGGGGTCTTTTCTTACCGTTTTTCTTCGGTATGTACACCCTCTTTGACGGTTGGGGCTGGTACGTTTCGTCTTTTAACATATCAATCAACTTTTCAATTCGTTTCAGGCTCATGTTGTCAATGGTCTGACCGTCCGAACCTTTAGTCATGTTACCCTCTTTAGCGTAGATACGCTGATAGGCAACATAGAACATTTCCTCATTGAACAAAATTCTGTAAAGACGTTCAAACTTATAGCTTACATCCTTACTGTGTTCTGATAGACTGTTTAATACTCTTTCTGGACTTCTCATAATGTCTCTCACATTTTCCGTTAATTGTATTAATAATTAGCTGCTTCCCTTCGCCATGTACAAGGCGTTACCTTGCTCGGACTACTATGGAAGCTCCGTTACCACTCCGAATTTTCATAGGTCGAACCTAATAGCCTTTCGGCACTTCGGGATAGGTAATCCCCGTTTATTGCATCGTAACTGTTGGCATGATAGATTGTCGGATACGACTTCCGTCCTTTACTCGCTTACTGCGGTTGTGTCGTGATAAGTTCTTGCTACATTCATACCTATTCACTGAAGTAGTATCACGATATGGCGATTGATAGTTACCTTACGCCATAGCCTAAAGGGGGACCACTCGGACTATCGTTCAATCAATTCGGACTTTATCCTCATATCTATCTTTTCATCTCGCCATTCAGTCGCAGTTTGGTAACTAACTGACTTATGACTTTTCCGACATGCTACACTCCCTGCTCAGTTAAGCTTTCCCGAAACAGATAAGTCGGCTGATGATAGGTTATTTTTTTCAAAGAACACTTTCCTAATCTCTTGCCAAAGAGATGTTTACGATGCAACCTTTACGGGCGCACAAAGGTATTTTATGTAATCCGCCATATTCGCCGATGCAATCGCTTTCCACGCTTCTTCAATTAATATTAATTTCCTGATACCCTTTAGTTTACGCATTTTGGAAATAAATACTTCCATGATGATAATCGTAGTAATCGGGAATAAAATTTTGTGGTCTTTGATATTATCCAACTCAAAGACAATGAATCGTTTATGCAGCAAATCAAGCTCTTTGTCGGAGTTCAGCAGGTAATCGTATTCGCCCCCTTTGTAGTAAGGTTCTAATACATTCAGGAAGTTATCTATATCGAAATCCTTTTCCCGGACGTTCTTTTCTTGCAGGTGCGCCCGGTAGTCATTCCTCACATATTCGTAGAACGTATTGAAGCAGGGAGTAATCGAACTGTCTTTGGTAATCAGTCCGATATAGGAACTAACAGCGTTTGACAAAGCCACTTCTTCCGCCCGTGTGGGTGCTTCATCGTCCCTTTTCCACAGGGTCAGGATAAGCGTTTTGATACTTTCCTTTTTCTCGATGTCAAATACCCCATCTTCAACATAGAAAGGATTAAACGCTATCGGGTTTTCGGTGGTATAGGTAAAGTAAATCCCATCTTCCCCGTGCGTTTTCCGGTTTATCATTTCACACAGTCCCAAGTAACTGTTTCCGGTATCAACCAGCAGGACGTGCGCATTTTGTTCGTAATACTGGCGCACCATGTGATTGGTGAAGAATGACTTACCGCTACCACTCGGCCCAAGTATAAACTTGTTGCGGTTGGTAATAATCCCCCGCTTCATGGGTAAGTCTGAAATATCAATGTGCAACGGCTTTCCCGTGACCCTATCCACCATCTTGATACCAAAGGGAGAAAGCGAACTTTTGTAGTTCGTTTCTTCGGTGAACAGGCAAAGAGCTTGTTCGATAAAGGTATAGAAACTTTCTTCCGCCGGAAAGTCCGCCTGATTGCCGGGTATGCCCGCCCAAAACAGGGTCGGCGTATCGGTGGTGTTATGGCGTGGCTTGCACTCCATAAGTGCGAGCTGTGACCCCACATCATTTTTAATGTGTTTGAGTTCGTCCCGGTCGTCACTCCACGCCATGATATTGCAATGGCATCGCACGGAAATAAGCCCCTGTGAATGGGCTTCGTTCAAATATTCCTCTATCCAAGCCTTGTTTATCTGATTGGCACGGCTGTATTTGGAAAGGGAGTGCATATTGCGAGCCATCTTTTCAAACTGTTTCAAGTTCTCCGTATGGTCGTCAATGAAGATATACTGGTTATAAATATGGTTACAGGAGAGCAGCACACCCACCGGGGAAGCAAATGACAAACGGCAATCGCTCCGGTCAGTGGATAGCTTTTCATAACGGGTATCTGTGCCTACTTTTCCCGGCATATCTTCCGCATCCGAAAGGGTATGCAGGCAAAGAATATCATCGCCAATCTTCATTTCGTCAGCACCCAGTGAAATATCTTTCAGTGTGGTGGTGTCGGTCTGTGAGAGTGAAAAGTATTTTTCCACGATACCCGCCGTTTCCTTTGTTCCGGTGATTTCGTCCGAGTTCAGGCGGGTAAGGGTAATGAAACCGCTATCGTTCATAATGCTTTCAAACTGCCCCACCGCTTCGAGGAACTTTGTAACCGTTTCCTTGTCCTTTATCTCTTTGGGGACAAGGAAGCCCCGGCAAAGGGTGGAGAAATTACTCTGCATCCGGCTGCGTTCCTTTGTGGTTTTCGTCAGGAACAGGTAGCAGGTATGATTCAGGAACGGTCGTTCATTGAAATGCTGTTCAAAGGAACGGGAAAGGAAACTTAAATCATCCTTTTGGATGTCAGGCGCATAGTTCTCTTTGATGAACCAGTCCTGTTTGTGTACGATGCTATAATCGGGCAGCACCTTTACCGCCTTGTTCCAAGCGGAATGTATTGCTTCGTATTCGGCTGCCGTGACGGTGAACAGTTCGGGCAGTTCCACCCGGAACGCCACCGTTATGTCGGCATCTTTGGAAACGATGCACCCGTTTTCCACCGTGAACAGTGGAAACTTGTTTTCCAGCGTGGTAGCTTTTAATATATTTCTCATTTCGATGCTTGTTTCTGATTTTTAGTGAATAATCGGGATATGGCTTTTCGGTTGATAATATGGAAAGGGTGGCTTTTGCGTGCGGACAATTTCATCAACCCGTGTGTCCCGTACTTTTCGTTTAACCGGAATGTGAGCCATACCAGCAGCGTTGCCGAAGTAACGCCGAAGATGATGCACACCCACTGGTTGATACCCACCATGTACATAATGATGAAAAGCACGAACAGGGCTAACAGCCCGCCCGCAAAAATGAAAAGATACTGACTTTTCAACCCTCGAAACTCAACTGGCTTGCCTATTCCCCTATTAATCGGATAGTTTGCCATAGCCCGTTTCTTTAGAGAAAGAATGAACGTAGGATGGTGGCTGCCACAATCAGGAAGATACAAGCACCGAACCAGCTTGCCGCTGTTTTGCTTGTATCAGGGTCGCCCGAAGAGAATTTTCCGTACACTTTCACGCCGCCAATCAAGCCGACCACCGCACCGATGGCATAAATTAATTTTGTCGCCGGGTCGAAATAGGACGTTACCATGTTGGTAGCTTCTGTAATACCCGCCATGCCGTTACCTTGTGCAAAAGCGGAGGATGCAGCCAAAAGAATGACTGCCGAAAATAGAACTTTCTTTTTCATTATAAATATATTGATTTTTAAATTGCCGGACGGTTGGATAGTCCGCCCGGCGGAGTGATTAATAATTGAATTTTTGTGGTTGTGGGGAGTGTTCCCCATGTTCTAAAAGGTCTGTTTAACCGTAATCTCTTTGTTTCATCATCTTACTTATTTAAAGTTTACCATTAAAGAAAATCGTTCATGTCAAAGTCTGCCATTTCATTACTTCCGGCAGCCGGGACGATGGCAGGCACGGGTATCTCATGCTTTTGTAAAAGTTCCGCCACCCGTGACCTGCCCCCGTTAATCTGTTCCACCAGCGAATGAAAGAGGTTTGTTTCCGTCCGGCAGATGGTCTGAACGGCTTGCCGTTCTTCCGTGTCAGACGCTTGCTTAACCTGAATGACCTGTACCATTTGAACCAGTTCCCCCAGCGTGATACCTTGCGCCATTTCCGGCTCACCGTCACCCATGTAACAGGCGATTTCTTCCGCTTCAATTTCATCTGGCGAAATGTCCGTTTCTTCCGCATCTTCTGTTTCAAACTCCATCTCAAACTCGGTTTCAATCGCTTGCGGGGTATCGGCTTTTTTTTCATCTGCCAGCTCGTTATCAAGCGTTTTCGTTACCGTTTCCTCGCTTTGCGGGACAAATATAGAAGCATTATCAACCCCTTTTGAAAGGTGTCCTAAGATGTCCCCGTTTGTCCTCATTTGTCCCATCCGGTAACGGCTTGCACCTACAAGGCAATCACCGTTTCCTGTTTTCACGGTCGGTTTGCTTTCCGATTGTTTCAGTTGCTTTTTCCCACCCGTGAACCATGTTCCCAAGCTATCCCGGTATCGCCATAAGAGGATGGCGTAATACAGGAGCGTTCCAATAATCAACCATTTCAACATATCAGAACGGCTTTTCAAATTTGCTTTCGTACAGTTCGTTTATCTCATCCTGAAACTGGTCGAAATGCCGGAGCAGAATATTTTCTACATAGCTGCTCACGGTTGCCTTGCGCCCGCCGATAACGGTTACTATCTTCATTAACTTTTCGTGGGTGGTACGGCTGACGTACAACGGCTGGCGGTCGGTCAAGTCCACCCGCATGAAATAGGTTTCCCGGTAATCGCCCGGAACGTTCTTTTTCCGGCGAACAGGTTCCTTCACGGTCTTTTCTTCCCTTGCCGTTTCCTGCTTGTCTGTTTTATCATCCGGTTTATCCGGCGTTTCTATTTTCGTTTCTACTGCCGCCGTTAGCGTTTCCTGTTTCTTCACGGGCAAGCCCTGTGAAATAATCTCTTTCATAAAATCCTCGTCTATTTGCGGTTTCCCGCCACTTAGCTTTGCCATATCGTTACAATTTTATAAGGTATGCGATTTCGGTTATCAGTTCTTCCATGTTGCTGCCCTTTACCAGCCGTTTGTCCGCCGGGAACAGCGTGGAACGGAACACGGTTTTACGCTGTGCGTCCAGTTCCTTTTTAAATCTTTTGGTGTCGGGGATAAATACTTTCATAAGGGGCAGTTCCAGTTCCCCAATGGTCTGCTCATACAGGGTGTACAAGTCTGTTTTCTCCCGTCCATCTACCATGTTCCAAAACAGGTGCAGCCCTTTCAGTCGGCACGCTTCATTCTTAACCAGCAGTTTATGGATAGCCACTGCAAAGGAAAGGCTGCTTTCCAATACCACCCGGTCGGCGGCTATGGGGGTGAAAATATAATCCACCCCGGAAAGGGAGTTGATAACGCCCTCACTGTTCACCGTTCCGGGCAGGTCGAAAAAGACTACATCATACTCCATCCCGGCAGACACAAGAAATTCATCCGCCGTTTTTATCGCTTCGTCCGGTGAACTGCAAAGGACAGGGTACGCTTTCTTTCCCAGTGCTTTGAACTGGTTGAAAGCAAGCTGTTTGTAATAATCGTCACCGTTCACCTGCTCGGCATCCCTTTTGCGCATGGCACTGATACTGTGCTGCGGGTAATCGCAATCCACGACCGCCACGTTATACCCTTTCAGGTAATACAGGTAACTTGCCACCAAGACAGTAAATGTTGTTTTGCCGACCCCGCCCTTTTGGGTAGAGAAAGCTACATACAAGGTTTCTTTCTTCATTGTCATTTTGAATTATTGTGATACATCTTTATTTCATTACGTCCATACAGATTGACGGATGGTTTTCTTTCGTGCCATGTTGAAAGCTCGAAAGCCGGAATGATTGTTTCCTTTCTGCAAAGACAGATTGTTTTCTTTGCAGACAGTTTGCTTTCCCGATTGAATGACTGTTTCCTTTCAATCATTCCATCCGGTTTGCTTTCTTGTTTTCTTGAAAGATTGCAATCTTGAAATCTTGTTTTCAAGTTTTCAAAACCGTTTTCTTTCCGCACGCTTTTCAAGCTATATTTTCATCTATCCATATTGCTTTCTTTCTTAAATCCGGGACAAATAAACGTAGAAAAATAACCCGTTTCGAGATGTGTCCTCAAATGTCCCCATTTGTCCTCATTTGTCATATAACCCGCTATTTCACAGCATTTTTAATACCCGTTACTTTGCAACCGAAAGGTATCGGTCAGGCTAACCAAGCCCCCGCCGCCGGGAGCGTTCCAATATCCGCTAACTCCAATCCGTCCGTAGGCAGATTTTTATTTGCACTGGCAAATAGCAAGGTGTGTTCTAAGCAGCTTGAAATTCTTTCAGCAGCTTTGAACGCGTTGCCCGGACGAAGCCGGGATAGGGTCACTCCGAAGTCGTAACCCTTTAAAAAAATGTAGCATGAAACAGAAAAATGAAAATGCGCCCCGTCCGGGTGGCGCAGGACGCAAGCCCAAAGCAGACCCGGCAGTGTTCCGGTATTCTATCAGCTTCAATGCGATAGACCACGCCCGCTTTTTGGCATTGTTCGACCAGTCAGGTATGCGCACGAAAGCGCACTTTATTACCGCCCGCATCTTTGGCGAACCGTTCAAAGTGATTAAAATCGACAAGGCGGCAGTCGAATATTATACCCGGCTGACCGCTTTATATTCCCAGTATAGGGGTATCGCCGTGAATTATAATCAGGTGGTAAAGGCTCTCAATACCAATTTCTCCGAGAAGAAAGCACTCGCATTTCTTTATAAACTGGAAAAGGCAACGATGGAACTTGCCGACCTGAACCGCCAAATTATTGAACTGACCCATGAGTTTGAAACAAGATGGTTGCAAAGATAAGTGTAGGCAGTTCCCTGTTTGGTGCGCTCGCTTACAACCAAAACAAGGTGGATGAAGAACAGGGAAAGGTACTTTTAAGTAACCGTATGTTTGAGAGCGAGGACGGAAATTTCAGCATCCGGCGATGTATGGAATGTTTCGATATGCACCTGCCCGCAGACTTGAAAACGGAAAAACCGATTATCCATATCTCCCTGAACCCGCACCCGGACGATGTGCTTTCCGACAGCCAGCTTGCGGATATTGCCAAAGAGTATATGGATAAACTGGGGTATGGCAATCAGCCGTATATGGTTTACAAGCACGAAGATATAGCAAGACACCATATACATATCGTTTCCATCCGGGTAGATGATACGGGCAAAAAGATAAACGACAAGTTCGAGCATGTACGCAGCAAGCAAATCACCCGTGAACTGGAACAGAAGTACGGGCTGCATCCGGCAGAGAAGAAACAGGCAGCCGAACGTCCCGAACTTAAAAAGGTGGACTACCGGGCAGGGGACGTAAAGCACCAGTTATCCAATACGGTGAAAGCCCTTGTCGGCAGTTACCGCTTTCAAAGTTTTACGGAGTACAAAGCCCTGCTATCTATATATAATGTACAGGCGGAAGAAGTGAAAGGGGAAGTAAATGGTAAACCTTATAACGGCATTGTCTATTCGGCGACCAATGACAAAGGGGAAAAGCAGGGAAACCCGTTCAAATCTTCCTCTCTGGGAAAGTCGGTAGGTTACGAAGCCATACAGCGACACATCAAAAAATCCACAAAGGACATTCAGGACAAGAACCTGAAAGAGCGTACTCGCCGGACGGTTGGCGCAGTGATGAAATCCGCCCATAACCGTAAGGAACTGGAACAAGAACTGAAAAAGAAAGGTATAGATGTACTTTTCCGGCAGAACGATACAGGCAGGGTATACGGTGTAACATTCATTGACCACGAAAACCGTACCGTCCTGAACGGTTCACGGTTGGGAAAGGACTTTTCCGCCAATGTTTTCAACGGCCTGTTTTCCGGCTCCCGTACTTTGACGGGAAACAGTAAACAGGAAACGCAGGAACACACACCGGAGTATAACCCTGCCGGGCATCTTTCAGAGGGTGCGGGTAAAGCCGTTGCCGGACTGTTCAGCCTGTTATCCGGTGGGGACGATACGCCACCCGACAACAGCCAAGTTCCGTCACCCAAGAAGAAAAAGAAGAAGAGACAAAGACGAATTTAGTAATCCTAAAAATTTCAATTATGCAGAATGAAGATGATTTAAGAGGTCTTGCAAAGGTCATGGACTTTATGCGGGCAATCAGTATTTTATTTGTGGTGATAAACATCTACTGGTTTTGTTACCAGTCGTTCCGGGAATGGGGTATCAATATCGGGGTAGTCGATAAAATCCTGCTGAACTTCCAGCGTACCGCCGGGCTGTTTTCCAATATCCTGTATACCAAACTTTTTTCAGTGGTATTCCTTGCGCTTTCCTGTTTGGGTACAAAGGGAGTGAAAGAGGAAAAAATCACATGGAACAAAATTTATGCGTTCCTGATAATCGGTTTTATCCTGTTTTTCCTGAACTGGTGGCTGTTGGTTCTGCCGTTGCCACTGGCGGCAAATACAGGTTTGTATATCTTTGCCATGACCGCTGGGTATCTTTCATTATTGGCTGCCGGAGTATGGATTTCCCGCCTATTGAAAAATAACCTGATGGATGATGTGTTTAATTTGGAAAATGAAAGTTTCGCACAGGAAACACGCCTGATTGAAAACGAATATTCTATCAACCTGCCAACCCGTTTCTACTATAAAAAGAAGTGGAACGATGGCTGGATAAACATTGTAAACCCGTTCAGGGCAAGCATGGTTTTAGGCACACCCGGTTCGGGAAAATCGTATGCGATAGTCAATAATTACATAAAACAGCAAATCGAGAAAGGCTTTGCTGTTTATATTTATGACTACAAATTCCCTGACCTTTCAGAGATAGCTTACAATCACTTAATCAATCATTTAGATGGGTATAAGGTAAAGCCTAAATTCTACATGATTAACTTTGACGACCCACGAAAAAGTCACCGATGCAACCCGATAAATCCGGCGTTTATGACGGACATATCGGACGCATACGAAGCCAGTTATACAATCATGTTAAATTTGAATCGCAGTTGGATAACCAAACAGGGAGACTTCTTTGTGGAAAGTCCGATTATCCTGCTTGCTTCTATCATTTGGTTTTTGAAAATCTATCAGGGTGGTAGGTATTGTACATTCCCGCACGCAATCGAATTTCTGAACAAGAAATATGCCGATACGTTCACAATTTTAACCAGTTATCCCGAACTGGAAAACTACCTTTCACCGTTCATGGACGCATGGGAATCGAATGCGCAAGACCAGTTGCAGGGGCAGCTTGCAAGTGCAAAAATCCCGCTTTCCCGTATGATAAGCCCGGCTTTATATTGGGTAATGACAGGTGATGATTTTTCACTGGATATAAACAACCCGGAAGAACCTAAGATATTGGTAGTAGGCAACAATCCCGACCGTCAGAATATCTATTCCTGTGCTTTGGGATTGTATAATTCCCGTATCGTGAAGTTGATAAACAAGAAGCACCAACTCAAAAGTTCCGTAATCATTGACGAATTACCGACCATCTATTTTCGGGGACTGGATAACCTGATAGCAACGGCAAGAAGCAACCGGGTAGCGGTCTGTTTGGGATTTCAGGATTTCAGCCAGTTACGCCGGGACTATGGCGACAAGGAAAGCAAAGTTATCGAAAATACTGTGGGTAATATCTTTTCCGGTCAGGTGGTTTCGGAAACGGCAAAAACGCTTTCAGACCGTTTCGGTAAGGTACTGCAAAAACGGCAAAGCATGACTATCAACCGGAACGACAAATCAACCTCTATCAGTACGCAGATGGATAGCTTGATACCACCCAGTAAAATATCCAATCTCACACAGGGTATGTTTGTGGGTGCGGTCAGCGACAATTTCGATGAACGGATAGAACAGAAAATATTCCATGCGGAAATTGTAGTGGATAACGAGAAAGTGAAACGGGAAATAGCCAATTACAAAAAACTACCCCAAATCATAAATTTTAAAGACGAGGACGGAAACGACCGGATGCAGGAAGAAATACAGGCGAATTACAACCGGGTCAAACAGGAAGTCCAGCAGATTGTCACGGACGAAATGGAACGGATAAAGAACGACCCCAATTTACAACATCTAATTAAAGGTGAATAATATAGAAGCGGAATTTCCGCTTCTATATTACATTAATTGCATTATATGTTTGAATATACATCCTGTTTCATCTAAAGCTCTAAATTTTTTCTGTAATACTGTAGGGAGTGGATAATTATGTTCGCACATTATAAATAATTCTGCAACTGTTAAAATTGTAATTCTTGCACTTCTATTAGCGTAATATTCAATAGCTTTTTCTTCAATAGGGGAATAAGAGATAAACAAACCTTTGGCAAAAGGAGATTTTGTTTCTATTTTATTAGAAAATAAAATTAGGTCATTTTTGGGTATCTCGTTTCTTTTATATTTAGCTTCAACTAGAATGGTATTACCATTAAGGGTGAAACTACCATCTATTTGGTCGAAATCAGTCCGATATGATGCACGAGGTTCTAAATTGAAATTATTAAATAAAGTATTAATATATTTTTCAAAAGCATATCCTTTAGCTTGTTGAGTGTCATATTTTTCTATATCTAATAAGGAAGTGTTTAAAGCACTATAATTTATTTCTGAATGTATTTTAGGTTGAGCACTTTGTCTATTTATATCATTCTTTTTGCCTAGTTTTGTTTTTCCAAATTCATATAATTTGTCAGCTTTTTCTTTTATATCATCGCTTATTAAGTTGTTGTCGCGCATATAATTTAATAGCATAATTATAACTTTTCCCACATAAATATCTGATTCATCTTGAATATACGACCGAAGCATTTTAGCTTTTGAAAGTCCCGGATATTTGGCATAAATATTATATGATACAACATCTTTCATAAATTCTTCAAATTCCCTATTTGAAAAATTAAGAACGTAACCACCACTCATGCCAAAAACAGTTTCTATTAGTTGTTTTTCTGAAAATGTAAGATTTGCCATATTATTTTCCGTTTTTCTTAATAATATTATACCTTATTGCTTGAATTGTTGGATGAATACCTGTTGCTTGGTCTTTTTGTAAAACAATATTTTCATATTCGTCAATATTGTCTGATAGCATTATTGCAATAGAATTTGCTTCATCATCATTTTTCACAGCCTTAAGCATACTATTAAAAATATCCATTGCGGCATATCTGTTAAAAGTTGTAGCAAAAAATAATGTAATTCTCAAGGCGTTTGTTCTTATGTCTATGTCAATAGTGGAATTGAATATTTTTTTCATCTGGGATGCTACATTTTCTGCATCAGACCAATTTAACTTTCCATTATTATCCAAATCAGTAACTACACCATTATATACATCCATAAATATTTGTAAATCACCTGTATTCAAAAGGGAAAAATAGTCAATAGGTAATGCTTTGACTTTAGTATAAAATAATTCTGAATCATCTTTAAATTCGTATAATATATTAAACAAATTATCTACATGTTCTTTTGTAATTCTCTTACCTTGCATTTCAGTTAGTAACTTATCAAATGATGTATAAGGATTGTCTTCCCCTTTCAATATCTTCAAATGATTATTTAATGCAGTCTTCAAGTCTGAAACATTAGCATATCTTTCTGATGGATTTATATTTGTGCATTTTCTTATTATATAAAAGAGTCCAGCAGGTATTTTATCCATGTTTATATATGCGGGTGATTCATGTGTGTAAAGCGCATAAATAGTTTTTCCAAGTTGATATATATCACTGGAAATAGTAGCATTTTTTGTTCCACCTATTTTATAAAATTCAGGAGGTGCAAATCCTTCAGTACCCATCATTATTGAAGAAGGAGTTAATATTGTACTATCACGCTCTTCAAATTTACCTAATCCTAAATCTGATAGCTTCAATTTATCATTGTCAATTAAAATATTATTAGGATTAATATCTCTATGAACTATTCGTTGTGGGTGATTATGTAATGCTTCTAATCCATCACAAATTTGAAGTACATCATTTATTAGCATTTCAACATTACTGTTATAGTCTTTTGTCGAGAGAGCGCCTTGACATAGAGGCATCACAAAAAATGGAGGAGTGTTTTTAAAATCGTAGTCTAACACTTCTATAACATTTTCGCTTTTGACAGATTCCATTAATCTTACCTCTCTATTAAAACGATGTATAGATTCTTCGTCACTTTTCGAACATACTTTTAAAGCAAAATTAGTATCGTCTTTCTCCGCAATGTAGACCTCTCCAAATCCACCTTTGCCTATTTTTTTTATTATATTATAATTCCCTATTTTCATATATTAAACATTTTTTTTGTTAAGCATCCAAATATACTACAATATTACTAACTCTCAAATAGATAGTAATATTAAAGTGTACTTTTAAGGACAAATGAAGCCAAACGAGGACTAATGAAGCCACCCGTTCCCAAATCCTTAAATATACTCTATTTCATCCTTACTTTTACTTCCGAAAATTTTATTTACTCACTAAAATTCAAAAAGTTATGGATGTAAACACAGCCAACCAGTCCACCACTGACGAACAGATGATGGATATTCTTCTTGTACTGGATAAGGAGAAAAAGACAATCAGCGCAGTGAAAGGCGTGGATGAAAACGGGGAACTCCAAACCGTACCGCCGGAAAACAACAGCGAACTTCTGAAATTCGACCGTCACGGCGATTTCTTTTCCAACTTCTTTTCCAACATGATGAACCAGTTGAAGAACCCGACCCGCTTCAACTTCTTTAAAATCCCCAAGATTGAACTTCCCAAGATTACACCGATAATCAGGGACAACTTCGACCATCCGACCGCCAAGAATGAAGCGGAGATAGAACGTTACCGGGTAACACCCGAAACGCTGAAACAGGGGGTGAAGAACGAACAACCGAACCAAACACAACAACAACCGCAGCAGGAAGCAACGGCACAAGCACCGCAGCAACCTGACAAAAGCAAGTATGTTATCGACCCTGACAAGGTGGACTGGGAAGCCCTGAAAAACTTCGGGCTTTCCAAAGAACAGCTTGAAAAGGCAAAGGCTTTAGAACCCATGCTAAGGGGGTACAAGTCACCCGGTGCGTTCTCCATCGCAGGAAACTACAATTCCGCCATTATGAAACTGGACGCACGCCTATCTTTCCGGCATGATAAGGACGGGAATGTGGTTTTGGCGATACACGGCATCCGCCAAAAGCCGGAACTTGAACGCCCGTTCTTCGGGCATGAATTTTCCAAAGAGGATAAAGCCAATCTTCTTGAAACTGGCAATATGGGACGGATAGTGAACCTGAAAAACTATATCACGGGAGAAATGATACCTTCTTTCGTCAGCGTGGATAAGGTGACAAACGAACTGGTTTCCATGCGTGCAAGCAGCGTCCAAATCCCCGATGAAATAAAGGGTGTCAAACTTAGTAAGGAACAGCAGCAAGCCTTACGGGAGGGAAAGGGTGTATTCCTTGAAAACATGATTTCCAACCGTAAAAACCCTTTTTCCGCAACCGTTCAGGTCAATGCCGACAAGAAAAGTCTGGAATTTATCTATCCCAATGCCAAACAGTCACAGGAGCAACGGCAGAAACTGGAACAGCCGAACAACCTTGTCACCAGTGACGGTGTAACCATCCCCAAGAGCATTTCAGGAATAGAGCTATCCCGCCAGCAACAGCAGGATTTAGTCGATGACAAGACCATCTTTGTTGCCGGGCTGAAAGACAAGAGAGGGGTCGAATACGATGCTTATATTCAGGTGAACCATGACAAGAAGAAACTCGGCTTTTACAGCGACAATCCCAGTTTTGACCGTTCCGCCGTGAAAGAGATTACTCCGGCAAGCAAGAACCGCACACAGGTAGCGGTTAATTCGGAGGGCAAGACCAACGAAGCCACCAAAAAAGTGAAAGAACCTTTGAAAAAGGGTCAGGACAAGCCCACTGAAAAACAGAAAACCAAGCAGGATAAAAAGGAGAAGCAGGAGCAGACGGACAAACCCAAACAAAGCAGGGGACGCAAAAGATGATAACGGTATTAATCCTTATTTCGGCTATCGGTTTCGTCCTGTTTCTCTTTGCCTGTTACAAAACGGACTGGAAAACCATAGACGAGCAGAACCGACAATATTATATAAATGGCTATCACATCTACTATGACCGAAAAATCCTAAGACAAAAAGAAGTAGAACAATTAAAATCAAAATTAGAATGATTGCAGTAATCGGAGAAAAACCAAGTGTGGCAAGGGACATTGCCCGCATTTTAGGAGCGAGTGAAAAACAGGATGGCTACCTTTCAGGTAACGGGTATCTCGTTACCTGGGCGTTCGGCCATCTTGTAGGTTTGGCAATGCCGGAAGCATACGGCATACAGAGTTTCCGTCGGGAAAGTCTGCCTATCATTCCGGATAGTTTTCAACTTACACCCCGACAAGTAAAAGCGGAAAAAGGGTACAAGGCAGACCCCGGCGCATTGAAACAGCTAAAGGTAATCAAAGAGGTATTCGACCAGTCGGACAAGATTATAGTCGCCACCGATGCAGGAAGAGAGGGAGAACTTATATTCAGGTACATCTACCAGTATATCGGATGCAACAAGCCCTTTGTCCGTTTATGGATAAGCAGCCTTACGGACAAGGCAATCCGTGAGGGACTGCAAAACCTGAAAGCCGGTAGTCTGTATGATAACCTGTTCCGTTCGGCACAGGCACGCAGCGAAGCGGATTATTTGATTGGAATAAACGCAACACAGGCTTTAAGCGTGGCAGCCGGACAAGGAATATTCTCTTTGGGACGGGTACAGTCACCTACGTTGGCAATGATATGCACTCGCTTTTTGGAGAACAAGAACTTTGTCCCGCAAAAGTATTGGCAACTGAAATTACAGTCGGCAAAGGATAATATAGCTTTTACGGCACTATCCGCAGATAAATACGATATGCAGCAAGCCGCCATCGACACGTTGCAAAGGATAAAGGAAGCGAAAACGGTTCAGGTGAAAACCGTAGAGCGTAAGGAAGTGAACCAAGAACCGCCTTTGCTCTATGATTTAACCACGCTGCAAAAAGAAGCGAATGCCAAATTGAATTTTTCCGCAGACAAAACCCTATCCATTGCACAAAAGTTATACGAGGGTAAACTAATCAGCTACCCCCGAACCGGAAGCCGTTATATATCGCAGGATGTGTTCGAGGAAATCCCGGAACGTCTTGTTAATTTGGAACAGTACGCCCGTTTTGCCGGGTATGCTGCCGGGATGAAAGGCAAAGCCTTAAATTCCCGTTCTGTGAACGATGGCAGGGTAACAGACCACCACGCTTTGATAGTAACGGAAAATCTGCCCGGCAAGATGGAAACGGACGAACAGGCAATCTATGAACTGATAGCCGGACGGATGTTGGAAGCCTTTTCTGAAAAATGCGTCAAAGACGTTACCAGTGTAACGCTGGAATGTGCAGGGTCGCTTTTCACGGTCAAAGGGGCTGTAATCAAATCCGCCGGATGGCGTGCCGTATTCGCCGAGAAAGAAGACGGAGAGGATAACGCCACTTTGCCCGTCATGCAGGACGGTGACACTCTGCCACTTTCCGGCATTGAACTACTGGAGAAACAGACCAAGCCCAAGCCGTTACACACGGAAAGCAGCCTGCTTTCTTCAATGGAAACAGCGGGTAAGGAACTGGAAAACGCCGACCTGAAAGCCAGCATGAAAGATACGGGTATCGGTACGCCCGCTACGAGGGCAGCCATCATCGAAACGCTGTTTTTCCGCCAGTATATCGTCCGGGAGAAAAAGAACCTTGTCCCGACTGAGAAAGGGCTTGCCGTTTACAACATTATCCGGGATAAGAAGATAGCAGACGTTGAAATGACGGGAATGTGGGAAAACACGCTTGCCAAAATAGAAAGCGGAGAAATGAACCCCGACACGTTCCGCAAAGGCATCGAAGTGTATGCACGGCAAATTACGGCTGAACTTTTGGGTGTTCAGCTTTCTTTCGCTTCGGGTAGTGGTTGCATTTGCCCCAAATGCAAGACCGGACGCATCCTTTTCTATCCGAAAGTCGCCAAATGTTCCAATGTGGATTGTTCCGTTACCATCTTTCGCAATAAGAGCGACAAGCAGCTAACAGACAAGCAGATTACCGAACTGGTGACTACCGGGAAAACCGGGCTAATCAAAGGCTTTAAAAGCAAGAACGGCAAAGTCTTTGACGCTTCACTTACCTTTGACGAGCAGTTTAATGTTACTTTCGTGTTTCCTGAAAAGAAAGGTAAGTCGAAGAAGTAAAACGAAAATCGCTATATTTGCCACAGAAAGTTTCATTATAGATAGATTATAATTGAAATTTTTGTGGTTGAAGCACCCGGAGGGACACCGGGTGCTTTTTTAATCATTCTCCTTTGTACTGGTAGGTCAGGCAAACGACCTGATTATCCAGTATCTTGTTTTGGGTCAGTTCCCACTTCGACCCGAAAGTTTTACCTATAAACTTGATGCCGTTCCCCAGCATGACCGGGATAATATATAGCGTTATTTCATCAAGTAGGGACGCTTCAATCAGGGATGTTATGAACTTACCGCCGCCGATAACCTGAATATCGGTTTCCGAATTTGATTTAAGTTCATTGACCGCACGTAATGGCATATCAGTAAGAAAGCTTACATTCTCCTTTTCCGACACATTGGTATCGTAGTGGGACACTACAAAAGTTTTTTTGCTTTTGTACGGCCATCCGCCCCAATGTTCAAAAATATAGGTATAGGTATTAACTCCGGCAAGCAATACACCCGGCTGTTCATAGGCTTCCGAAATTTCCTTTTTGACGTTTTCAGGCATCCAGTCCAATTCATTATCCTTTGTGGCTATGAAACCATCAAGAGAAACGGCAATACAAGTTTTTAAATGTTTCATAATTGAGTATTTAACAGTTACTTTTTATAAACTGTTCGCCAGTACGCCAAAAAAGGGGGCAATCCGAAAACCCTGTGGGTGATAAGCATGACCTCTGAGTTACAATGCTGACGTCCAATCAGGTGTTCGTCTGATGTACTTGATTTATAATACTTTGGAAGGATGTATGTTTTTAGCATTGCAAACTTTAAATGTTTCTCAAATATTATACCCACATACTTTTTGACTTGACCCCAAAAAAGAAGCGTGAACTTACACTGCTTCAAAGTAGAGGTACTGGCATACCTTAATGACGAAACAGGCAAGCCCACGCTATGTTGAAACATAGCATAGACATTGCGCTGAAAATCTCGTCATTATTGAAAAGTGCCAGTTTTCTACTTTGAGACGTTCTGCGAACGAATATGTTATATATAAAGGCGAAATCACAGGTTACTGCTCAATCGCCGTTATTTTCTTATGTAACTTTTGCAAAGTTAGCCAAATCCTTGAAAAGTCTGGCATACAATAAAAAAAATCCTGCCTTATCTCACGACAAAACAGGATTGAAAGCCATTAGAAAAGAAAAAATTAATCGGTTTTTTCCCGGATTAACTTGTGTACGTCCGTAGCACGGTAATAACATCTGCCATCCAGCATAAGGAAAGGGAGTATTCCCTTTTTTCGGTAACGGGTCAGTGTTCGGGGAGCTACTTTCAGAAGCAGGCACAAGTCCTGATTATCCAGCAGTTCTTCCCCGTCCAAACAATTACGTCCTTTTATTACCCGGTCTATCTTCTTGTCCTGCATGTCGAACCTATCCATGATACGTTCCATCCATACGGTAAAAACGTCTTTATCTATATACATAAGGCTGCCTGATTAAATTAAACCAATCATAAAATAACTTTGGTTGGACGGGTCTTTGATGATAATGTCCCGTTCACGCATAAATCGGATGTAGCTTTTGGCAGTACGCTCCTTTACGTCCAAGACCTGCTGCAACTGTTCGCAAAGGTCTATGTAGGTGATATGTGTCTGTCGCCCGAAGATGTCAC
>ERZ824522.402-NODE-402-length-48662-cov-3.178904_pt1 | contig 48662 bp, 38 predicted proteins | sample MGYA00519935_ERZ824522 | MGnify/ENA primary metagenome ERZ824522 (study PRJEB31778, sample SAMEA3449160) | human gut metagenome | biome: human gut; feature: human-associated habitat; material: faeces | place: United Kingdom | collected 2010/2012 ...
TAAATGTGGGAAGTGGTTGAAATTCGCTGCCTCCCCGCCGCGGAGCAGGGCAAAAAGGCAACGCAAATGGGGGAAGTCGCCAAAATCCGCTGCCTCCCCGCCGACTTCTTCGCCGCCAACCACCCCACTTCCCCATGTCCCCATAAATCCCCAAAATCACTCTGGCAGAAATGAAAAAAATATGCTATCATAAGATTAGCACATTACAGTAATGGGGAGATTTGGATGAATATAGAGGGATCAAATCTTTGTATCGGATGCATGAAGCCGCTCGGTCAGACCGGGAGGTGTTCTTTTTGTGGAATGAAACAGGAAGATTACAATCCGATCCCGCGCTGTCTTTTGCCGGGGACGCGGCTTGCGGACCGGTATATTCTGGGGAAAGTGCTGGGCGAGGGAAGCTTCGGAATTACCTATATTGGCTGGGACAGCCGGTTGCAGATTCCGGTGGCGAGCGAAATGGTCAGTCGGGATGTCATCTGCGGACATGGAAATAAAGTATACTTGTATGAAAATGCCAAAAAGAATCATTATGAGGAGGACATAAAGAAATTTTTGAATGAGGCAAAATGTTTGTCTAAATTCAATGAAGTAGAAGGGATTGTGTCCGTCCTTGATTTCTTTTATGAAAATGAAACTGCGTACATTGTCATGCAGTTTATTGATGGGGTCAGTGTAAAAGAGTACATTAAGAAAAACGGAAAAATGGATGGCAAAAAAGTGCTGAATGCGATGCGGCCGGTGCTTCTGGCATTGGAAAAAGTGCATCGGACAGGGATTGTGCACCGAGACATCAGCCCTGACAATATTATGATAAGAAAAGACGGAAGTCTGGTGCTGATCGATTTTGGAGCCGCGAGAATGCGGAATATTGACAATACAAAGACAATGACGGTGTTATTTAAAAGGGGATTTTCGCCGGAGGAGCAGTACCGCTACAAGGGGCGGTGGGGAGCGTATACCGATGTTTATTCAATCAGTGCGACCATGTATTATATGTTGACGGGAGAGGCACCCACCGATTCGGTAATTCGGGCATTGGGAGACGATATGCCGTCACTTTTGAATATGAAAGATCTGGAAATTTCTACCAAGCAAAAGAAGGCGGTTATGAAAGGAATGGCAGTAAATGCCAAAAACCGCTGGCAGAGTATTCGGGAATTGTACGATGCCATGTACGAAGAAGAGCAGAACATCACGAGTGGTTCCGGAAGGCGAAGAGGGATTGCAGGAATTGCGGGTGCGGCTGTGCTTGGAACCGCCATTACCATCGGATGTCTGCATGCAGGAACCAAAGACGAAAAACGGGAGCCGGTCATTGCCGTAGAGACACCGGTCGTAACACCGGAAGCCACGAAAACACCGAAAAAGGAAATTTTGATGACCAATGTGACAGGAAAAACGATGGCGGAGGCAGAAAAAGAGTGGGGAAGCATCGTCGATATCACATGGAAACAAGAATATTCGGACACTGCGAAAAAAGGAATGGTCATTTCACAGAATGTTTCGGCGGGAGAATGGGTCAGCGCAGGCCAGAAACTGGTATTGACGATAAGCAAAGGCCAGGGAAAGACTGTTGTGCCGAAGTTGCGTGGATTGACGCTGGAGCAGGCAAAAAAGAAATTGAAAAAGGCACATTTGACTTATAAAATTCAACGGGAAGAAAGCAATAAAGCGGTAGATACCGTGCTTTCGCAGAGTGTCGCAAAAGGGAAAAAGGTGGCGCGTGGAACGGCGGTAAAACTGACAGTGAGCAAACAGAAAAAAGCGGAGGCTGTGGTGACGAAAAAGCCCGCGGCTACGGTGAAACCGACACAGAGAAGTAAAAAAAAGAAAAAGGATTTTGTAGGAGTGATTCAATAAAAGAGTAATTATTGATCCTGATTAGTTACCAAAAAGTGAAAAGTTTGGAAAAAAATTTCGACACTTTTCTGATAAAATAAAAACGGCAGCAGGAAGCTGCCGGCAAAAGATAATAAAAGGGGTACGATTTATGGAGAAAGAGGTCTTATTTGGGACATTTGATGCATTTCTTATTTCGCAGATGGGATTTTCGCTGAGCGGAACATTGGAACAACAGGAAAAAATACGGAAAGAGGCGTATCATACATTCTTGAACAAAATCCGGGGCGAACGGCCGGCATCATTTCCGACCATACGCCGGTGGTTTGGCATCCGAAGCGTCGCTGTGCCTGCGCGTGAACAGATTTTCCGCATTGCCTTTTCCCTTGGGTGCAATGTGGAGCAGACAAATCAGTATCTTGTGGAGGGAGCATCGCAGCCGTCGTTTCAGATCAATGATTACACAGAAATGATCGCAATGTATGCACTTGAAAATGGATGGAATTGGGAAAAATACCAGAAGATAGTCGAGGAGTACGAAGGGGGCCTGGATGATGGTACGGAGATTCTGCATCAAACCAATACCCAATGGCTGATGCAGCAGTTTGAGTATGTCAAGACCTTGGACGAAGAGCAGTTTATGTATTGGATGTGGAAGCATTCCGGAATTTTCAAGGGCTACAGCAAGACCGCGCAGGAGTTCCTTACCAAATACCGTCAGCTCGTCCTTGAAGGAATGCGGAATGACGCAAAAAACAATCTCAATTTTCTTTTGGCAGAAAGCGGATTTCAGACGTGGAAAAAACGGCATTTTTATCGGAGCTCGGCAAATGAACTTGAGCAGATCAAGAAGTATATTCGTTCCAATGAACGCTCGAAAAATCCTGACATTTCGGAACATTTGGCAAAAAATATTTTGGAACTTGCGAAAATGGCATATTCGGAGACCGGCCAGAATACGAAACTGCTGGCAGAATTATTTGAATCCCCAGCCAGCACAATGACGCACAAATATCTTTCGGATCTTTTTCATATTCCGGAGCGTAATGAAATGCATATCCGCAGCAGACAGGCAATCCAAAAACTTGAAAAATATGCCGATGAAGAGCCATGTCCACCGGATATCGCAGAAATGATTGACCGGTTTGGAAAAGGAAAAGTGGTGGTCGAAAGTGTCGGCGAAGCGAAAGAGTGGTTGGAAGAATTTGACAATGACGGTAAGCGCCGCCGATTGATCGTGAAACGGAGTGATCTCCTGCCAATGATCTGTTATGTGGCACAGCAGCGGTACCGTGCCCAAATTGCCGACGCTGTGGAAACTTACAGCCAGAGCGAGGCGCAAAAAGTATTTTTGGATATGGCAAATGCAGTTCTGATCGCTTGTAATATGCCGGCTGTCAACGAAAAGTACCGTTATGACAAACAGCTTTTGCAGAGTTTTCAGGAGGAAGAGGTGTGATGCAATTTAAAAGAAAACCTTGATTTTGTCACAAAAAGCCTGTACAATGAAGAATGCAATATAAAATGAAGTTTTTCATTGTCAGAAAGGAAGAGTAAAAATGACAAAGTTTAAGAAGTATGTGAGTATTCTTTTGAGCGTGTCTTTGATTGCCGGCGTTGCGCCGATGGACGCGCAGGCGAAAACTGTGGAAGATAAAAAAGCAGCAATACAGACGATAAATGAGAAGGAAACGATGACAGCGCAGGCAGAGACCGGATCTTCGGAGACGGCAGCGCCAAGTGAGAGCCCGAGTGCAACTCCGTCAGCAAGTGCCAGTGCGGCGCCGAGCACGACACCAAGTGTTGCACCGACGGCGACACCGGTTATCCCATCGCAGGGGAAAGTGGTTGTGGATGCAGAAGATGCATTTTCGACGACAGCCGGCAGTGATGGAAAGACGTGCACGATTTCCGGATACAAAGGAAATGCGGCAGTGACGACATTGTATATTCCGAAGGAAATGGGTGATAAAGAAGTGACAGCGATCGCAGCAAATGTATTTGCGGCCTGCCCATATTTGAAAAATGTAGTGATCAAAAATGACATCGACATTGCAGCCGGTGCTTTTCCGGCAGGCACAGAGGTTTGGGCAAAATCCGGTGCGAAAGCGCAGACTTATGCACAGACGAACGGCCTTACATTTCACCCGCTCGACAGCACGGCAAGCTTGACAGGCAAGAAAGATGCTTCATTTACAAAAGGTACATTGACATGGACTGCCGTAAATGGTGCAGCTTCATACAATGTTTACCGCAAAAAAGCAAAAGGAAAATATTCCCTGTATAAAAATGTAAACGCCTTGACATATACCAATGAGAAATTGGCAGCAGGAGCTACTTATACTTATAAAATCCGCCCGGTATTTACGGCCGCTGACGGCGAAAGCATCGAAGGTGTGGATTCGAAAGAAGCCGCTATCGCATTGACACCGGCAAAAGTGAAAAAACTGAAAGCAAAAGGCATCCGCGGAGGCATTCAGGTCCGCTGGGCGCGCAATAAAAATGTGACCGGCTATCAGGTATTTATGAAGGTTCATGTCAAAGGATTTAAGACTTCGTTTAACCGTGTGAAAACGATTAAGAAAAATAAAGTGACAGGATACCGCTGTAAAATGCTGGTTCGCGGCATGAAATACAGTTACCGCGTGCGTGCATTTAAGACAATTAAGGGCAAAAAGATCTTCGGACCATTTGTGACGGTCACAGCAAAAGCAAAATAAGGAAAGAGAGCAAAATATGTATTATTTGAACGATTATCGAGAAGGACAAAAATTAGTTGGAACGTATCTTTGTAAGTCCAAACAAATCTTAAAGACGAAGGCAGGAAAGACGTATTATTCGCTGATCCTGCAGGACAAGACCGGCACGGCAGATGCCAAGATCTGGGAACTTGGACGTGGCATCGAAGATTTTGAGACAATGGATTATATTTACTGTGAAGGTCTCGTGACGAGTTTTCAGGGAAATATTCAGATGAATATTTCACGCGTGCGCCGCAGTGAAGAGGGCGAATATGACCCGGCGGATTACATTCCGACGACGGACAAAGATATCAAAGAAATGTATGCCAAAGTAGTGGCATACGTGAATAGTGTTAAAAATCCATATCTTTCCAAATTGCTGAAAATGTTTTTTGTCGAAGATAAGGAATTTGTCAAAGAATTTTGCAGACATTCTGCGGCAAAAAGTGTACATCACGGCTTTATGGGAGGACTTCTCGAACATACTTTGAGTGTGACAAATATGTGCGAATATTTTGCGGGCGCCTACCCACTCATTCACCGTGACCTTCTGATCACGGCGGCATTGTTCCACGATATGGGGAAAATTGATGAAATTGCGCCATTTCCACGCAATGATTATACCGATGACGGACAGCTTCTCGGCCATATTTTTATCGGCGCACAGAAAATTTCTGCGGCAGCAGCCGGCATCCCCGGATTTCCGAAAAAACTGGAAAATGAACTGGTTCACTGCATTTTAGCACATCATGGAAAATTGGAATTTGGTTCCCCGAAAGTACCGGCATTGATGGAGGCAATGGCACTTCATCTCGCGGACAATGCAGATGCGAAATTGCAGACATTGACGGAAGTATTCCATCAAGCAGGCGACAATATGGAGTGGCTGGGATTCAACCGCATGTTTGAGAGCAACCTGCGCCAGACATCACCGGAGGAATAATCGATGGATTTTAAGAAAAACCAGGAAGTAATCTTAAAAATAGACGATCTTGGAAATAATGGAGAGGGCATAGGCCATGTAGATGGCTATGCTCTTTTTGTCAAGGAAGTATTGCCGGGCGAGACCATACGTGCGGGGATTATGAAATGCAAGAAAAATTACGGATTTGCGAGACTTTTAGAGGTGCTGGAACCTTCTCCGGACCGTGTCGAACCGCAGTGCCCTGCGGCGCGTCCCTGCGGCGGCTGTACGTTGCAGCATTTATCGTACAATGCGCAGCTTAGGTACAAAGAGAACAAAGTAAAAAATTGTCTTACGCGCATCGGCGGCGTGGATCTTACTACCGTGGAATGGCTCCCAATCCTCGGGATGCAGGAGGAAACCCCATGGCATTACCGCAACAAAGCTCAATTCCCGGTACGCGAGCAATTGGATGAAAATGGAAAACCACACGCAGTGACAGGATTTTATGCCGGGCATTCGCACCGCGTTATCCCAATGACGGACTGTGCAATTCAGGCGCCGATCATGCGTGAGATCCTGGAAATCGTGCTTGCGTGGATGGATAATAACAACATTCCCGCGTATAATGAAGAACACCGGACGGGACTTGTGCGCCATATTTATATCCGCACCGGCTATCACACCGGTCAGATCATGGTCTGCCTCGTCCTTAATGCACCAAACAAAAAGAAAATGGGGATAAATGAGGGAAAATTCACCGCGCTTGTGGATAACCTTACAAAAATCGATGGCATGACAAGCATTTGCCTGAATTTCAATCCGGAGAACACCAATGTAATTCTCGGCAAAAAGACGAGCACGCTTTGGGGCGAAGATGCCATCGAGGATACGATCGGCGGTATCCGTTACCGCATTTCCCCGCAGTCATTTTATCAGGTGAATCCGGTTCAGACCGAAAAATTGTACCGTACTGCCCTTGAATTTGCGGATATCAAACCCGGCGAGACAGTGTGGGATCTGTATTGCGGCATCGGAACCATTTCCCTTTTCATCGCCAAAGAACTTGGCAGCGATGGCGAAGTGATCGGCGTCGAAATTGTGCCGGAAGCCATCGAAAATGCGAAGGAAAATGCCCGCCGGAACGGCATCACAAATGCCCGATTCTACGCCGGTGCTGCAGAAGAAGTTGTTCCGAAACTCATCTCTGCAGACGGCAGCGAATCTGCCAAAGCGGATGTCGTCGTTGTTGACCCGCCGCGCAAAGGCTGCGACCAGACACTCCTCGACACAATCGTCCGCATGTCGCCAAAACGTATCGTTTATGTAAGCTGCGACCCGGCAACGCTCGCCCGAGATGTGAAGGTGCTGGCGGAGAAAGGGTATGAGGTGAAGAAGGCCCGGACGTGCGACATGTTCCCGATGGGCGGGCATGTGGAAAGCATCGTGCTCTTGTCCCACAAGTCACCAGATAGCCATATAGATGTGAAAGTTGAATTTGGAGAAGGTGAAGAAAAGGTACCTTTAGATAAAATTGCGGAGCGGGCAAAGCAATATCAGCCGGCTCCAAGGGTTACATATAAAATGATACAAGAATATATTGAAGAAAAATATGGCTTCAAAGTACATACCGCATATATCGCAGAGGTAAAAAGAAATTTAGGATTGCCGATGTATGATGCACCTAATATGGTAGAAGAGTTGAAACAGCCGAGAAGGCATCCGACGGAGGAGAAAGTAGAAGCGATAAAGGATGCATTAAAACATTTTGGGGTGATTTAATATGAGCGTTATTTATATGTTATTTACTGTGAGCTTTGATTATAATAACTATTGAAGAAATTATATCAGTTATTTGGAGGTCAAATGGAATGGGAAATGATATATTTAGCGCGGTAATTGAGCTCAACAAGATTAGACAGCAGGCATATGAAATATATTTACCCATAGTGGAGGAATTGTGCAACAGAGAGGTATCAGAAGAAGAATTGTCTCATTGTCTCGATTACTTATTAGATTTCGCAGATGATGCGAGTATGCTGGAATTGTATAAAAAGTTGTGCAGAAGATTTGTATACACATATCCTGGATGTATAAATTTTTATGTCAATGCCTATAAAGAGATGTGGGAAAAAACAGAATTCTGAAAGGGGTTTACATGAATCAACTTATAAAAATGGATGAAGAGTATAGGAAGTGGATTGAGGACATAGGAAAACGCTATAAACAGAGACGGATTAAGGCATCTGTTTCTGTTAATCAGGAAATGATTGGTTTCTATTGGTCTATAGGAAGAGATATTGTAGAAAAGTCGGCTGAAAGTAAGTGGGGCAGTGGATTTTTTGTTAATTTAAGTAAAGATATGAGAACAATTTTGCCAGGGGTTCAAGGCTTATCAAGTTCGAATCTCAGATATATGAAGAAATTTTATGAATTGTACAGTGATCCAATTCTTCCACAATTTGTGGAAGAATTGAAGAGCAAAGAGGATTCAATAAATGTTCCACAACTTGTGGGAGATTTATCGGATAAAGAATTGTTTTCGATTCCGTGGGGACATCATAGAGCTATCATTGATAAATGTAAATTGGACAGGGAAAAATCAATATTTTTTGTGAAGAAAACGATTTTAAATAATTGGTCAAGGGCAGTACTTTTAAATTTTCTTGATACAGATTTATATGAGCGTCAGGGAAAAGCAATTTCAAACTTTGAATACGCATTGCCTGAACCACAAAGCGACCTTGCACAGGAAATAACAAAGGATCCATATAATTTCGACTTCGTAGCAATCAGAGAAGATTATAGTGAGAAAGAGTTAAAAGACGCATTGATGGACAACATCACAAAATTTCTTATGGAACTTGGAAAAGGGTTTGCTTTTGTTGGAAGAGAATATACAATACCGATTGAAGGAACAGAGGAAAAAATAGATCTTTTATTTTATCATCTGTATTTGCATTGTTACGTTGTTGTTGAAGTTAAAATAGTAGCTTTTACATCGAGAGACATTGGACAGATTGGTACATATGTGAATATTGTGGATGATTTGGTCAAGACAGATTTTGATGCAAAAACAATTGGTCTGATTATATGCAAAAGCAAAAATAATATCCTTGCAAAATATGCGGTAAATAGTTCAAAAGAACCGATAGGAATATCTGAGTATAAGTTGTCAAATTTATTGCCTGTGGAATATAGAGCTTCTATGCCAACGATAGAAGAAATTGAGAATGAACTCAGGTAAATATTTTAAAAGAAACTAACGGATAAGGAGCATTGAATATATGTTGAATTCAAACGAAAGAATGGGTTTCATAATTGAATATATGTCTTCATATGATGAAAAAATCAAAATGGCAAATAAAAACGGATTATTTGATGCTGCAAAAATGTTTGAGTTATTTGCGATTGAGGTATGTAATGTATGGTTCGGACAGAAGTTTAGTAATCTGAATGACGAGACGGCAACTTATCCATATGTAGATTTGATATCAGAAAACAGAGAACTTTTAGTGCAGGTAAGTACTGTACAAGATGTACCAACAAAAATAAAAACTACATTGGAAAAGATAAGGGATTCAAAAGATAAAAAATGCTCGGACTTAAAGAATATTGTATTTTTTGTACTTAGTAATAATAGTATTGATAAGGTGAGAGAGTATAGTGGGGATAATCAAATTGGGAGTATTTCATTTACTATTAAAGATAATTTGATTACTACAAATGATATTATAACTAAAGCACAAAATGATCTTAATTTTCAGAAGAAATTATACAAGGTATTAAAGGATGAGTATGAGAACTTTAATATTAATATCAGAAAATTTAAAGGTGCATTGGAACTTAGTAATTCAGGGTTGAAAAATATTGAAGGATTGATTAACGGAGAGTATGAAATCGATAGAAATGAATTTCTTGAAAAAATAACAAAAGACAATGAGCGATATATTTCAATACAAGGTGGAGCTGGTAGCGGTAAATCTGTTTTATGCAAAAAATATGTTGAAAATGAAAAATTGGTTTTATATGCTCGTGCTGAAAGATTTTTGGAAGAAAGTCATATTGACGACATTTGGGGTTGCTGTATCCAAGACGTTTTAGAGTGTATTAATGGAAAGAAATTAATATTCTTTATTGATGCTCTCGAGTTTATTGCGGACTGTGCCGAAACAAAATTTGAATTATTACAGTATTTGTATGATATGGCGGCAGAATATCAAAATGTGTACATAGTAACATCTTGTAGAACGAGTGATAAAAATGCTTTTATTAAACTGGAAACAAATTTTTCAATAAAAATTTATGAAGTTGGCGATATAACAGAAGATGAACTTGCATTGCTTATGAAGCAATATCCGATTATTCATAAAATGTATAAAACAAATTCATATGTTGATTTATTAAAATCGCCCTTTTATATAAACTTGATAGTTAGTAATTCGATGGATATTGATAATATAGGTGATGAAAATTCTCTAAGAGAATATATTTGGAAAAACATAATATGTTTAGAGGAAAAATCTCGAATGTATGGCATACTCAGTAACAAAGTTATTGAAACTGTTGAGAAGATTGTGTTTGAAAGAGCTAGAAAATTTATGTTGGGTATTCATAAGGACGATATAGATAGAGACATGATGCATGCATTGCTTTCAGAAGGTGTAATTGCTCAACAAGGAGATTATATTAGACTGAAATATGATATTTTCGAAGATATTTGCTTTGAACATTATTTTGATAAAGCTTTTGATTTGTGCAAAGGGAAGTATAAGACCTTCTATGATGAAATAGAAAATCTTGGGCGATGTGTGTATAGACGGTATCAGATTTGGATTTCAAATAAAATGTTTATACAGGTAAATAGAGATAAGTTTTTATATAGCCTTACTTTTTCTGATGAGATTCCGCAAAGTTGGAAAAGGCAAACAGAAATTGGAATTGTTAAGTCAAGGTTTTGTGATAATTATTTCGAAGAACAAGGGTCGGAGATTCTGGAACAAGGCATGTTGTTCGACTTTGTGAAGAATATTAATTTATTCGCATTTGAAGGTGAGTTATTACATATTAGACAAGAATCACCACAAATGAAATTGTCCCCAATTGGTAATGGAAGACCATGTATTATTCGACTTTTGAAAAACGAAGAAATATATAAGAAAAATATAATCGGAAGAGATGATATAGTTAAGTTATGCTTGGATTATGCGAAACAAGAAGATAAAGTGGCAGTTATTGCTTCAGATGCATGCGCTATGATGGAATATTATGTGGAATATTCGTTGCAGGAATCTGAGCAAGAAAACTATTATAAAATCATAGATGAAATATCGTCTTGCTTGGAATCACTTTATCGAATGGCAGATAACTCAGAAGAGTGGTTAAAAAAGTTTTTTAATACATTGATTAATAATTATATTAATGGAAATAGAAAAAGTATGCGTAAGTCAGAAGATATTATGGAATGGACATTGAAGAATGCTTATCCTGCTTTGGTAACTGGATTAGCAAGCGAATTGTGTTCGATAGCTGATATACTATGGTTACGTGGAAAAGTAGATGCAGAGGAATTTGATTTCTATAGAGCCGATAGACTGTCTAAGGGTTTTGAATATGGATTAAGTGAGAAAGCTGAACATTATAATTATTTATATAGAACAGTGTACGAGAATGCATTTTTATGGAATCTGTTTCGATTGAATTTTAAAGTGGGATTTCATTGGGCAATTCAATTTATAAATAGGGTAATATTAGAATATGCAACTAATAATCCTGAATATGTAATAAAAATCAAAGTAAAAATTAGTGAGAGTAATGCAATAAAGGAATATTGGGGAAATGGAAACATGTGGCTTGCAGGGATTAGAGATCACAATGTACCTACCTTAATAGGAGATGTTATTTTTTGTCTTAAAGAGGCTATAATAAGCAGTTTGGAGATTTGTAAAAAGGATCATGAATTCACTGTTGCATTTGCAAATTATGTCAAAGAAACTATTTATTCAAAATCAAATAATATAGTATTGCTTACAATCATTGAGAGTATAGGAATGCACTTTGAAAACGAATTACCGGGTTATGCTTTGGATTTGGCTACAAGCATAGAACTTGTTTATTGGGATACCACAAGATATATGTTGTACAAAAAAAATCCGACAAAAAAGTTGCTCGAAAGGCAAATTCTTAAGACCATGGGGATACCTGAGCTTAAAGATAGATATGAGTTGGATAAAAAATGTGATTTGAGTATACAAGAATATGTATCTCATACACAGATATATTTTGATTCAATGGTTCAGGATAAATGCTATGGAATTCTTGATTATTTATATTCAATTATAAAAAATGATGCAGAAAATGCACAGGACTATTTACAGATTCAAAAAATGGATATGCGTGGTGCAAAAGCAACCAAGATAACCGACAATATAATTATGTTAGAACCCCAAATATCAGGGGAAGCAGAAAAAATTGTTCTAAGACAAGAAGAATTCAATAAACCTAAGCAGAGATTAAATGCGGCGATTAAAAAGTGTAATGATAATATGGTGTCTGGGCAGATTGACTTGCCATCAACTCTTGATGCAATTAAAGTTATTTTAGAATTGATGAAGGATACTGATATGGCATTTCAATATGAAAATCTTTTGATACTTTTAATTGCTAGTGCAATAAATCATCAAGAATTAGAAAATGAGAAAAGGGAAAAGTTTTGCACAATATGGATTAACGGAATAGAGAAATTGTTTTCTAATGGAAGCTTTTTGGCAGATACTGCACTTATGCCAGTTTTATTGAATCAATTGGAAAATGACGTTGCTATTGGGATAAAAAATGAAATAAAGAAAATTGTGTTGGATTGTTTGATGTATAAGGGGCAACATGGTGTTATTGATGAAATGGCTAAATACGTGAAGAGATATTTAGCTAATCACGAGACTTTGGCACAAGCGGTATTTAATACAATTATTAAATTATCTGAAGATCAGATGGAACATCAAAAATATAATGCTAATTATTTGAAAGTGAGTAAGAAAGATAAGGAGTTTATATTTAATCCTAATATGCAACCTAAGTTGTCAGGAATAGATCGTTATATCAAAGATGATGATGGAAATTGTTATACTAGTCGCGAAGAGGAGATAATAGATAGGTATCTGCTGCAGGAAGAATCTTTAGAGATAGATGTTTTTGATATGAGTAACTATGATATATCTACAATATGCTATGTTGCAAATTGCGGCCTAAATTTTACGAATGAATCTTTTAGAATGGTTATTCATGAAATTTTGCTATGTGTGATTGATATTTGGAAATATACTAAAAGAAATTATAATGCTCACGAAATTTTTGATGTTTACCAAGAACATGAAATCATAGAGCTGTTTCAGCGGGAAATGATTCAAACCCAAGATGATGCAAAAATGGCAATCGATATATTATTTGAAGAGATTGATTTTACAAAATTTACAACAGATACAATTGAGTTCTATCAAGATATCTTTGGCAATTTTTTATGTGAATTTTTTGACTCATATGTTGACTCAAAAAGAAGAAATATATGTAAAAAGAAAATTCTATATATTGAGAAAAAAGTAAATGACATTGATGAGGAGTATGTTCGAATACAGTTATATAAATCTCTTATGCTTTCTGTAACGAGATATTGCACGGGAGACTGGAGTAAAATCAAAACAAATTATTCATACGTAGATAAGCAATTTTTGAATAAGCAATTTACAAAGTATGGAAAATATCACATAAAGGAACTGTTGAGAACGATTTACCAAATGCATATGGATGAATTGCTGCCAGAAATATTAATTTCTATTAGAAATAGCTTTCAAAATGCAAAATCTGAGGTAAATAAATTTAAAAAATCAATAAGAGAACAAGAAGCAATAGTACAGTTGATTATCCTTAAATCCTTTATTACATATAGTGATAAAATTAAACAGGATCAAGAACTTATTGAAGCATATGAAGATATACTTGAAATATTGATCAATTTAAATTATGAGCAGGCGGCTGTTATTTTGGATGAGTTTAGGATTCATTAATGGATGCAGGTTATTATTCATCTGAAATAAATATAATAAGAGATGCATGTTCGCTAAATGATATTTGTGGATGGTATCGTCAAGGTTAGATTTTGTGGGAAAGTGGTAATACAGTTGAGACGGTGGTTGGACTACAACGGAAAAATATGTAGAAATCCTTGAATTTATGCACTTTACAGAGTTTTGGACTTTTCATGAAGTTGGTGTAAATCATAAAGAAAAAGTACAAGTTCGTAAAGTGGAGGTGTCTGTGGTACTTGACCCGGATACTTGAAATACAATTTTGTATATAAAAGTGAATAGAGATCATCAATTATGATGAATGTAGGGATACTTGTAACAGAGTGTCCCTATTTTTATATAAGGGCATTCCTAACAGGGATGCCTTTTGAATTTTAGGAAAGGAGATGCAGAACATGGGCGTTATTGTTTCAAGGCATGTTGGGACAAGCCGGGAATCTATCGGATTTATATAACAGTCCGAAAGAAAGAAAAAAAGACACACAGTTTATAAAAATAAAGAATACGGAGGGTCAGAATTATGTGTAAAGTAATCGCTATATGCAATCAGAAAGGTGGCGTATCCAAGACCACTACAACCGCAAATCTTGGAGTTGGTTTAGTAAGAGCAGGAAGGGAAGTAGAGTGCCGTAAATAACATGATAGGATTAAAAGAGACTCTAATGAGAATCATTCACTCAAAGAGCCTCTTTTATTGGTTCATTTTAAAAGTTTTCGATATTCAGATGGTGAACAGCCTTTTTGTTTATGAAAGAGTCGGCTAAAATACAGTGGGTTGTCATAACCGACAATGCGTGCAATTTCATTTACGGCGTAATTTGTGGTTTCCAATAACATCTGAGCATTAGTGATTCGGATGGAGGTGATGAACTGCATAGGTGTTGTACCGGTAAATTTTTTAAAATTCCGAATAAACCAACTGACACTCATTCCTCTGGAAACAGCATATTCTTCGATGTTGATATCACGGTTATAGTTTTCGTTAAAATAGGACGCTGCAGTATCCATTTCATGATCGAGGTATTCGTTTTTTAGTACATGTTCGCACGTAAGCTCCCGGTGAAAAATAATCAGTAAATGGCGTAGCAGTAGTGTCAGCATTTCTTCGTAGTCCTCCTGACATCTTTGTAATTCTAAAATAATTCGTTTGAAAACACGCTCATATTCCAAAGAGGTTCCTACATGAAAGATATGCTGGTCATCCGGAAAACCATAATTTCTTAAAATCTTCTTTACATCACTTCCGGTAAAATGCACCCAGTAAACTTCTGTTTTATCAATGCCATAGTATTCATATTTCTGAAATTCCTTGGGGCGGTAAAGTACTATGTTTCCTGCGGTAACGACAGTATCGTCATCTGTGTTGTCAAAATGAAAATGAGCTCGTCCGGCTGCTATATAGATGATTTGAAAGTCAAGTCTTCCTCTGGGACGATAAGTTGGAAGCTTTGGGTGTGAGGATAGGCGATAGGTGCCACAGCTTCCTACAATAAGTGGTCGGCTTTTGTCTTTGAAGTCGATAAGGGAGTGGTTGTGATAACCGGAATTTATATACATTTTGAGTCCTCCTTTGGAAAGTGAAATATCTGACTGTTAGCAGTCAATGGTGAACCGGAGTTATAAAGTGAATGCCACCTCAAAATCCACGGTTTTTCGGTGAGAGCTACGCGCATATAGTTTTAGCCCTTCCTAAATATCTGACTACAAGTAGTCAATATTTGAGAAGAACTAAAACAGTATTTACTTTAGTGTATCATTTTGTGCATATTTTGTCCATTTCTGTTTATAGACATTTTCTTTGCAAAAATGTATGATGGTTTCAAGGTAATACAAGGACGGAAGATAATGAGACACAGAAGGTATTTTATTGATTGCCTAATGCGGTGAATAAAAAAATATATATTAAAGGAGGATTACAAAATGCTCGTACCACGCTTTTATGAAGATTTGAATGTTATGCATGACAAGACAATGCCGGCAAGGACATATTACATTCCGGCATCAGTTCGTATGAATGATCTAGTGGAGCATCGGGAAAGATCGGATCGTTTTCAGCTGTTAAACGGAGAGTGGAAGTTTCAGTATTATAACAGCATTTATGACGTAACGGAATCATTTTATGAGAAAGGCTATGATGTTTCCGGGTTTGATCAGGTAACTGTTCCGGGTGTATGGCAGATGGATGGTTATGACACGCATCAGTACACGAATATTCGTTACCCGTTTCCATTCGATCCACCATATGTGCCACAGGATATTCCATGTGGAGCATATGTTCATAACTTTGAATATCACAGAGAAAAAAAGGCATCAAAAGCATTTCTGAATTTTGAAGGTGTCGATAGCTGTTTTTATGTATGGGTAAATGGTGCTTATGCCGGATACAGTCAGGTGCCTCACGCTACCAGTGAATTTGATGTAACAGACTTGTTGAATGAAGGGGAAAATACATTAGCGGTTTTGGTGCTCAAATGGTGTGATGGATCGTATTTGGAGGATCAGGATAAGTTTCGGATGAGTGGCATTTTCAGAGATGTTTATTTGCTGAAAAGACCGGAAACGACAATCAGAGATTATTACATTACGACAGATGTAGAAAAAGACAGCGTTGTTGTGAAATTGGATATGCATTTTGCAGAACCGGTGGAAACGAAAGTTACTATAGAAGATAAATATGGAGCAGTCGTAGCAAGAGGGGAAACAGCAGAGAATGGTGTGTTAGAACTGACCGTGTTAAATCCGGTTTTATGGAATGCGGAGAATCCTTATTTGTATCAGGTTATTTTGACAATGCCGGATGAAGTGATCGTTGATCGGATTGGTTTCCGGACGATTGAAATTAAGGACAAAGTTGTTTATTTTAACGGAGAAAAGATTAAATTCCGTGGAGTCAACCGCCATGATTCTGATCCGGAGACAGGATTTGTGATCGATGTCCGGCAGATCAAAAAGGATTTAATGTTGATGAAGCAGCATAACTTTAACGCTATTCGTTCCAGTCATTATCCAAATGCACCATATTTTTATCAGATGTGCGATGAATATGGATTTATGGTGATTGATGAGGCAGATATTGAGGCGCATGGACCATTTATGCTGTACCGGAAGGAGGATACAGACCAGAACCGTTTTCACCATTGGAATGAAAAGATTGCAGATGATCCGGCATGGGAAAAGGCAATTGTGGACCGTGTCCAGCTTATGGTACAGAGAGACAAAAACCGTCCAAGCATTGTAATGTGGTCTATGGGAAATGAAAGTGCGTATGGATGTAATTTTGAAAAGGCGCTTGCATGGACAAAGAAGTTTGATCCGGACAGAATCACGCAGTACGAAAGTGCAAGATACCGTAATTATGATATTACCTATGATTATGACAATTTGGATCTTTACAGCCGGATGTATCCGTCACTGCAGGAGATAGAGGATTATCTGAAAAAAGACGGAAGCAAACCGTTTCTGCTGGTAGAATACTGCCATAGTATGGGAAACGGACCGGGAGATTTTGAAGATTATTTTCAGATGATTCATAAGGATGACCGGATGTGTGGCGGGTTTGTCTGGGAGTGGTGTGATCATGCAATCGCACATGGAACGGCAGAAAATGGAAAGACCAGATATTATTATGGAGGGGATCATGGAGAAACAATTCATGATGGCAATTTCTGTATGGACGGGCTGGTCTATCCGGATCGTACGCCGCATACGGGACTGCTGGAATATAAAAATGTCTATCGTCCGGTGAGAATCGTATCTTATGACCAGGAAAACGGACAGATGGTTCTTCACAATTATATGGATTTTGATGATTTGAAGGATTATGTGGATGTTTTCTATGAAATGACACAGGATGGCTTGACTGTGGAAAAAGGAAAACTGGCAAATGTTGTTGCATCACCCCATAGCGATGCGGAAGTGGAGTTGAAGCTGCAGGCCCCAAATACCGGTAAGATTTATCTGAAGCTTATTTACCGGTTGAAAAAGGAAATGCCGTTGCTTGAACAGGGGTATGAATTAGGTTTTGATGAAATGAAGCTTGCAAATGAGGATGATAGAAACAGACAGGCTGTAAAGTGGCTGGAGCAGGAAAAAGTAATCGGAACCATTGCTGTTAAGGAAAACGATAAGCAGATCGTGTTACAGGCAAAAGATTTTACTTATGTTTTAGATAAGCGTACCGGATTGTTTGAGGACATGCAGTTTGCCGGAAGAAGTTATATTAACCATCCAATGGAATTGAATATTTGGCGGGCTCCGACGGATAACGATATGTATATAAAACTGGAATGGGAAAAGGCACATTATGATGCTGCCTATACCAGAGCATACCGTATAGAGGTGCTTCAGAACAAGCACGGTGTGCTGATCATGGAGCATCTGGCAGTAGTAGCTGATACCGTACAAAAGATTTTGGATGTGGAAATGACATGGAAGATCAATGAAGACGGGAAAATAGAGGCGGTTATAGAGGCAGTAAAAGATAAAGAATTCCCGGATCTGCCAAGGTTTGGAATTCGGATGTTTTTGAATAAGAAAATGGATCAGATTACTTATTTTGGAATGGGACCACAGGAAAGCTACCGGGATAAACACCAGGCTTCCTGTCATGGATTGTTCCGTTCGAAGGTGGCTCAGATGCATGAAGATTATATTCGTCCACAGGAGAATGGAAGCCATTATGACTGTGATTATGTAGAGCTTACAAATGGTCAATTTGGAATTGCAGCAGTTTCAAAGAATCCATTTTCGTTTAACGCTTCTGTTTATACACAGGAGGAGTTGGAACGGGTATCGCACAATTATGAATTGAAAGAATCGGATAGCACCGTATTCTGTATGGATTATGCAATGAATGGAATTGGTTCAAATAGCTGCGGACCGGATGTCATGGATAAATATCGGTTTGATGAGGAAGCATTTCAGTTTCAGTTTGAATTAATTCCGTTTGTAAGAGGGTAAAATTGTTTCTAAATAACAAATAGTGAAGGAGCGATTCTTATGGAGGAAAAGAAATACTTAAAATGGTACAACAAGATAGGATACGGATCTGGTGATATTGCGGGAAATGTAGTGTATGCATTCCTGACATCGTTTGTGATGGTATATCTGACAGATACGATTGGATTGGCATCCGGTATAGTGGGAACACTGATTGCCGTTTCCAAATTACTCGATGGATTTACAGACATCTTTTTTGGATCCATGATTGATAAGACGCATAGTAAGATGGGAAAGGCAAGACCATGGATGCTGTATGGTTACATTGGTTGTGCAATTACATTGGTAGCCTGTTTTGCAGTTCCAACAAGTCTTGGCAGGACGGCACAGTATGCGTGGTTCTTTATTGCGTATACGCTGTTGAATGGCGTGTTTTATACGGCAAATAACATTGCTTATTCTGCTCTGACATCACTTGTTACCAAGAACAGTAAAGAGCGTGTGCAGATGGGTTCTTACCGTTTCATTTTTGCTTTTTCAACCAGTCTTCTGATTCAAGCAGTTACTGTTGGATTCGTTGCAAAATGTGGTGGAGATGCAGCCGCATGGCGTATGGTTGCAATTATTTATGCAGTGATCGGATTAGTTGTGAATACTATTTCCGCATTATCTGTTAAAGAACTTCCGGAAGAGGAATTAAATGAAGGAGACACAACAGGTGAAGAGGAAAAATATGGGCTGGTTCAGGCATTCAAGCTGCTGGTAAAGAATAAATTTTATCTGATGATCTGTGGTACTTATATTTTACAGCAGTTATACAGTGCAATGATCGGTGCCGGTATTTATTATATGACCTGGGTTTTGAAAAACAAAAATCTGTTTGGACAATTTGCCTGGGCGGTAAACATTCCTCTTATCATTGCATTAATCTTTACACCAACACTGGTTGGAAAGTGGAATGGTATGTATAAGCTGAACTTGAGAGGTTACATCCTTGCCGTGATTGGCAGAGCTCTTGTAGTTGTTGCCGGATATATGGGAAGTATTCCTTTGATGATGGCATTTACAGCATTAGCAGCATTAGGACAGGGACCTTGGCAGGGAGACATGAATGCAGTGATCGCATCTTGTTCCGAGTATACCTACCTGACACAGGGAAAGCATGTGGAGGGTACGATGTATTCCTGTACTTCACTTGGCGTTAAGATTGGCGGAGGTATTGGAACGGCGGTCGTAGGATGGCTCTTAGAACTTAGTGGCTATGTGGGAACACATGCTGTTCAGCCACAGTCCGCGTTGAATATGATGCAGTTTATGTATCTTTGGCTGCCACTGATCTTTGATGTACTTATTATGTTTATCCTTTCCAGAATGAATGTGGAGGAGACAAATGTAAAGATCAAAAAAGAAAAGGAGATGGGGTTGTGGTAACACATGATTTGATAAAAAAAATAAAAAATGGAATGTATGATGAAACATTGAAAGATATTTATGTGGATGAGAAGAAAATAGCGTATGAAAGAGAGCGTTATATTAAGGCGATAGAGAGTTATACAGAACATTTTGGAGAGGGAGAAGTCTTTGTCTTTAGCGCACCGGGCAGAAGTGAAATTGGTGGGAATCATACAGATCATCAATGTGGAGAGGTGCTGGCAGCTTCCATTAACAATGATGCAATAGCTATTGTACAAAATTTGGAAGAACCGTGTGTCAGAGTTATATCTGCAGGATATGAGATGATCACGATATATCTGGATGATCTATGTAGGAGAGAGGATGAGGAAGCAACAACAACTGCATTAATTCGAGGGGTGTTGGCAAAAGCAAAAGAATATGGATATCAGATAGGTGGTTTTCAGGCTGTTGTTACCAGTGATGTGCTGATAGGAGCTGGATTGTCTTCTTCAGCAGCGTTTGAAACATTGATGGGAACAATCCTGTCAGAATTGTTTAATGATGGAAAGATTTCGCCTATTGAAATAGCCATGATTGGGCAATTTGCAGAAAATGTATATTTTGGGAAACCATGTGGATTGATGGATCAGATGGCGTGTTCCGTTGGAAGTTTGGCACATATTGATTTTCAGAATCCGGCGGCACCATTGGTGGAGCGGATTGAGCTTGACTTGGATGGATACGGATATAGTCTTTGTATTACCGATACAAAAGGCTCACATGCGGATTTGACATCGGATTATGCAGCAATTCCGGAAGAAATGAAAAGAGCAGCAGCTTGTTTGGGAAAAGAAGTGCTTGGACAGGTTACGAGAAAAGAAGTACTTACTAATCTTCCGCGCATCAGAGAACAGACAGGAGATCGGGCAGCACTTAGAGCAATTCACTATGTGTGTGAAAATGAGCGAGTGCAAAAAGAAGTGGCAGCATTGAGAGAGAATAGATTTGGAGAATTTTTAAGATTAGTTAAAGAGTCAGGTGATTCTTCTTATAAGTATTTGCAGAATGTGTATGTGTGCCATGATGTGGAACATCAGAATGTTTCTATTGCATTGGCGGTCAGTGATATGATTTTAGGCGTGCAGGGAGCAAACAGGGTGCATGGTGGTGGCTTTGCCGGAACAATACAGGCATTTGTACCAAATGATATTGTTACATTATATAAAACAGAGATGGAAAAGGTGTTTGGAGTTGGTGCTTGTGATGTACTTAAATATGGTGGAATTCAAGTGATGTAAGATACTCAAAAAAGACAAGGAGGAATGGTTATGGGTAGCATTTTAGTATTAGGTGGAGCTGGATATATTGGCTCACATACTGTTTATGAGTTGATCGAGGCAGGAAAGAATGTGGTGGTTGTAGATAATCTTGAAACAGGATTTCGAGCAGCGGTTCATCCGGAAGCAAAGTTTTATGAAGGAGATATTCGTAACCGGGCTTTTATTGACTCTGTATTTGATAAAGAAAATATTGATGGAGTTATTCATTTTGCAGCTAATTCGCAAGTGGGCGAAAGTATGATAAAACCATTGAAATATTATAGTAATAATCTTTGTGGTACAGAAGTGCTGTTGGAGAGTATGGTTGCACATAGCGTAGATAAGATAGTGTTTTCTTCTACGGCGGCAACATATGGAGAACCGGAGCGAATTCCTATTATGGAATCGGATCGTACACTTCCGACAAATTGTTATGGTGAAACAAAATTGTCTATGGAAAAAATGTTTAAATGGACGGCAAATGCACATAACTTAAGATTTGTGTCCTTGCGTTATTTTAATGCTTGTGGGGCTCATCCTAATGGAAGGATTGGAGAGGCTCACAATCCGGAAACACATCTTATTCCTTTAATTTTGCAGGTGCCAAATGAAAAGAGAGAGTATATTTCTATTTATGGAACGGACTATGACACAAAGGATGGTACTTGTGTCAGGGACTATATTCATGTAAACGATCTTGCACAGGCTCATATTCTTGCAATGAAGTATCTTTGTGATGGAAATGACAGCAATATATTCAATCTTGGAAATGGAGTTGGTTTTACGGTAAAAGAGGTTGTGGAAACTGCGAGAAAAGTGACAGGACATCCAATTCCGGCGAAGGAAGAACCACGTCGAGCAGGAGACCCATCTATGTTGATCGCTTCCAGTGCAAAAGCAAGGGAAGTGTTAGGATGGAATCCACAATATGCAGATTTGGAAACAATTATCGGTACGGCATGGAAATGGCATAAAAGTCATCCAAATGGATATCAGAATGTGTAAAGGGGGGAGTGTCATGATTAATGAGTATATCAATGAACTTGTGGCGTATGGATTGAACCAGGGATTGGTTGATCCGGAAGATGAAGTATATGTGACGAATCGCCTTCTGGAATTATTTCAATTGACAGAGCATGAAGGAACAGCGAAAGAGGTTAGATCAGAAAGAGAATTGTCACAGATTTTAAATGATATGTTGGAATATGCATGTCGGCAGGGGATGCTGGAGGAAGAAACAATTACGGAAAAGGACTTGTTTGATACAAAGATTATGGGAATATTGACACCCCATCCCTCTGTGGTTCGCAGGCAGTTTTGGGATAAATACAATATATCTCCTAAAGCTGCAACCGATTTTTATTATCAGTTTAGCCAGGCAACAAATTATATTAGAAAAGATCGAATTGCAAAGGATGAGAAATGGACAGCAAATACAGAATTTGGTGCAATGGATATAACCATCAATTTATCAAAACCGGAAAAAGATCCTCGTGATATTGCAAAGGCAGGAAAAGCAAAAAAATCGGGGTATCCGAGTTGTTTGCTATGCAAAGAAAATGAAGGTTACGCCGGACATATTTCTCATCCGGCAAGACAAAATCACAGAATTATTCCGATTACATTGTGTGGAGAACAGTACAATTTACAGTATTCGCCGTATGTGTACTATAACGAACATTGCATTGTTTTCAATGATCGACATATTCCAATGAAAATTGATAAAGCGGTTTTTGCCAAATTGTTGGATTTTGTGCGGCAGTTTCCACATTATACGGCAGGATCGAATGCAGATCTCCCGATAGTAGGTGGTTCTATACTGAGCCATGATCATTTTCAAGGAGGCGGATACGAATTTGCAATGGCAAAGGCTCCATATGAGACGGAATTTTCATTAAAACAATTTCCGGACGTTCATGCAGGAATTGTAAAATGGCCTATGTTTGTGATTCGTCTACAAGGGAATAACACAGAGTCATTGGTAGGGGCTGCTGACTGCATCCTGTCTTGCTGGCGTGGATATACAGATGAAAAAGCATTTATTTTCAGCGAAACCAATGGAGTACCACATAACACGATCACACCGATTGCAAGAAAGAGAGGAGATCTGTTTGAATTAGACCTAGTGTTACGAAATAATATTACCACAGAAGAGTTTCCGTTAGGTGTGTATCATCCACATCCGGAATATCACCATATAAAAAAAGAAAATATTGGTTTGATCGAAGTGATGGGACTGGCAGTTCTCCCGGCTAGATTGCAAATGGAAATGGCGGAGCTGGAACGTAGAATTCTGCAGAATGAGGATCTGCGGGAAAGCGATTTGACAAAATCACATGCAGAGTGGGCAGAGAAATGGATGCCAAACTATGAAATCACAGAAGAGAATATTCATGCAATCGTGCAAAAGGAAATAGGAATTGTTTTTGCAAAAGTTTTGGAATGTGCAGGTGTTTATAAGAGAACACCGGAAGGTAAGGCAGCTTTTCAGCGATTTTTGGACTGCATATAAAAAAAGGACCATTTCACATTTGTGAAGTGGTCTGCTTTTTCAGTATTCAGTTTTCACAAATAGTCCTTTTAGCCAGATTATGCATGATATACATGCTCAAAGTATTCTTCATAGAAAGCTAAAAGGTTGTTCATATAGTTTTTGAATCTGCTCATTTTGTATTCCTCCTTTCCTTGTTTGCAAGTTCATTATAGGACAGGCTGGATAAGAATGCTTGCCAAATTAAAAGAAAATGTAGACAAATGTTGCAGAGGAAATCAACAATTAAGTAATAAAGGGGAGATGCATCAATGCATTTGACGTTTAAGGAAACAAAGGAAGAGGTATATGCGGCGCAAAGAGTGTCAAAACATGTATCTCCACATTTACATAATGCATTGGAGATTGTGTGCGTAACGGAAGGAACACTTGAGATGGGAGTGGGGCAGGAATTATATCATATGGAAAAGGGTGATATCGGATTTGTCTTTTCTGATATTATTCATCATTATCAAGTGTTTTCAGAAAAAACGAGCCGAGCGGATTATATCTTGGTTCCGTCTTCTTTTGCAGGAGTATTTAAAGATAAAATACAAGGATATGCTCCTAAATATCCGGTTATTCGTGCGGGGCAGATTGAACCAGATGTTTATAATGCAATTCAGGCGATTATCCAAATGGAAGAAAACGAACCTATGATTGTTCAAGCTTATGTTCAAATTGTGCTGGCAAGATGTATAGGAAAAATGGAATTGGTGGAAAAAAGTTGCGTGGGGAGTGATGATTTGATATACAGAACAGTATCTTATGTGTCGGGAAATTTTAGGAAAAAATTTTCTCTAGAGGAGATGGCGCATGATCTTGGAGTAAGTAAGTATGTCTTGTCACGAGTATTTTCTAAAACATTTCATCGTAATTTCAATCAGTATCTTAATGATGCCAGATTGAGCTATGCATGTACAAGGCTAGTGAATTCGGGAGATACAATTCTTGATATCTGTTTGGATAGTGGCTTTGATAGCCAGAGAACATTTAATAGAGCGTTTAAGGAACGCTATAGAATTACTCCGAGCGAATATCGAAAATTAAAACGATAAGCAGGTTAAGGACAGATTTCAAAATTATGGAAAGGCAGGACGGTTATAGTCGGTAAGGATGAATTGATGGAGAGGAAATATACATATGATCAATCTGCCTGATGTGAGATGCCGGGGGCGATAACATCCATGCAAAAGAGGAATTGTGGTGATTTCAACTGGAGATTATATGGAGTATCTGCTAATAGCAGGTAATAAGTTATGTTGTTGTTTGCTATTAGCAGATATAGAAAAGGAATGATATGCGAATGAATGTGAACAAAATCATAAGATATAGTATGCAGTTGGCAATACTCAAGCAACTAAAGTTAAAGAATATGATTACGGAGGAAGAGTATGAAAAGATACTGCGTGCAATAAGAAAAGATTATCAGGTTATATCTGATATTAGCGTAAAAAAATTTTCGGAAAAATAAATATTGAAAAAGGCAGCTCCTTTGTATAAAGTTTTAAGTGACGAAACAAAAAACGCAAAGGAGAACTGCCTTATGTATAACAGTATAATTGATTTTATCGAAAATGACACTACCAAAATTAAAAAAATTTTAGAAAAATATCTTTTTGCCGGAAATACGCTTCGGTTTGAGGAAGATTTGATGCATGTAATGATTGAGTTTGGCCGAAAAATCTATCAGGAATGCTTGAAAGAAATCGAGGAAAACATCCGTCAAAGTGAGTTTAGAAAGAAAAATTACTATGTCGAACACAAAGCGGACCGGAGAACACTTCTTACAACATTTGGAAACCTGCAAATTGAAAGAGCTTATTATAAGCCTAAAAATGGCGGGAAATCTGTATATTTTCTTGACAAATATGTAGGACTTGCCCCACATGACAAGGTGAGTCTTGCCGTAAAAACAAAGTTTGTGGAAGAAGCCGTTGAAACCAGTTACCAAAAAGGCGGTGAAAACAAAATTGATCTTATTGTACGAGGATATTGTGTGCGACGGAACGGAAGGCTGCAAACGTCATAAACTTGTAGGAAAGAAATACTTTGGCGGATTGTACGAAGGAAGTGAAAGAAACGAGGATCTGTGGCTGGAAGTGCAGCAGTACATTTACGACAACTATGATACAGAGTATCTGAAAAACGTATATATTGCCGGAGATGGGGCACCATGGAGCGTTGCAGGATGCAGGGTATTGGAAAAGAGTAAGTTTGTATTGGACAAATATCATTTGGGAAAATATATTTACAAGGCAACCACACATTTAGACGACAGTCAGCAGGCGGCAAAAGAATTCATATATGGTGCGATCAACGAAAGAGATTTTGATGGAGTAATGAGACTGCTTCAAAAATGCTATGCCTCGACAGATCAGGAATACAAGAAAAAGGAAGTAACGGAATGCGCACGGTATATTAAAAATAACTGGCTTGGGATCATGGTAAGGATTGATGACGGAGGAGCTGTCTGGGGATGCAGTGCAGAAGGTCATATCAGCCATGTTTTATCGGCAAGAGAGTCAAGCCGTCCAATGGGATGGAGCAAAAAAGGCGTAGATTGGATAAGCCATCTGCGAGTATTAACGAGGAACGAGCAAAAAATAATCGATCTGATGGAATATCAGGATAAAAAACAGAGAAAGAAAAACCGAATAGAATGTGAAGATCAATTGATACAGGATGTACAAAAAAGGAAAAGCAGCAGAAATGAAGAAGTGTTAAGAAAAGCAATCCCGGGATTGGAGAAAAAGCAATTCTCATGGATGAGATCTATTATTAATGCTGGCGGAATCATCGCATAGGCAGAACAAAGGAATTAAAAAGTATAGAAATATGGGGAAAGATGTAGTATAATAAACTGAGTTGAAACTCTTGAAATTATCAAAGGGCTGGTCTGCTTACATTTTTCCGAAAAACAATTTACGCTATCGACATAATAAAACAATTTGACTTTTACGCCCTAAAACATTATAATTGAGGGCAGAAAAGTCAATTTTACGTTTAAAGAAGGTGATTGGATGAATGTATCAGATAAAATAATACAGCTTGCAAAAGAAAATAATGGTGTTGTTACGACTGCTGTTATTTCTGAAAAAGGAATACTGCGAGGCAACTTAAAAAAACTTGTTGACGAAGGTAGACTCGAAAAGACGGCAAGGGGAGTATATATTCTGCCGGAAATATGGGAAGATGAATTTGTGAATTTGCAGGCAAGATTCAAAAAAGGTATTTTTTCTAATGAGACAGCCTTATTTTTATGGGATTTAACCGATCGCACGCCGAATAGATATGATATGACATTTCCGCATAATTATAATTTAACAAATGTGAAGAATGAAGGAATAAACTGCTCCAGAGTGAAGTGGGAATGGTATACTGAGGGAAAAACCTTAATAGAATCTCCGGGAAGAAACAAAATAACAGCATATAATATGGAACGGACTTTATGCGATATTTTGCGTAAAAGAGGAGGAACAGATATGGGCATTATTACAGAATCGTTCAAACGATATGTAGTTAGAAAGGACAAAAATCTCCCACTTTTATCAGAGTATGCGAAGAAGTTTCGTGTTGAGGAAAAGGTGAGAAGTTATCTGGAGGTGCTCATATGAAAAATGCAATGCAGCTAAAAGCTGTTATTAAAAATATATCAAAAGACAAACATATCTCGGCACAACTTGTAATGCAGAATTTTATGCTGGAGCGTTTGCTGGAACGAATCTCTGTTTCAAAATATCATCGGAACTTCATATTAAAAGGTGGCTTCCTGATAGCGGCAATGGTGGGTTTAGATACCCGTGCTACTATGGATATGGATGCAACAATTAAAGGTTGGCCGGTTAATGAAGAGAGCATCAAAAAGATGTTTCTTGATATCTGTAAAATTGATTTACATGATGATATAACTTTTGAATTTAAGAAAATCGGTGAGATCCGAGAGGGCGATGAATACACAGGATACCGTGTTTCCTTGTCGGCAAATTATCCACCAATGGCGGTGCCATTGAAATTGGATATCACCACAGGCGATAAAATTACACCAAGAGAGATAGAGTATCGTTTTAAACTGTTACTGGAAGAACGAGAAATCTCTGTACTTGCATATAACTTGGAAACAATTATGGCGGAAAAATTAGAAACTGTTATTTCAAGAGGGGATCAGAATACAAGACCGAGAGATTACTATGATGTTTATATTCTTGCTAAACTGCAGTATAAAAATATTGAAACAGAGTATTTGAAAGCGGCACTAGATGTTACATCGAAAAAACGAGGTTCTTCGGAGATTCTGAAGGATTATAAGAATATCATTGATGTTGTCAGAAACAGTAATGTGATGATTAAACAGTGGAAAACTTATCAGAAAGATTTTGAATATGCAACCGATATTAGTTTTAATGAGGTGTGTGATGTTGTAGTGCAAATGATGGATTTGTGTATTTGAGATTGTAGTGTGATGAAATAAACAAAGAAAGGAAAATAGGATGTGGAATAAAATCGTAAAGTTTTTTAAGAAATATGATGCTTTATTGGTGATACTTATAGGCATGCTGTTAATTATATATTTATTTAAGAAATTAATAGTTGCTGTAATACAAAACATTAATGTAACAACTTGTTTTCTGCTATTCCCCCAAATTACAAATGGGTTGATAAAGTATAGCAATATAACACAATGTACGTGGATAAATGCAATTATATGTTATTTAGAGCTATGTGGTATTTTTCTTGGAATACGGATATTGGGCACATTGGTTATGGCAATAGTGATTGAGGGTGTGGATATATTTTTAAAATTGTTAAAAATTTTATTTTTTGGGAGAAAGCATGATCAGAGCTTGCAATACAATATTTTTCAAGTATGGTTTTTAAAAGTAAATGCTGATATTAATATTGTAATATTTTGGATAAAGAATAATATATGTGGCTTGGGGAAATTTGAAAGTACAAATTTTTCCATAGTTAAAAAGGCTAAATTTTTTACGTTGGAAAGTATAGTTGATTTTGGAAAAAATTTTTTTGATTTTTTCTTCAAGCGTTCAATCATACATTTATTGTTTGGAATTTATGTGATTTATATTAATTATTTAAATCAAGTTCAAGTTTTTTTTACAAGAACTTATGGGCTTTTAAAAACAAATACTTTTTCTTTTTCGACGGCGACAAGTTTTTTTGAATTGATATTTATTATTGTTATGCTAGGATATATATTTGTTGATGCAAGGCATAAAGCGATTGGTTATTTGGAGATAAGAAAGGAACGTTTTAAAAAATTGCTTCAAGTTGAAGAGAAACTTTTAGTAGTTATGAAAAAAATAAGTTTTGCACTCGAAACAAATATAGAGATTATTGTGGCTGAAAAGAAAAATATTTTACAAGATGGGGCGGAGAAGTTAACAGGAAAAAAATGTTATATTTGTGATGGTAATATATCATACCTTGACGAAAAAGACCGGGACAATAGGAATTTCAAGGACTCATGTTCTCGATTGGAAAATTTAGTAGAGATGAAAAAGGAATTTAATAAACTTAAAGAAATAAATAAAGAATTTAAGAAGTCATCGCTTAGTTATTCAAATATATTTTTGATTGATCATGCAACAATGATTAATAAATTGACTAGATTTTATTTTCCTGGACAAGAAAATTTTGAATATAATAAAACGCAATTGTTTTGTAAAAGTAGTAGGGAAAAATGGTTTGAAAAACATTTTATAGAACCAATTACAGTTGGTGATAAAAAAATATATTATACGGAGAGAAAAGCGAACCAAGTAATTAAAGATGTATCAAAAAGTTTAGATGATGAATTAGTGGAGGCATTTGAGCTGGAGATGTACTTAAAAAGGTATGAGAAAAAAATGTTAAAAAGATTTAAAAAGATTTATAACTTTTCGAGGTTCAATTTTAAGTAGTATACAACATTAAATGTAACAGATACACAAGTTAAATGATCGCCAATAACAGTAAATATACTAAAATACATTGAAATAATTATAATTCAGTGTTATACTAAATGAGTATTATTGTATAAAAATGTAAAAACGGACGTAAAAAGCGATAGGAAATAGTTCCGCATTCGTAGCAAAACGTGGTAAAGGCGTATTACGGATGAAACGGCAGAGGAGGAAAACTTAGATGGCAGATAAAAACACGGCAGTGATTGGCTTTGAAAAGCAAATATGGGATGCAGCTTGCGTTCTTCGAGGAAACATGGATGCATCAGAATATAAAAATGTGGTTCTAGGATTGATTTTCTTGAAATATATTTCAGACCGATTTGATGAAAAATATAAGGAGCTAGTAGAAGAAGGAGATGGATTCGAGGAGGATATTGATGAATATACTTCGGAAGGTATTTTCTTTGTACCGGCGGGCGCACGTTGGAGTGAGATTGCCGCGAAGGCGCACACCCCGGAAATAGGAACCGTCATTGATGATGCGATGCGTGCAATTGAAAAAGAAAATAGCCGATTAAAGGATATTCTTCCTAAAAACTTTGCTCGTCCTGAACTGGACAAGAGAAGATTGGGAGATGTGGTGGATTTATTTACCAATATTCAGATGATTGAACATGGCAGCGAAAAAGATATCCTTGGTCGTACATATGAGTATTGTCTTTCTATGTTTGCTGAACAGGAGGGAAAACGAGGGGGAGAGTTTTTTACACCATCTTGTGTAGTGCGTACTTTGGTAGAGGTATTAAAGCCTTTTAAGGGTAGAGTATATGACCCGTGCTGTGGCTCTGGTGGTATGTTTGTTCAATCTGCAAAATTTGTCGAGAATCATAGTGGTAATATCAGCAATATTTCTATCTATGGTCAGGATTCAAACCCTACTACATGGAAGATGGCACAGATGAATCTTGCAATTCGAGGAATTGAGCCGGATCTGGGAACTTATGCGGCAGATACTTTTCTGGACGATCGTCATCCTACATTACGAGCGGATTATATTATGGCGAATCCTCCGTTTAATCTTTCAGATTGGGGCGCAGACAAATTAAAAGAGGATGTTCGCTGGCAGTATGGAACACCGCCTGCGGGAAATGCTAACTTTGCATGGCTGCAACACATGATTTATCACCTTGCACCCGCTGGAAAAATCGGAATGGTCCTTGCTAATGGTTCCTTATCTTCTCAATCAGGCGGTGAAGGAGAAATTCGTAAGAATATTATCAATGCGAATTTGGTTGAGTGCATCGTAGCAATGCCTACTCAGCTTTTCTATACAACACAGATTCCGGTTTCGCTTTGGTTTATTAATAAGCAGAAGAAACAATCCGGAAAGACATTATTCATTGATGCACGTAAGATGGGAACAATGGTCAGTCGTAAACTTCGTGAGTTTACCAATGATGACATCAAGAAGATTTCGGATACATTTGAAGCCTTTGTAAATGGAACCCTTGAGGATGTTAAGGGATTCTGTGCAGTTGTAGATACTGCAGAAATCGAAAAACAGGATTATATTCTCACTCCGGGACGCTATGTAGGCATTGAGGAGCAGGAAGATGATGGGGAGCCATTCGAAGAAAAGATGGGACGTCTGACATCTGAACTTTCGGATATGTTTGCAAAGAGCCATGAGTTGGAAGATGAAATTAGGAAGAAGTTGGGGGCGATTGGGTATGAAATATAAACTTGAAGAAATTGTAGATGTAACAATGGGACAATCACCTAAGTCTATGTATTATAACACAGAAAGAAAAGGGTATCCTTTTTTACAAGGGAACAGAACCTTTGGGTTTAAATATCCAACTTTTGATATCTATACAACCGTTATGACTAAATCAGCAAAAGCTGGTGATGTCATAATGAGTGTTAGGGCTCCTGTTGGCGATATTAATATTACTCCTATAGATATGTGTTTGGGGCGAGGGGTTTGCTCGCTAAGAATGAAGAATGGAAATCAAGAATTTCTATTTTATATGATGAAATACTATATCCCTTATTTGCTTAAAAAAGAAAGTGGTACAGTTTTTGGCTCAGTAAATAGAAATGATATAAATGGATTGGAAGTAGATATTCCAGAAGATGTACAAACGCAAAAGAAAATAGCGCGTTACTTGGAGATGATAGATGACAAAATTGAGCTTAATAATAAAATAAATGAGAATTTACTTGAGCAAATGAAAGTGCTTTACAAATCTTACTTTGTGAATTTTGAGCCATTCAATGGAATTATGCCTTCTGACTGGAAAGAATACAAACTCAGCAATTTTTTACCTGTAATAACTGGTAAGAAAAATGCTAATATTTCTTCAAAAAGTGGTTCATATCCTTTTTTTAGCTGTTCTCAAGATATAGCTTGGGCAGATGAATACTCGTTTGAAGGTAACGCAATCCTCGTTGCTGGAAATGGTGATTTTAATGTTAAATTTTACAACGGTAAATTCGAAGCTTATCAACGTACTTACGTTTTAATTCCATATAACCCAAGGTATACTGCGTGGTTATTTTATGTGGTAAAGTATAATCTTAACAAAATCACATTATCAGCTCGTGGATCGGTTATCAAATTTATTACAAAGGGGAATCTTGAAAACTTTTCTTTCTATGCCCCCAGAAACCTTAAAGACCTTGGAATCATCGACCTTTTTAATGCAACTAACTGCGTTATTGCTGCTAATCGTGAAGAAAGTGCGAACTTGTCAAAGTTACGGGATACTTTACTGCCCAAATTAATGACCGGTGAACTTGATGTTTCCAGCCTTGACATTTAAGCCGCTAAATTCTCATTTAGCCTAATAACTCCTACCAACGGCGGGAGTAGAAACCAACGGAACTGCCGTTGATTCGTTCTTTGGAAATAAATATAAGGAGAATGAATCATGAAACAGAAAATTATGGAAGAGATTATGCAACAGATGTTGCCACATCTTGATAATGCACAGTTACAGAAACTGGAGGAGGTTTTAGAACATTCACTATTTATGTATGAGATTTCCAGTAAATATACAGAGACGGAGGATGATAGTCAAAAATTGATTGATGCCTTTGTATATGCCAAGCGAATTGAGGGATGTTCTGAGAAAACGCTTAAATACTATCGAACTACGATAGAAACAATGACGGAAGCCATTGATAAAGGTGTGCGTCATATGCAGACTGATGATCTTAGAGCTTATCTGACAGAGTATCAAGAAAAACATGGTTCAAGCCGAGTAACTATAGATAATATCCGAAGAATTTTATCCAGTTTTTTTTCTTGGTTAGAGGATGAGGACCATATTTTGAAAAGTCCGGTACGCAGGATTCATAAAGTGAAGACAGCTACCAATATCAAGGAAACTTATACTGATGAGGAATTGGAAAAGATGCGTGATAATTGTACAGAACTTCGAGATTTGGCAATTGTAGATATGCTTGCTTCTACAGGAATGCGTATTGGAGAAATGGTATTGCTGAATAAGGCCGATATCAATTTCAATGAGCGTGAATGTGTTGTATTCGGTAAAGGTGATAAAGAACGAGTGGTTTATTTTGATGCGAGGACTAAGATTCATTTGCAAAATTACATAGATGGTAGAACAGATGATGATCCGGCTCTTTTTGTAACATTGAGAGCACCACATGAGAGAATAAAGATTGGTGGTATAGAATCTCGTTTGCGAGAAATTGGAAAAGCCTTGGAAATAGAAAAGGTTCATCCACATAAGTTCAGAAGAACGCTAGCAACGCTGGCGATAGATAAAGGGATGCCGATAGAGCAGCTACAACAACTCTTAGGGCATAAACGAATAGATACGACCTTGCAGTATGCGATGGTCAAGCAGAGCAATGTAAAACAGGCTCATAGGAAATATATAGGTTAGGAAGGTGACGGCATGGCAGAGTGGAAAACATGTACAATAGCTGATTTAGGGACAGTAATTGGAGGTGCAACTCCGTCTACTAAAAAAGAAGAAAATTACGAAGGTGGGACAATTGCATGGATTACACCAAAGGATTTGGCTGGATTTACAGGCAGATATATTTTGCGTGGAGAAAGAAATATCACAGAGTGTGGATTGAATAGTTGTTCAGCAAAAATGATGCCAGCGCATTCGGTTTTGTTTTCGTCAAGAGCGCCGATTGGTTATATAGCAATAGCAGGTCAGGAAATGTGCACGAATCAAGGATTTAAAAGTGTAGTCCCAAATGATAATATAGATTATATGTTTTTATATTATTTGCTTAAATACAATAAAGATAAAATAGAAGCAATGGGGAGCGGCACTACCTTCAAAGAAGTGTCTGGAAGTACTATGAAGGAAATTGAAGTTACTGTTCCAGAGTCATTAGACGAGCAAAAAAAAATAGCAGCGGTCTTATCTGTGCTAGATCAAAAGATAGAAGAAAATGAAGCGATAAATGAGAATTTAGCTGCCTAAATGTCAAGGTTAGAAACATCAAGTTCACCGGTCATTAATTTGGGCAGTAAAGAGTCGCGAAGTTGTGTTAAACGGCAAATTTCATCATAGTTATTACGAATTGTATCATCAATAGGAGCAACCGTATCTTCGAATGCTGTTATCGACTCAGGTGAAGGAATTACAATCGGCATATTATTGAGCGAATTTCGGTTGATGGAGCCGAACACAGTTCCTTCGCCATTAAACACATTAAGCTGCTTTTTAAGTGCAAACATTGTATAAAGAACAAATGATGGTTGTCCTGTTTTTGAATGAATGGCTGAAAGTCCACGACCTATACAGCAATTTGTGTGAGCAACATTAAGATCGCCAACCGGAGCACGTACACTCATTAAAATATCATTAGCACAAGCCATGCGTTTTGGCTCAGTTGTATACAAACGGATAGACGGAAATCTAAAGCCAAATTCAGCTCTTCCTTGGAAGAAGATTGTTCCCTCACCCTCTTCGTTATAACTACTTCCGCTGGGGGATTGTCCCATAGTTATATCAGCAATATCACTAAGGGTTCCTTTATCCCATTTAGGAGACATGTTTTCAACAAACATATGATAATACAACGCCTGAGCTTGTTGCTCTAAATTCTCATTTAGCATAAAAATACAACAAAAAATTACAGGAGGTTGAACATGCCAAATTTATTTACAGAGGATACGTATGAACAAGCAATCATTGAATTGTTCGAAAACATGGGCTATGACCACATCTACGCACCAGATTTAGATAGAGATTATACCAGTCCGCTTTTGGATTCGATTCTGGTAGATAGTTTGGTGCGTATCAACAGTGGCCTGCCCATGGAAGCTATACAGGAGGCGTTATCTAAACTCAGAAATTTTGACACAGGAAGCCTTTTGCAAAAAAATGCTATTTTTATGGATTATCTGCAAAATGGTATTACTGTCAAATTTTTTGTGAAGGGTGAAGAACGTTCTTCAATAGTGCATCTTATTGATTATGAGAATGAGAAAAATAACTCTTTTTATGTAGTAAATCAGTTTACATTTTTAGAAAATGGAAATAATCGACGTCCGGATGTTATTCTATTTATAAACGGATTTCCGTTAGTTTTGATGGAATTGAAAAGCCCTGCAAAGGACGAGGTTGGCGTAGAAAATGCATACAATCAGATACGAAATTACATGAAAGATATTCCATCGATTTTCTATTATAATGCAATTTGTGTAATTAGTGATTTATCTACAAACAAAGCAGGCACAATTACATCCGGTCTTGATCGTTTTATGGAATGGAAAACGAAAGATGGTAATTATGAAGATACTTCATATGCGAAATTTGAAACTTTTTACGAAGGGATGTTTCAGAAAGCTCGTCTACTAGATATATTAAAGAATTTTATTCTATTCTCTGGTACAAGCACCGGAAGGTTTAAGGTGCTGGCGGGATACCATCAATACTTTGCTGTTCGCAAAGCAATTGAAAAGGCAAAGGTAGCAACAAAAACAGATGGGAAAGGTGGTGTATTTTGGCATACACAGGGTTCCGGAAAATCATTGTCAATGGTTTTTTATGCTCATTTATTGCAGGATGCACTGGAAAGCCCGACACTGGTTGTTATGACGGACCGTATTGATTTGGACGATCAGCTTTATGCTCAGTTTTCACAATGTGCGGATTTTTTGCGTCAGACACCGGTACAAGCGGAAAGTAAAGAACATTTAAAAACGCTTCTTGAGGGAAGAAGTGCAAATGGTATTATATTTACAACTATGTTTAAGTTTGAGCGGGGGGAAAAGCCGTTATCTGAACGGAAGAATATTGTGGTAATGGCTGATGAAGCGCATCGTGGACAGTATGGTTTTGATGAAAAAATAGTTATATCTGAGAATGAAAAAGGCGAGAAAGAAGCGCATACGGTAATTGGTAATGCCAGAATTATTCATGATACTCTTCCAAATGCTACATTTATTGGATTTACGGGAACACCAATTTCATCAAAGGACAGAAATACTCGTGAAGTTTTTGGAGATTATATCGATGTTTATGACATGACACAGGCTGTGGAAGATGGAGCGACGCGCCCGGTTTATTATGAAAGTCGTGTGGTTCAATTAAAACTCGATGAAAAGACGCTTTCTCTTATTGACCATACGTATGATGTTTTAGAACAAAAATCGGATGCTGCAACAATCGAAAAAAGTAAAAAAATGCTGGGGCAGATGGAAAGTGTTTTGGGTGCAGATTCTACTATTGACTCACTTTGTAGTGATATTATTAACCATTATGAAAAATACAGAGCAAATCTTCTCACCGGTAAGGCTATGATTGTTGCTTATTCCAGAAGAATTGCAATGAAGATTTATCGTCGGATTTTGGAACTGCGCCCTAATTGGACAGAAAAAATTGGGGTTGTAATGACAGGGGGAAACAGTGACCCTGAAGATTGGAAGGAAATTATTGGAACAAAGGCACATAAAGAGGAACTTGCCAGAAAGTTTAAAGACAACAATGATCCTATGAAAATAGCGATTGTTGTGGATATGTGGCTTACTGGATTTGATGTCCCTTCTTTGGCTACCATGTATGTTTATAAACCTATGCATGGGTACAGTTTAATGCAGGCAATTGCACGTGTCAACCGTGTATTCAAGGATAAAGAAGGTGGATTGATTGTAGACTATGTTGGAATTGCGTCTGCTTTAAAAGCAGCAATGAAAGAATATACAAAGCGCGATCAATCAAGATATGGCGATATGAACATTGCTAAAATGGCATATCCAAAATTTCAAGAAAAATTGCAAGTTTGTAAGGATCTGCTGCATGGATTTGATTTCAGTGGTTTTATTGGAGGTTCACCACTTACGATGGCGAAACTAATTACTGGAGGAATAAACTTCATTTTAGATCCCAAAACACCTGATAGAAAAGATTTATTTTTGAAAGAAGCGATGCTGTTAAAACAATCTCATTCCTTGTGTTCTAGTATGACCACAGAACAAGAACGCCACGAAGCAGCATATATGGAAGCGGTGCGTTCATCTGTAATTAAAATTACATATGGAGGAACGGGAGGTAAGAGCTTATCTTTGAATGAAATAAATGATCAAATAAATGATCTTCTTAAGGCAGCTGTTCAGAGTGAGGGTGTTATTAATTTATTTGACAGCAGTACCTCTGGTAGTGAAAAATTTGGCATATTTGATCCGGCAGTATTAGATGAAATTTCTCGAATGAAAGAAAAGAACATAGCTGTTGAAATTTTGAAGAAATTAATGGCTGAGCAGGTATCTCTCTACAAGAGAACAAATGTAGTGCAGTCACAGAAATTCTCGGAGAAGATAGCGCAGTTAATGAATTCTTATTACAATGGTCTGATTACGAATGAGGAGGTTATAAAGGAGTTATTAAAGACGGCAGAGGAAATTGCAAACCTTTATAAAAATGGTGAGAAGCTAGGGCTTTCCCAAGAGGAACTTGCGTTTTATGATGCCCTAACTAAGCCGGAACATATCAAGGATTTTTATAAAAATGATGAATTGATTGCGCTTACAAGAGAACTTACAGAAATGCTTCGCAAGAATCGCACCATTGATTGGCAGAAGAAAGAAACAGCCAGGGCACAGATGCGAAAGATGGTTAAACGGCTTCTTAAAAAATATAAGTATCCACCGGAAGATTACGAGTTTGCAATAAGCACAGTAATTAGCCAGTGTGAGCTTTGGACGGATAATGTGGAACCTAGAAAAGAGGAAAAACTTTATAAGTATGTGGCGGAAACAGAACTGAGTATGGTGGCAGATGCTAATATGGTTCCTTATGCAGAAAAGAAGTAATGGAGGTATAATATGGATGCACGTAAAGGTAATATCTTTGAGATATTGAATGGAAATAAACAATTTTTAATTCCGGTTTACCAAAGATTTTATAGTTGGGATATTGATCAGTGTAAACGACTTTGGAATGACATTGTGGAAATGCAGAGAAAGGGAAAAGCAGGTCATTTTGTTGGATCTATTGTTAATATTGCTGAGCAAGCGATGCCGACAGGTGTTCAGAAATATATGATTATTGATGGTCAACAGAGAATGACTACATTAACATTACTTCTCTTGGCTTTGCGTGATTATGCAAAGAATAATCCGAGTGATACAACAATCAATGCTCGTCGCATAGATAATATGCTTCTAAAGAATGAATATGAAAGTGGCGAGGAACGATACAAATTGTTATTGACGGAAACAGATCGGGAGATTCTTATAAGCCTTGTTGAAGAAAAGCCAATTACAGAAGGTACACGTTCAAGGCTGATTGATAATTATAATTTTTTTGCTAATAAGTTGGCTGTTAAAGAAATCCAGCCTATAGAGGTATATGAGTCAATAGGAAAGCTACAGATTGTTAATATCACATTGGAGCGTGATGTTGACGATGCACAAGCAATTTTTGAAAGCCTGAATTCTACCGGCAAGGAACTTTCCGAATCGGATTTGATTCGCAATTATGTTTTAATGGGTTTAGAGCCAACAGAGCAAACTTATGTGTATGAACACTTCTGGCGTCCTATGGAGCAATTGTTTGTTTATGAAACACAAGGAACAGTAATGGATGCGTTCTTTCGTCACTATTTGACGATGAAACTTTCCCGTATTCCAAAGCAGGGACGCGTATATGAGGAGTTTAAGTTGTATCATTTGAATTGTGAATTTGGTTCCATCAGGGAACTTTGTCAAGATTTGCTGGAATATGCCAGATATTATACAAATATTGTGTTTAAGAGAAATTCTGATTCAGGTTTAAAGAAATTATATGAGGATATTGTTGATTTAAAAATGGAAGTATCTTATCCGTTTTTATTGAAAATTCATCATGATTGTACAGAAGGATTAATATCATCGGATGAGTTGAAGGATATCTTGAAACTTTGTATTAGTTATGTGCTGAGACGTGTGATTTGCGAGATCCCGGCTAATTCGATGAACAAAACTTTTGCAACATTCAAGAATTATATTAAATCAGATGATTACTTGAATTCGGTTAAGGCATTTTTTGTGATGCAAGACACTTATAAAGAGTTCCCGGATAATGATAAATTTAAGGGTGCATTTGTAAGTCGTGATATTTATAATATGCGTGCTAGAAATTATATTCTTAGTCGTTTGGAAAACTTTGAAAATAAGGGGCAAAGTATTATAGAAAATTATACTATTGAGCATATTATGCCGCAGAATAAAAACCTTTCAGCTGAATGGCGGACTGATCTTGGTGCTGATTGGCAAGAGATTCAGAAGAAATATTTGCATACAATTGGCAATCTTACTTTGACCGCATACAATTCGGAAATGAGTGACAAATCATTTATTGAAAAGATGAATATGCCGGGCGGTTTCAAAGAAAGTTCACTCAGACTTAATAGATACGTAGTTTTGCAAAAGGAGTGGAATGAAAAACATATTCAAGAAAGAGCAAATGAACTTGCAAAGAAGGCAGAGTCTATCTGGCCTTATCCATCCTTAACAGTAGCAGAACTTGCACCATATCAGGTGGAAGATAAAACAGCGAAGAAGTATTCTTTGGAAACCTATGATGTAAATGCTTTTACAAGAATGTTGTTTGAGACTTTAGATAAGCGTATTATGAATTTATCTCCAACTGTAAAGAAGGAATATAAAAAGTTGTATGTGGCATATAAGCTGGATACTAATTTTGTTGATATTGTTTTCCAGAAACAAAGGCTGCGAATTTCTGTTAATATGAAGTTTAGCGAGATTAATGATCCTAATGGTATTTGCAAGGATATTACTGACTTAGGCCGTTGGGGTAATGGAGATGTTGAACTGTTTATGGAACATCAAGATGAATTGGATCAGATCATGGAAATTGTGAAACAGTCTTTTGATGCACAGGCAGAATAGCCGGGTCGAAATTGCAAGGGCCTGCATCCGTGTTTCATAAAGGATTTTATGACAGAGAAAAAAGGAGGCACTTTATTTGGCGAAGAAAAAAGATGAAATAACCATCCGTTCCAGTGCAGCGGAATATTTAACCTATGTTGCCTCTGTTGGCGATCAGCAAGACAGCATTGAAATGCGCTATGAAGATGAGAATATATGGCTCACACAGAAGATGATGGCCACGTTGTACGATGTAGGAACAAATACAATCAATTATCATATTAAAAAGATATTTGAGGATAGTGAGCTACAGGAGGATTCAGTTATTCGAAAATTTCGAATAACTGCTGCTGATGGAAAAAACTACAACACAAATCATTATTCTTTGGAAATGATTATTGCGGTTGGTTTTAAAGTCAATTCTGAGCGCGCGGTGCAGTTCCGTAAATGGGTAAATCAGATTGCAAAGGACTACACCATCAAAGGCTGGGTCATGGATGATGAACGGCTGAAACGAGGCACGTATCTGACAGAAAAATATTTCGATGAACAGTTAGAGCGCATTCGTGAGATTCGTGCGAGCGAAAGAAAGTTCTATCAGAAGATAACCGATCTGTATGCTACAGCCATTGATTATGATAAAAATTCTGCGACGACGAGAAGGTTTTATGCGGCAGTCCAGAATAAAATGCATTACGCAGTTCATGGACATACGGCAGCTGAGTTGATTGTGGAAAGAGCTGATCACGCAAAGGAACATATGGGATTAACTACCTGGGCAGACGCACAGGAAGGAAAGATTAAGAAAAGTGATGTTACAGTTGCTAAGAATTATTTGAGTCAGGATGAAATGAAGCAGCTGAACCGTATGGTTACGGCATACCTGGATTTTGCTGAAAGCATGACATTACGGCATATCCCTCTTACGATGCAGGACTGGGAAAAAAGGCTCAATAGTTTCATTGAAATGTTTGATTACGGCATTTTACAGGATGCAGGCAAGGTGACAGCTGAAATTGCAAAGCTTCATGCTGAGACAGAATTTGAAAAATACCGTGTGATTCAGGACAGACTGTTTATGTCCGACTTTGATAAATACATGCTGGAATTAGAGGAAAATGCAAAGAAATGATAACTGGTTTCAGGTCGAGACGGTGGTTGGACTACAACGGAAAGATATTTTAGACGGATGCGGTGAAAAATTATTTAATCCCAGCATGTAATTATCGAGAGGAGTTACAGTGGCTTCCTTATGCAGAAGAGATAGATTTGTTAAATGTTGCATTGTTTGGGTTTTACTGCGAAAGCGTGGAGAGAAGCAAACCCGGAACTTGCGGAGCAGAAAGGGCTTGCGAGTGTTTCCATGAGTATGATCGCCGACAAAATAGGGATAAAAAAGCCTTCGCTTTATAAACATTTTAAATCCAAGGACGAGATCGTGGAGGCGATGTATCAGTTTCTCAGGCAGCAGGCAAAAGAAAAAGCAAATATAAAACCGATGGATTACAATACATTTTTTGAGGGGGAAACAGCGCTTGAAATATTGCAGTCGGTAGTTCATGGTTACATTCAAATGAATCAGCAGGAACAAATGATGAATTTCTATAAGGTGATTTATTCGGAAAGACCGATCTTTTAGAAAATTATCTAAACTGGTTTTGTGAGGAGAATGCGGTATGAGGAAGAAAAAGAATTTGTTGAATTATTGCGGGATACTTGGGATTGCAGTTGTTTCGGATGAAATTGGCAGAGCAGGATTGCACCGTATTTAGCTAAATAAAACTCCCCACCAAGCACAAGATTCTTAGCGGGGAAATATCTTACTTTTTATTTACAAATTTAACTTTCTCATCTCCAAAAAGATCACCCAATGCAAAGTCTAATTCCAATTTTTTATAATTCTTTTTGACTTCAAATGCAAGAGCGCCCTTCATTTTTTTGCCGGGAGCGATTGTGCCGCTCATGGAGCCAAAATCGTCTTCCGAGTAATATGTTTCGGAAAGAGAATAACCATCTGCGTAGGCGTTGTAATCCAGCATACTCATGGTAAAATCATCGTCGGATTTATTTTCGACAAGGAAATTACAAATGACAAAAATTTTGCCTTTTGCTGGTTTGTTATAGCCTTTGCCTTTGGATTCTGTTACTTTTGTCATGGTGATTTCAATGCCGTTTTTCGAGGCCGTTTCCCCTTCTTTAAATATCAGAGGGGCGTCGCTTTCAGCTTCGGAATCGGTTGAATCTTCACTTGAAGTGTCCGGGGCAGCGGTGGCCGGGGGAGTGGTATTCTCTACCTTTGTTACTGAGTTATCCGCTTGCTTGCTGTCTTTTTCGTCGTTGCTTCCGCTGGCGCCGATAATGCCAAATACGATGATAACAGCGACTACAATAATGATCCATTTTTTCTTTTTCATGGTTCTGTTTCTCTCCTCTCATGAGTTCTTGATGAGAAGAGTATATATGAAAAAACAGACTGCGTGGTCTGCTGTCAGCATACAATTTTAAACGATTCGATTTACGGAAATAGAATGTCGAATAAGCCGCTTAGGAGGGCGGCTGATAACAAAAACAGGAAACAATAAACCGTTATTATACAATATCTTATGAGACGGTTTTGGTGTTTTGTTCCCGGGAAATAGTTTCTCATGTGGCAATAATCCGTGCATAGAAAATACATGCAAAATAGACTGATGCCAGCGAAAAATTTAGAAATCCGGTTACTAATAGGATGCATAGGAGACAACGTTGACGCAGCACTGACCCATATAATGACAATGCAGCCCAACAAAAATCCCCAGGTTTTTACAAGTGACCGGCTTCGGATGCCGGGAAGTGCAAGAAGATAATGCTTCACTATTTTTGCGTAATCTTTGGAAGAAGGAGATATGGTGCGATGAACGGCATTGGTAAACTCCTCGATATTGCGAAAACGTTCTTCAGGCGAAAGGCTGAGCGCCTTTTTTAATACGGTATTTATTTCATTTTGGCAGGAAAGGCCGTCTTTTGGATATTTTCCGGTCAGCATTACATGAAGAAGGACGGCCAAAGAGTAGAGGTCGCTTCGGCAGTCTGTCTGTGCAAAACCATACTGTTCCGGAGGTGCATAGCCTTGTGTTCCAAGAATTACCGTGTCGTTCGTTTTATTTGCATCATAATTTCTGGCAGCATTGAAGTCAATCAAATAACATTTTTTGTCCGCTGTGATCAGGATATTTCCCGCCTTAATATCGCGGTGGATGATAGGTGGATTCAAGGAATGAAGGATAGTTAAGGTATGGGAAATGGTATCAAATATTGTGAAAGCATCGGATTCAGACAGCGGTCTATTTTGTAAAACAGATTGAAGCGTCTGCCCATTGATGAATTCTTCAATTAAAATCAAGCAAGAATCGGATGTTAATATATGGTAAATTTTAGGGATGCAAGGGAGGGATAATTCCTTTAATGTTTCATAAACAGTTTTTTCAAAATGCGCTAAAATTTTCTTTACAAATAGAAGCCCGGTTGCTTTTTCCCGTACTAAAATAATATGTTCACAGTCATTTAATGTAGTGAGTTCTTCGTACATATTTAAGATGTATTCCGTTCGTAATTCTTCTGTCATCGTGTTCTCCAATCCGCTTTTCTGCTTGAAAAAAAGTAATGTCTTAACTATAATTATACATAAAACGACAAAAAAGCGAAAGGAAATTTTGAAAATGGATGAAAAAACGACCAATGAATTAAATCATATTTTAAAATCCTGTACCACGTTGTCGCATCTTGAAGCTGCCTTGACAGAATTGCCGGAAAAGGAACGGCTGACATTAAAATGTTATTTAGAGGAATTATTGGAAACAAAAGGGTTAAATAAAGCAGATGTGATTCGCGAGGCAAATATTGCCCGCACATATGGGTATCAGATTTTTCAGGGAGAGCGCCTTGCCAGCCGCGATAAATTGATCGCGCTTTCCGCCGCGATGCATCTGACACTGCAGGAGTGCAACCGGCTTCTTACAATAGCAAAAGCCGGCATTTTATATAGCAAAAACCGCCGCGATGCGATACTGATTTTTGGCCTCGAACGTGAACTGTCACTTATTGACATCAATGAATTGCTTTATGAGATGGGGGAAGATGTGCTGGAATGAGTTAGTACAATTGCTTGCCCTCTTTCGTATACCAATTTTCTCCATTTGTTAAAATATAATCTTCTCCACCGCGGATCGCATCGCAGTAGTCATGAATGTCTTTTAGTTTTCGCCGGAATGCGACGCCGCCACCGAATAACGCGGTATTGTGAATGTCTGAACCGGCGGTCATTGGCAGGTGGTATTTTGTGGCATAGGCGATTGCTTTTTTGTCAAAATCCGGATTGTTGTGGCTGCGGCTTTTGGGGCTGGAATGTGTCGCATTGATTCCTTCTACTCCATCGACATATTCTGGGAATAAGCGGATTTCCGGGATGTATGGCTCTTCGCGGAAAGGATGTGCGTGGATGACCATTCCGCCGGCTTCGTGAATCCACTCATATTGTTCTTCAATCGTGGCATTCTCGATTTCTGGGTGGGCAATGAGCCATTCAAGGGTAATTCCATATACTAAAAATTCAGTGCCCTGATAACCGGCTTCGTAGCCAAAGAAAACGTCGAGCCCTATTTTTTCTCCCCATTTTCCGGCTTCCTCATAGCCACGGTAGTATTCGCGGATCCATTTTTCCCAAGGAAGAGACGGGTCGATGCAGTGATTTCCGTGCCAATTGTGGTTGGTCACGATAATGCCGGTATACCCCGCGTCTTTGCAGGCCTGCGCCATTTCTTTTCCGGTTGAACAGGCACAAGCGCTGGCTTCGCTTGTGTGCAGATGGGTTTCATATAAATACGGATATTCTTTTCTTAGGTTTTCAAGAACAGTCATAGGAACACTTCCCCTTAAAATATTTGAAAATAGTATAGCATGTTTGCAAAAGAGGTGCAAGGAAGGGAAGAAAATCTTGAACGGATTAGATAAGACAATACAAAATGCGTCGTTCTCATTTGGTAAAATCTATATAATGGTAATTATTCGAAATGCGAATAAGGGCGTCGGGAGTCCTGAATCGTTACATATAATAGTTTTGCCGGTATAGAAAGGGGATTTTGTTATGGATGTTTATTCTTTGATCAATTCAAAAGACATTGCGGAATATTTGCGGGAAATTCACTATGAATTCAACTCGCTGGAGACAGCGTGGCTTATTTGGAAAAATGATTATCTTACCTTTGACGAAAAAAAGGAGAAGTGGCACGAAGTGATCGAGACGATGCCCGACTGCGAGGTGTCGGAGCGTGAAGGATGGCATACAGGGTGGGAAAGTCTTCATCAGATGCTGCAAGAGTATATGAATCTGGTGGATGAGATCCGGGAAGATTTTGAGAAAGACCCGGAACCCGGGAAATATGTTTATCAGAATTCGTATTATGATGAAATAGAGCAGTATAACAGAGCGCGTGAAGTTTTTCCGGATTTTCGAAGCTGCGAGGAGGATGCGAAAGAGGACAATTGTCGTCGTAGACGGGCTATCCAATTGGGGCGATACGGAATTGCTGCAGAAAAGCGGGGATTCTTCGGACATGTATGTCTATGGCTATCTTCCTATGACGGATGGGTCCGTCTTTTATCATCCGCTAATGCGGAATAATTATATGGATATGGAATATTATCACGGAACATTTCAGGAGCATGAGAAGATTCTGAAGGGGCTGAGTGCTTATTTAAAAGGAAAAATTTCCCTGTATCAATTTTTAATCTTATATCGTAAGTCGTTATTGGATATGGTGCCAAAGGGGATTCCGTTAGATCAAATTATTTGGGGAGAGGTTGATGTGTAAAAAATTGAATACAACTCAAAAGGCTTGACAAGCGAAGAACGACTTAGTATCATGGAAGAAGAATATCATATTCCAAGCCAGATACATGCGCATCGTTTTAAAATAACTACACCATGCACTTGGCTATTTTCCGGATAGCGGCGATTAAAAAGCCTCAGCGTAGCCCGCTACGCCTGCGTTTTTTTATCGCCACTCTCCAAAAAATATTCTGCGTGCAAGGCGGAGTTATTTTAAAACGATGCGCTGGGAAAGGAAGTGGAAACCATGTGTAACTTAAGTCAGGGAATTAAAGAAGATGCGCTTGCCGAAGGCCGTGAAGCAGGAATTGCCGAAGGCCGTGAAGCAAATCTTCTTGAACAAATTTCCAAAAAACTTGCCAAGGGGAAATCGCTTTCGCAGATTGCAGATGAGTGCGAAGAGACAGAAGAACGAATTCAGGAATTGATGAAAAAACTGTAAGGATACAACTGAGAGGAGAACAAACATGCCTGTTTTTGATTTTACCCACACTCCGGATGCCGGAAAAGCGCCGGAATGTACATATACAATATTTCAGTCCAATGAGAAAAATCCGACGGTGGATAACCCGCTCATGGTCTTAGAAACATTGGAGGAAGGAAGCTGCCATCATCCGATCGGATTGATCACGAATCCGGTGAAAAAGACAGCATTTGAATATCAGGGAGAAAATGGTACCGTGAGTGCTAATATACTTCGCATGGACGCACGTTTTACCGGTCTTTTTAAGTGGCTTGGGGAAAACCATATTAAAGTGCGCCTTTCCGGAGAAAATACAGCCGAAGGGTATGCGGTTTATAAAGTACGCGAGGTCAGTTTTGGCGGCGGTACGAAACTTTCTGCAGAAGACGGATTTTTGCAATTTATGATCGGACGGCTGCTTGCCAGCGATGCGCCGGAGATCGATGAACTTGAGGAAGAAGATGAAGACGGCGATAATATGAAACTTACGAGCCTTCAGAGTATCGTCGATTTTATGAATTGTGCCGGAAGAACATTGCCGGACAATGTGCGGCTTTGGGCGAGAAGAAATCTTGCCGTGGCAAGATCAAGCGAAGTGACAGCGGAAGAAAAGAGACATGCCCAGAGAGCACTTTCCATGATGATGAACATTCAGTGGAAGAGCAATTATTTTGAATCCATTGACCCGGATGAGGCGAGACGAATCCTGGATGAGGAATTGTACGGGATGGAATCCGTGAAACAACGTATTATCGAGACGATCATTCAGATCAATCGTACACATACACTGCCGGCGTATGGTATTTTGCTTTGTGGCCCGGCAGGTACCGGAAAATCGCAGATCGCGTATGCCGTAGCACGTATTCTGCGGCTGCCGTGGACGACACTGGATATGAGTTCGATCAACGATCCGGAGCAGCTTACCGGAAGTTCACGTATTTATGCGAATGCAAAAGCAGGTATTATCATGGAAGCCTTTGCAATGGCAGAATCTTCCAATCTTGTATTTATCATCAATGAGCTGGATAAGGCAAATTCCGGAAAAGGAAATGGAAATCCGGCAGACGTGCTTTTGACCTTATTGGACAATCTTGGATTTACGGACAACTACATTGAATGCCGTATTCCGACCGTAGGAGTGTATCCGATCGCGACGGCAAATGACAAGGAAAATATCAGTGCGCCATTGATGTCACGTTTTGCAGTTATTGATATACCGGACTATACGATCGAAGAAAAGAAAACCATCTTTTCCCAGTTTGCCCTTCCGAAAGTGCTGAAACATATGAGCATGCAAAAAGAAGAATGTATCGTCGGCGAAGATGCCTTGGATGCCATTATGGAAAAATACCAAGGAACGACGGGAATCCGTCCATTGGAGCAGGCAGCAGAACATCTTGCGGCACATGCGTTGTACCAGATCGAAGCAAATTATGTGGAAAAAGTAGAATATACAGCGGCGATGGTAAAAGAACTGTTGGACATTGAATAACAAGGGAGGGAGCCGATGCGGTTACTGCATTTGTCAGATCTTCATCTCGGAAAACGAGTGAATGAATTTTCGATGGTGGAAGATCAGCGTTATATATTACGGAAAGTGCTGGAGATCATTGACGAGGAGAAACCGGATGGGGTGATGATCGCGGGAGATATTTACGATAAATCTGTGCCAAACGAAGAGGCAGTAAAACTTCTTGGCGGATTTTTATCAAACCTTGCAAAAAGGGAACTGCAGGTGTATATCATCAGTGGAAACCACGACTCTGCGGTTAAACTTGCATTTGCGTCAGATTTGATCGACCGCAGCGGAATTCATTTTTCCCCTGTGTATGAGGGGAAGGTGGAACCGTTTTCTTTGGAAGAAAATGGAAATAAAATCAATATTTATATGCTTCCGTTTGTTCGGCCAATTACTGTCAAAACGGTATTTCCGGAGGAAACTGACAATATCAAAAATTATTCTGATGCGTGCCATGTGGCAATTGATCACATGGACGTTGACGAAACAAAATGCAATATTCTGATCGCGCACCAGTTTGTGACCGGGGCCTCCCGCTCGGATTCGGAGGAAATGATCGGGGGACTGGATAACGTCGATGTTTCGGTGTTTGATGCCTTTGATTATGTCGCACTTGGGCACATTCATGGTCCGCAGCGGGTAGGAAGAGATACGGTCCGCTATAGCGGAACTCCGCTTAAATATTCTTTTTCTGAGGCGAATCACCATAAATCCGTGACGATATTAGACATCGAAGGGAAAACGATTGCGATACGTACGGCTCCGTTGATTCCCAAACATGATATGCGG